>ERZ795048.2079-NODE-2079-length-16660-cov-11.473050_pt1 | contig 16660 bp, 16 predicted proteins | sample MGYA00375132_ERZ795048 | MGnify/ENA primary metagenome ERZ795048 (study PRJEB30177, sample SAMN05720225) | activated sludge metagenome | isolation source: Anaerobic digester | place: Hong Kong | collected 2014-12-17 ...
ATCGTCATGACCGGTTCGGCTGACAACCGCCTGTAGCGGAAGATTATTGAATTTGGCCTGAAGCATTTTCAACTGACTGGGAGCAATAAATAATCCGCGGACTTTTACCGCGTCCCCTACTCTACCCGCGATTCCGGCCAGACGGTATGACGTTCGTCCGCAGGGACAGGATTCCGTAATCAGTCGCGACAAATCTCCTGTGCCGAAACGAAGCAGGAAGAAAATATTATTAAGTCTGGTGACAACCACTTCGCCCAGTTCACCTTCGGGAACATTTTTGCCGGTTGCCGGATCAACGATTTCCACGATAGTTTCCTCGCAGATATGCCATCCTTTTTTCTCGAAACATTCATAGGCAACGTCGCCCACTTCAGTCGCACCGTACATCTGATATGTATCTATGCCGTAGTCATTTTCAAAAGAGCGGCGCAGATCAGGAAGAAGCGGCTCTGCGGCAAAGCACGCCTTCTTCATCCCAAAATCTTTTTTGAAATCAAAACCCATTTCCTTGGATTTTTCGATAATGGCTTTTAAAAAACTGGGTGTGCCCACATAAGCGGTAACCTTCAAATCTTTGATTAACTGCACCTGAATCTGCGAAGAAGATGCCCCGGAAGGAACAACTGTCGCGCCGACCCGGCGCAGACCGCTATGAAATGTCAAACCTGCGGCGACCAGATGATATGAAAAAGCATTGAGCGCCACATCGTTGGGCCCGATGCCCGCCGCAAAGAAAGCCCGCGCCCATAAATAATCGGTTTCGGAAAGATGAGGCTCGTAAACCGGTCCGGGTGAAGTGAATATTCTGTCGACATGAATATCGGGATTTTCCAGTCCGGCGTAAGGAGGATGCTGTTGTTCCATATCCACCAGTTTCTCCCTCGACGTTACCGGCAGTTTCTCCAGATCTTCTCGCGATTTGATTGCTGCAGAATCGATGCCGGCGTCATCCAGCATCTTCTTTACGCGCGCCGACTTTTCGTAACCAATCTTCACCATCTCTACCAGCGCCTTATCCTGCTGGTTCTTCCTCCTCCTCTTCCCCCACGATTCCTTTTTATCGAATAAATTGTTCATAGATTCCCTTTTCTATTATTTTCGACCAAGTGCCTTTGCTGTTCTTTGAACGATTTTGTTTTTTGAATTCTTTCTCATGATTTCCCTGCCCGCACTGGAATTGGCAAGAGAAAGGCATAAACGTCTAAGCTCGTTCACAAGCTTCAATCTTTTTGCAACAGCTTCCGGACTCATGTCAATCTTCATTTTCCAAACTCCTCAGATATTCAATATCTTCCTTGTCCTGCCCGCTATTGCGTAAAGACTTCAGTAAAATCATGCCTTGAGGAGATACCACCTTTAATGAATATCCTTCCCATGCCACGATCTTGCGATCATCCCAGGCACTTTCAATTTCCGGTGTTACCATAAGCAAATCCAAAACAAAATATTCGCCGGTCGCTTTATCGATTTTGCTTAACCTTTGCAATTTAACAGCGCCATCATTAAATTCCATCATTGCGGAACTCATGGTATAGCCAAGTTCCTTTGCAAGCTTTTTTGTTTCTGAAAAATAATCAGGCTGAACCATAATATCAATATCCAGAGTCGCGCGCGGTCTTGCATAAATAGCAATAGCCAGCCCCCCGCATAAAGCATAATCTATCCCGGCCTGATCTAAGTTTTGAGTAATTTTCTTAAGCTCTTCTAATAAATCCATTTCACTCACTGATTTTTGGCTTTATCAATATTAAATTCTTTATTGATTATCTACCCGATTTCTTAATGCTTTTCAATTAATAAGTGCTTGTGCAAATAAAGTTGCTAAAAAAGAAAATTTTATTCTTTTATTGACAAATGCAAAATATTTGATTATTGTCTTTACCCTAAGGGTGAAGATGCTGACGTGAGGTTAACTCCACAACAATGGAAGTTCATTTCCGTACGAAAAAACTGCAAAAGCAATATGAGAGCCATAAGGAGGCGGAAAAGGCTTATGGAGCAACGGTTGCAAGACGTTATATCGGTCGCATTAACATCATTAAGCAGACACACAGCCTTAAAGAACTGATGCAGTTGCCAGGCCTTCGCTGCCATGAGCTTAAAGGAGATCGAAAGGGGCAATATGCAATCAACCTCACGGGCTATTACAGGCTAATATTCACCGTGACAGACAAAAAAATGGAAATTGTTTGCATTGAGGAGGTGAGCAAACATTATGAGGACTAATAAGGAAATTCATTCCAACCTCGCCATCCCTCCGGGGGAATACCTTGAGGAAGTCATTGGCGAACTGGGAATGACCAAAGATGAACTGGCGCAGCGTATGGGGCGACCGGCAACCAAACTAAGCCCTATCTTTAAGGGAGAAAAAGCAATTACGCCGGAAACCGCTCTCCAACTTGAAAAAGTCGTCGGCGTTCCGGCGCATATTTGGACGGGACTTGAAGCGGAATATCGTCTCACGTTGGCCAAGCAGGAACGAGCCGAAGAAGAAGAGCATTTAAAAGAAGAAATCGAGCTGGTGGCCAAATATCCCTATAATGAACTGGTGAAGGCCGGTGAAATAGAAAAGCAAAAAAGTCCTGTTGAAAAAGTGAAGGCCTTACACGTTTTTTTTGGTGTCGTGTCTCTGTTTAGCATCCCGGAACTGCAGCGCTACAAGCCCGCCTTTCGCTGCGGCAAAGCTACCAGAGGTGAACGAACTCCCGAAGCAGTGGCCGCATGGCTGCGGATGGGCGAAAGAAGAGCGCAGAAAATAACTTGTTCTTCATACAACAAAGACCGGCTTCATGCTCTGCTTCCAACGCTCCGTTCTTTTACACTTCAACAGCCGGAAACTTTTCAACAGCAGCTTATATCTGCGCTGGCGGACTGTGGTATCGCGCTTGTCATTTGCCCCCACTTTTCCAAAACCATGACGCATGGCGCAACCTTTTGGCTGGGTCGGGAAAAAGCTGTTTTAATGCTGACCATCCGTGGAAAATGGGCCGACATATTCTGGTTCAGCCTCTTTCATGAGATTGGTCATATTCTACTGCATAGCAAGCAAGGCGTCATTTTGGAAAATAATGAGGAAGATAAGATCGAGAAAGAAGCCGACGATTTTGCTTCCAATACGCTGATACCGCGCGAGGCTTGCACGCAGTTTATGAGAAAAGGATCTTTCCATAAACACGACATCGCCGATTTTGCAAGCAAGATTGGCATTCATACCGGTATTGTTGTGGGACGATTACAGCATGAAAATTTAATCCAGCCGCAATATGACAATGACCTGCGGGTAAGATATGAATGGAGTCATGGCTAAAAGATTTGATGAACGAAATGCGGTTTTTGAGAAATTGTTGAAACTGGAGCAAGGAAATGACGGAACCCACGATAACCTGTCCCAACTGTAAAACTGAAATCAAGCTTACTGAATCCCTGGCAGCGCCTCTTATTGAGACAACTCGCAAAGAATATGAAAAACGCTTGAGCCAGAAGGATGCCGATATTGCCAAGCGCGAAACAGCCATGCGCGAAAAAGAAGAAGCACTTTCCAAGGCTAAGGAAGCAATCGATGAACAGGTTGCAGAAAAAGTAAAACTGGAACGTGCGCAAATTGTAACAGAAGAGGCCAAAAAAGCACGGCTTGCGGTAGCGACGGACCTTGAACAAAAATCTACTGAATTGGAAGATTTGAAAAATGCTTTAAATCAGCAAGGTGAAAAACTTGTTGAAGCTCAAAAGGCGCAAGTCGAACTCATTCGAAAACAGCGTGAGTTGGATGATGCTAAACGTGAAATGGAACTAACCATTGAGAAACGAATCCAAGAAAAACTCGATACGACACGCGAGCAAGCCAGGAAAGAAGCTGAAGAACAGCTTAAGCTTAAAGTCATGGAGAAGGAACAAACCATATCATCCATGCAGAAGCAAATAGAGGAACTCAAGCGTAAGGCCGAGCAAGGTTCACAACAGCTTCAAGGCGAGGTACAGGAGCTTGAACTGGAATCATTGTTGAAGGCTAAATTCCCTCATGATAGCATCATGCCGGTTCCAAAAGGTGAACATGGCGGCGATGTTCTGCAATGTGTTGTCGGTCCGATGGGATTGGCTTGCGGCACAATTATCTGGGAATCCAAACGCACCAAGAACTGGAGCGATGGCTGGTTGGTAAAATTGCGTGAAGATCAGCGGATGGCGAAAGCGGAAATTGCAGTGATCGTCAGCCAAACTCTTCCAAAAGAAATAGAAACATTTGATCTGGTAGATGGCGTATGGGTAACGCATCCAAGAGCGGCGCTGCCGGTTGCCTTGTCACTGCGCCAATCCTTGATCGAGATTGCGGCGGCACGTCAGGCTTCCGAAGGTCAACAAACCAAGATGGAATTGGTTTATCAATACCTTACAGGTCCGCGTTTTCGTCAACGTGTGCAGGCTATTGTCGAGGCGTTTTCATCCATGCAGGAAGACCTCGACAAAGAGAAAAAAGTTATCATGAAACAATGGGCCAAACGCGATGAGCAGATTGAACGGGTCATGCAGGCAACGGTTGGCATGTATGGTGATCTCCAGGGAATTGCCGGAAAAACACTTCAGGAGATTGAAGGGCTGGATTTAAAAGCGCTGGAGTAACAAAAGCAGAAAGAAGGAAAGGTTCTACCTGAATCCTGCACGACAAAGAATAAAAGCATAGAAGAGATATACTTAAACAATTTAGGATGCTTGAGAATCATGGATTATGGCCGATACGTTTTTTCCTGTTTAATCGAAGATGATGCCGTTTTACCGCCCTACAAAGGTTCAACGCTCCGTGGAATATTCGGGCATGCCCTGAAGAAAGTGGTCTGCGCGCTAAAAAAGCAGGACTGCACGGAATGTCTCCTAGCCGACCGTTGTATTTATCCCACAGTCTTTGAAATACCCTTAACAGTCAACGAAACATCCGGACGCAAGAGAATTTCTCAGCCGCCCCATCCTTATGTTATCGAACCGCCGGATGATTCCAAAACGCGCTATCTACAGGGAGATTCCCTTGATTTCTCACTGATTTTGTTCGGCGATGCCTGCAAAAATCTTGCTTACTTCATTTACGCATTCGAACAGATCGGCAGTATCGGCATCGGTAAGCGCGTAAATGGGAAAAGCGCAGCGTTTACACTCAGGGAAGTTCGTTCAGACAATAAAATCATTTATTCAAAAACAGACGGCAAAATCAAAAAGCATAGCGCAACAAGCACATTAAGCGCCCAGACATTTGCGGAAACGCTTGAAGATGGTCTGTTTGACATCGAGTTGGAATTGATCACGCCGCTCCGTTTAAAATATCAAAACGGTCTAAATGCCGACCTTTCGTTTGATGTTTTGACTAGAGCGATCCTCAGAAGGATTTCATCGCTGTTTGCGTACCACGGCGAAGGCGAGCCTGTTTTGGACTATCGTGGGCTTGTCACCCGCGCCAAAGAAATCGCCGTGGCAGAATCTCATATCGGCTGGTACGACTGGCGGCGTTACTCCAACCGGCAGGAACAGGCCATGATGATGGGTGGCATGGTTGGAAAAATAAATTATGCAGGTGTAACGGGAGAGTATCTGCCGCTTTTGAGATTTTGCGAGTTGGCGCATCTGGGCAAGGCTACAACATTCGGATTGGGAAAAATTAAAGTCATACAAAAATAAGTAAAGCATTTTTTTCGGAAAAACATCGGGAAGGTGTAATGCATGTCAAACATTCTGCTTGCCATAGCGGGTCTGAGCCCGCAGGTGATCACCGAAACGCTTTATGCCCTGCATCAAGACGGCGTTGCCATTGATGAAATCCATGTAATCGCCACAAGAATCGGAAGAGACGCCATTGTCACCCAACTGCTGGCACCTGATGACGGCCAATACTTCCGCTACATCAAAGAATACGGTATTGACCCTACGTCCATCCATTTCTCAGCCGATACCATCCATGTGCTTCGCGACATCAAGGGAACTTCCATCACCGATATTACCGGAGAAGAGGAAAACGAAATCCTGCTCAAAATGTGCCTGACGCTGGCGTACCGGTTGACAAAAAATTCGCAAGACGCCGTTTTTTTCTCCATCGCCGGAGGGCGCAAAACCATGAGCGCCTGCCTGATGGTGGCCGCCCAGATGTACGCCCGCCCGCAGGACCGGATTTACCATGTGCTCGTCTCGCCGGAATATGAGGGACACCGTGATTTTTTCTACCCGCCCGTCAAACCCGTCGTGCTGGAGCTTCGCGACGCACAGGGGCAGAAAATCTTCAAGGATACCTCTTATGCCAAAGTCACGCTCGTGCCGATTCCCTTCATTTCATTACGGAAAGCAACAAAAGACGGAAAAACCGGCCGTGTCCAAACCCCGGCACAGCTTTTCCGCCACCTAATCCGCGAAAAGAAACAGCCGCTCATCATCGATTTACGGCAAGGCAAAATTCTCTATAAAAAAGCGGAGCTTAAAATGATGCCCTCACGCTTGGCGCTGTATGCTTTTCTGGCCTTGCAGAAACAGCAATGCAGCCGGTTGCGGACAAGCTGCCGCAATTGCACGGCCTGTTATCTGGACTACCGGCAAATCAGCGAAGAACAAAACGCCATCACTGGTTTTTACCACCGGCTTGGCGGCGCAGTCGATCACAAAGGCATTTGCGCCCTAGAAATTGAGGAACTGCGGACCTATGTGAGCAAAATTCGCAAGGACATTCAAAAAGCATTCGGCGCGCAGGCGGCAGACCTTCTGGCCGTTGCGGCCATAGGCAAAAGACCCGACACGCGCTACGGCATTGCGCTGGAGCGGGAGAAAATATGCATAATTATCTGATAGGCGTCCGCTGCGGCAACGTTGCCGCACTGGAAAGAATAAAAGGAAGATTGCTATAAGCGAAAGCAAAGAAGCCCGAGGAGGATATTTTATGAATGATACCGTTTTGAAAGTGGCCTTGGCCGGACTGCTGCACGACATCGGGAAGTTTGCGCAGGAAGGCATGTTTGCCGATCCGGAATTTATCAACAATAACCGACAGCTCTATCAGCCATTTTACCGTGATCACTTCACGCATGAGCATGCGGTTTATACGGCGGCTTTTATTGATCACATTGAAAAGTTATTGCCCAGAGAATTCAACAAGGCAAACTGGGGACTCGAAGATCCATTCATCAATTTGGCGGCGGGACACCATAAACCTGAAACCCATTTGCAATGGATCATTGCCACGGCGGATCGCTTAAGCAGCGGCTGGGATCGTGCCACATTTGACGAATACAACCAGGTGATTGCCTGGAAGGACTATCGGCAGACGCGCCTGTTACCGATTTTTGAAAATTTATTATATGATGATGAACGGGCGGCTGCCGCCAGGAAATATCACTATCCACTCAAGGCGCTCAATCCGAAGAACATCTTTCCATGTAGCGATGCAGTTAATGAATCGCAGGCGAAAGATGACTATAAAAACCTGTTTGACGATTTTGTCGCTTCACTGGAGAAATTACTGCACAAAGACGAAAGCATTACACTATGGTTTGAGCATCTGGAAAACCTTCTTCTGATCTACACGTCCATGATTCCGGCTGCCCGTGCGGGCAAGCTAGTGCCGGATGTGTCACTGTTCGATCATTCCAAGTCTGTTGCCGCTCTTTCTGCTGCTTTGTATCTTTACCATTGCGAAACAGACAGTATGAATATCGATGCGATTCGAGATTCGGACAAGCAGAAGTTTTGTTTGATCGGGGGCGATTTTTACGGAATACAGGATTTCATCTTCAGCGACAGTGGGGAAGCGGGAAAACACCGTTCAAAAATCTTGCGCGGCCGATCATTTGCCGTATCCCTTCTGTGTGAATTAACCGCTGACATGATTTGCAGGGAAACAGACCTGCCGCCCGCCGCCGTTTTGCTCAACGCAGCTGGAAAATTTACCATTCTTGCGCCAAATACGAAGAAAGTAAAAGACGCCGTGGCCGCTATCCGCGAGCGCGTTAATGACTGGCTGATTCAGAAGACGCTGGGTATTAATTCCTTTGGGATTTCCAACATAGATGCCTCGCCTAAAGACTTTGAAGCGGGACGCTTTCAACAATTATATGAACGCTTATCTGACGAGATGGGCGCCAATAAATACAAAAAGTTCAATCCCGATAAATACGCGGGTGTTGTCAGTGGATTTCTTGACTCGTTTGACAACAGATTGAACCCGCCCCTTTGTCCGTATTGCGGAAAAAGACCGTCCAGCAAGGAGGCAGAGACATTCAAAAAAAACAAAGAAGACAAATCGATGTGCGGCATTTGTCGTGATCACATCTTTCTGGGTGAAAACATTGTTAAAAAATCACGGATCGCAATCACCACCGTCGAAGCGGATATTAAAGGCGGCGATGTTAAGCTGATCGAACCATTTTTCGGAAAATACCAGGTTGCGTTTGTGGACGGCGGACTCAACAAACTGGCCAGAGAAGGTCAATTGCTGAAATACTGGGACATATCCATCGATGAGGCGGGAACGATTTCCAGAGAGGTTACCGCGCGATTCATTAATGGGTACGTTCCTGTTTATGGGAAAGAGGATCTGTATGACGACCGTATTCTGGAAGGTCGGAAAGCCGAAAGCAGGAAAGAAGAACTGATAGAAGATATTGCAGAAGGCAGGCCGAAAACATTCACGCATCTCGCCTGTAAAGCCATGAACCCTGCTGACGAGGGGTCACGCAGCTTCAAGGGCATTCAGGCATTAGGCGTGCTGAAAGCCGACGTTGATCAACTTGGCATGCTGATATCTTGCGGAATCAGTGAAAAGAACTTTACCATCTCAAGGCTTGCAACCTTGAGCCGACAAATGAATTTCTTCTTTGTCGTTTACTTGCCGCATCTATTAAAAACCAATCCATTGTTTCGCGAAATCTACACGGTGTTTGCCGGTGGCGACGACCTTTTTCTGATCGGTCCCTGGAACCGGATGCTGGATTTGTCGGAATATCTGAAAGATCGTTTTTCCGAGTATGTGTGCTGGAACCCAGAGGTGCACTTTTCAGCCGGGATCAGCATCCAGAAAGCCAACACGCCGCTGGGCAAGATGGCGGCGGATGCGGAAACAGCGCTTGCTTTATCCAAGGCGGGTGATAAAGCGGGCAACCGTAACCGCCTGACCGTTTTCGGTGAAACAGTAACATGGGACAAATTTGCCCAATTGCATGAGATTATGAAAACGATTGAGACATGGCGGAATGAAAAATTAATCAACAACGCCATGCTTTATCGAATGAACCGATTCATTGCGATGGCGGCCGAGGAGCAAGCGCTTTTGGGTGACAAAGAGATTCATTTGGAAGATATGGAAGCCCTAAAGTGGCGCGCTCTGTTCAGCTACAATGCCGAACGAAACATCGGCAAAAACATCAAAGACGAAGCCAAAAGGAAAGCGGCGAAGAAAGAATTTGAAAAAATGGCGGGTTGGATTTCTGAACACGGAAGCAACCTGAAAATATCTATTTGGGACATTTTATACAACAATCGATAAGGAGGCGATGTATGAATAAAATTGTTTTTTACAAGGATAAAGCGAAAGGGATTATTGAGCCAAAACTATTTTCTGATTTTGCAGAAAAGACTGCCGCTGATATTGCTGCATCCGGTCAGACACAGACGAGGGACGGCAGGGTACGATTGGATCACAACAAACGCACGCAGATTCGCAAGTTTTATGACGAGGTTGTTCGCCTCAACGGTAATGTCAAGAGCAATCCGGACGATTGGGATGCGGTCCTTCCATACATCAATATGCTGATCGCAAAAGCCGCCTATGCCAACGGAAGAAACAAGTTGGTGACGAATGATTTTGTCAATCTTTTAAAAGATTGTATCGCACAGGTGCAGAAACCGGCAGACCTCGATGTGTTTGCCAACTTTTTTGAATCATTTATGGGTTTTTACCGGAAATACGAATAGGAGGAAGTACACATGCAGCTTACGGATATAAAAGAAATCAAAGGCAGGATCATTCTCAAAAGCGGTCTCCACATCGGCGCGGGTGACACGGAAATGCATATTGGCGGCACGGACAATCCAGTCCTCAAGCATCCGCATACTCAGGAACCCTATATTCCGGGATCTTCCCTGAAAGGCAAAGTTCGTTCGCTTTTGGAAATGGAAAGTGGCCTGATGGTGGATACAAAAGGTGAGCCCGTTCAGATAAAAACCCTGAGGGGAATAAAAGACGAACAGAAAAACAAATGCATAAAAATCCTGAAAATATTCGGCACCAGCGGCGCTGATTCCGATGGCTCAGCCGACCTTCAGTTGGGACCCACTCGCGTTTCCTTTGCCGATTGTCCGATGAATGCGGACTGGAAGGCTATGGCCAGGCAAAACCGTTGGGATCTCTTTGAAGTCAAATCGGAAAATTCCATTAATCGCATTGAAGGAACCGCGAGAAATCCCAGATTTACGGAGCGCGTGGTTGAGGGCGCGCAATTTGATTTTTCAGCAACCTTGAAGTTATTGGGTGAAAATGAGGAAGATCTTTTTGAGTATCTTCTCGACGGCCTCAAACTTTTAGAGATGGACGCTTTGGGCGGCAGCGGCTCGCGTGGCTATGGACGCATTGAGTTTCAGTTTGATGATGAAGCGCTAAACGAAAAATTCAAAGACAGAAAGCCTTTTTCCAATGGAGGAAAATAACCGTGAAACTCTACGAGGTCATTATTAAACCGGAAAGCGGTTTTGGTACGCCGCTAAAAGGCGACACGATCTTCGGCCATATCTGCTGGCAGACCGCATATGACAAGAATTTGCTGGAAGGTGGCTTGGATCGTTGGATTGATTGCTACGCGGAGCGGCCCTTTGTCGTTTGTTCATCCGCCTGGCTGAAAATCAGAAAAGACGGCAAGTGGTTTTATGCCATGAAACGCCCCGATTATCCGCCTGGCCGTCTTTTTCAGGCAACGCAGAATAATTGTAGAAAGGCGCATGAACAAAAAAAAGAGAACTTGAAAAAAAAGTGGTTTCTTGTCCCGGAAGATTTTCATCTCTCCATAAAGACCGACGCTTTCATCACGGACAAAGAACTGCTGGCGTATTTATTCAACGATCTGTCCGGCGAATCAAGAAAAATAATGCGCAGGAAGGCTGACAGGGCGTTTATGTCTGAATTTATTCAGCCGCATAACACCATAAACCGTTTGACCATGACCACCGGCAGCGGGATGTTTGCGCCGCATTCGGAAGCAGCGGATTTCTATTACCCAGAAACAGAGTTGGCCATTTTCATCCTTGTTGATGAAGAAGCGACGGATATGGACCGGCTGCAAGCGGCGATGGAAAGAATTGGCCGTGTTGGATACGGTAGAAACGCTTCGACGGGCGCGGGGAAGTTTTCGCTGGGGGAATGCGAAGAGAAAGCGTTGCCCGATACAGCGGAGTCTGACGCCTGCTATAACCTGGCGCCGGTTCTTCCCGAGATCGGACTTTACAAGGAATGTTGGTTTACGCCATTCACCCGCTTCGGGCGGCACGGCGACACCCTGGCGGCATCGAAGAACCCCTTCAAAAACCCCGTCATTATGCTCGATGAAGGAGCAATTTTAATTCCATCGGATAGGTCTGTTTTTTCAAAGCCCTATCTGGGGCGCCCTGCGGGTGGCATTTCCAAAGTTTTACCCGGGGCTATCTCGCAGGGCTATTCGATTTATCTGCCTTTTAAACTGGAGAAATAACCATGAACGAATCAAATACATTTTACATAAAAATCCTTTCGCCGGTGCATATCGGTTGCGATGACGTTTATGAGCCATTGGGATTCATCGTCAAGGAACAGGCGCAAACGTTAAGCGCCTTTGATCCCCTTGATTTCTTCAAGAGCCTCAATGAGCGCACAAGGGCGCAGTATGCCGCAATCTGCGCGAAAGGCACCATCGAATCTATCTTCGAGCTCTACAAATTCATGAAAAACCAGTCCTTTGACGGCGCAACCGTCCATCTTAGCAAGGGGTTCGTGAAACATTATAAAGATTGCTTATCCAAAAGCTTCCGGGATTTTCAAAAGGAGATGAATCAGTTTTCGATTGCGAGGACATCTTTTAATCCGAATTCGCAAAAGCCCTATCTTCCCGGCAGCGCCATCAAAGGAGCTCTGCGGACGGCCTATCTCAACGAAGCCACAAAGAAGGAAAGAATCACTCTTGATCGTCGTGACCGGAAAAAATCGGAGACTCTGGAAAAGGGTCTTCTTCACTATCAGAAGCTCGAAAATGATCCCTTTCGTCTCCTGAAGGTTTCAGATTTTCATCCCATCGGTGATTACAGGACAAAAATTGTATATGCCGTCAATGAAAAGAAACGCGCAGAATCCAGATTCAAAGCGAGAGGCCCTTACCAGATCATTGAAATCATTGAACCCGGCGCAGTTTTTGTTGGTACGATTCAAGTCGTCACGCAGCAAGCCCGCGAAATGATCAGCGTACCGCTGAGGGAGAAAGGCGTTTTCGACAGCGCAGCACTTTTTTACAAAAAGGAAAAGCAACGTGAAGGCGTGGAACTCAAAGAAGCAGGATTGACGTCGTTTATGACGGAAAATAAAAATGATGCCTTTCTTCTGCGTCTGGGACGGCATTCCGGCGCCGAGTCACTGACTGTCGAAGGTTATCGTGACATTAAGATTATGAAACAAAGAGGCGAAAAAACGTTTTCAGATAAAGCGACAACATTCTGGCTTGCATCCGATGCGGCAACAGGCTACCAGAAAAGTGATCTTATGCCATTTGGTTGGACTGAAATGGCCCGCTTGACTGATGAAATGAAGTCCCATCTTGAGCGACAACGTGCGGAAATGGCGGCAAGGTCAGGAATTGTTTCTGTTCCAAATGTATCGGATAGTCAAACGAAAGAAAAACAAACCATCATTTCTTCTCTGCCCGTCGAAGAAGTCTGGGAAGGTGCTCACGTAACTTATGATGCAGGAGGCGCGGGGAAAATATCAGCGCAGATGCCGGGAAAACCGGGCGCTTCGCTTTTGGGAAAGGGTAATCGAGATAACTTGAAAGCTGCTGTTTCCGATGTTTTGCACAAGAATCTCTTTGAAAAGAAGAAACCGGTTAAGGCCCGCATCACCGTCCGCAAAACCGGCAACAACTGGGAAATCCTGAAAGTCGAGTAAAAGATTTAACCGTTATAAAAAAGGTATTTCGCCATGGCAAAATTAATAATTATATCTCTGGGCGGGTCACCCGATCCCTTGAAAAAAAGCATTACCGAACATCGGCCGGAGCGGCTGATTTTCTTCGCGTCCCACGAATCGAATGCGAAATTAGGAGAAGTGCTTCACGTTGAAGGGTACAAACCGGACAAAATCGAAACGGAAATTACCGAAAATCCCAATTCGCTGTATGAATGTTACAAAACCGCCAGGCGTTGCGTGGACAGGGCCGCTCGTTCAGGCGTTCCTGATAGCGAGATCATGGTAGACTACACGGGCGGAACAAAAGTTATGTCGGCCGCACTTTTACTGGCCACTGCCGGATGCACATACAGCTTCAATTATGTCGGCGGCGATACCCGGACTAAGGACGGCCTGGGTATTGTTCAAAACGGTCATGAAATCATGTATGCCGACATGAATCCTTGGTCGGCTTTTGCCGAGGAAGAAAGAAGACAGGTTATCACTTTATTTAATGCACGGCGCTACGCCTCTATCATTCAGATCTTGGATTTATGCAAGAGAGAGTTGCCTCCGCAAATTGAACTCTTTTTTAAATTTGTCCGGCACTTGGCTAATAGTTTTTTATTCTGGGATCAGTTTCATCACAAGAAAGCCCTTGATTGTTTAAACAAAGGTCTGACTGGATTGAATGAATACATAAAATATTATCCCGATGACAATTACATTCGTCTGATAGGTGAATTGCAAATACACATTGATTACCTGAATACACTGCTTGACGCCACACGGGATATGCAGTACTTTGACTTCATCCTGGTAAAGGAACTTATCAATAACGCACGTCGCCGGATGGACGACAGGCGTTTTGACGACGCGGCAGCCAGGATATACCGGGCACTGGAACTGTACGGCCAGATTTGCTTTGAAAAACACATCGGTTGTTCCAATGACAAAGTCAAACCGTCAAAAATCCCGCAGGAATTGCGCGACGAATTCATCCGCAAATACCGCGATCCGCATTCTGACATGATGAAATTGCCTCTCCAGGCGACTTTCAGCGTTCTTAGAAACACAGGACACGAAGCGGGTGAACGCTTTTTTAAATTTGAGGATAAGATCAAAAACATACAAAGCGCGCGCAATAAATCGATCTTGGCTCATGGTGTACAGCCGGTTACTGAGTACGCTGCTCAAAGTATTCTGGAAACTGTTACCGATTTTGTTCAAATGAAAGATTATTTTGATTTTCCTAAAATGTAGGAATGAAACCGTCGTTCTTTGACAACCGAATATCGTAAAAACATATCGCCTTCTCTTTTCGTCCGGCGCGGCAACGTTGCCGTGGTTGATCCGGGCGTCGGGTCTTTCTTATAATCCTTTCCGCGGGGTCACGTGAATACACCTCCCCGCGGAAAGGAGGAAAACCATGATCGTATATATCAACACACAGGGCGCGAAGATTGTCCGGGAGGGTCGGCATCTTCTTGTAAAAAAAAATGATGATATCAATCACACATTGTTTACCTATAAACTCAGGCAGATTGTCATATTCGGCAATGTCGAAATAACGCATCAGGCCATGATACAAATCATGCGTCATGAAATTGATACAATTTTATTGACAAGAAACGGGCGTTATCTGGGCCGGATTGCTTCGCCGGAATCGCGCAACGTTTTTTTACACAAGCGTCAATATGCCCTGCTGGACGATCCTGTATTCAGCGTAAAGATGGCCCGTGCAATCGTCGGCGGTAAAATGGCCAACATGGCAACGCTGCTCATGCGAATCAAGCGAAGTCGCGATGTGGAACTGGCTGGGTACAAGGCACGCGAGATACAGGACTTGATTCCGCTTTTAACCAGAGCCACATCAGTGGACAGCTTGCGCGGTTATGAAGGACGCGCCAGCGCCTTATATTTTGAAGCATTCTCTTCCGGTTTCATCGAAAGGCAGAATTTTACAAAACGTGTACGTCGGCCGCCTACTGATCCGGTTAACTCTATTCTATCGCTTCTTTACACCTTCCTGATGAACCGGGTTTACGCTGCCGTCCGGATTGCCGGCCTCGACCCCTACCCCGGCTTTCTCCATTCCATTGATTACGGACGTTATTCCCTGGTTCTTGATTTGATGGAAGAATTCCGGTCCATAATCGCGGATACCCTGGCTCTATCACTTTTCAATCTGAAAATTTTGCAGCAGCATGACTTTTATGAAGAAAGACCGGAAGAAAACGAAGCGGTTGAAGAAACAACACAAAAGCAGTTAGCCGATGTCAGCAAAGACCCCATGGGATGGATTTCCGGTTCGGTGACAGATTCTGTGACTTTTGACATTCCTGAACAGCGTATGGAAGATAATACCGCGCCACAAACACAAGGCAGGTACCCGGTGAAACTTTACCCCGAAGCATTTAAGCGTGTGATTGAAGCGTTTGAGAAAAAACTGGCCACAGAATTTTATTATCCACCTGCGGAGCGGCAGTTAACATATGCGGACGCCATCATTTACCAGGCCGGCCATTATCGCAAGGTCATTCAGGGAGAAACAGAATTTTATCAACCGGTGCTTTTAAAATGATAACTTTGATCACCTATGATATTACGGAGCCCAAAAAGCTCAACAATCTGCGTAAGTTTTTGAAAGAATTCGGACTGCGCACGCAAAAGTCCGTTTTTGAATGTGACATTGATGATGAAGCGTTACAGCGTATTCGTGCTTACTGCCGGGATAATCTTGATATTAAGAAAGATTCCGTCCGCATTTACAAAATTTGCAACCGGTGTATTAATAAGGTTATTATCTCAGGGACCGGCCTGAAAGTCACGCAGCTCGACTATATGATTGTATGAGTCTAATAGCTGCTTCATGCTTGCAGCCTGAACGTATATATTTTGTAGCAATCTACAATACTGCTTCAACCTGCGCGGATAGAATTGAGCAATGGCTTACGGAAGGAGAGTAATCGATGAACATGATTGTTGCTTATGACATTGCTGATGAAAAACGGTTGACCCGCGTGGCTAAAATAATGCTGGATTATGGAGTTCGAGTTCAAAAATCTATTTTTGAAGTTGATGTGTCACAAAAAATGTTCAGGGAGCTCAAAGCTCGCATTGAAGACATCATCGTCATAAAAGCAGACGGCGTAAAATATTTCCCACTCTGCGAAAAATGCGCAGGCACGGTGGAAATCATCGGTCAGGGTCAGTTTACCGATCCGGACCGGGAATATTACATATACTGATAAAAATGAATCTGACGCCAAAAAAGCTGAATTCCGTAAGTGATTGATATAGGGATACTTTCAAAAAAGTTCTAAAAAAGGTTCGCGCTGCTGAAAAAAAGTAATGAGTTACACATCATTAGACTATATGATGGCAAAAAGAAAAGGGGTGATTTTAAAATGTTGACATGGGAAAGAAGATGTTCGCGAAAACAAACATACAAGTTCTTGTATTCTATATCAAACGGAGGGCCACCGAAACAAACGACCTGATTTACGAAGGGATTGCGAC
>ERZ795048.2080-NODE-2080-length-16659-cov-10.526560_pt1 | contig 16659 bp, 10 predicted proteins | sample MGYA00375132_ERZ795048 | MGnify/ENA primary metagenome ERZ795048 (study PRJEB30177, sample SAMN05720225) | activated sludge metagenome | isolation source: Anaerobic digester | place: Hong Kong | collected 2014-12-17 ...
ATGTTTAGATAAAATTATTTGAGATATATTACTGTTCTGCCTGAATTGTATTTTTTGACTCTTTTTTTTCTTGTTTTATCGTCTTAATCTTTATAAACACCAAAGTCTTTGCTATCAGTACAACAGCTATAACAATACGCATTGCTAAAATATCTTTAAGTATGAAAAGAGATAGTAAGATTATATATACAGGTATGATTATTAAAAGCTTTGTCTTCAATGTCATACCTTTTTGCTCTTTGTATGGCAAAAAATGCTTCTTGTAAATCTTTGTACTTTGAAACCAGTTGTTTATTTTTTCTGAAGTCTGCATAAAACATAAAGAGGAAAGTATAAGAAATGGAACTGTAGGAAGTATTGGTATAATACATCCTACAGCTGCTAATCCGAATGTTAAAAATCCTAAAATCATAAAAATTATCTTCTTCAAATGCAACCTCTTCTATATTAATTATATATAAAAATATGCTTAATATAAAGAACTTATCTGTTATCTTCGTCAGCTTTATCTATCTCTTCCTGTAAAGACGAGTTTATTGCTCCAAAATCTCTGTATTCACATATATCCCTATGCATCACTTGATAATTAGTTCTAATTCCTTTTGAATCTGCACGATAAGTTGCTGCTCTTGCTTTTTCTATTCCAATTTTTGAAGCTTCTTCAGCAGCATCAATATTAGCTCCTAAAAACATAAACTCCCAGCCCATCTTCTTTTTCTCTTCAATTAACTTCTTAACTATTGAATATGTATATTCTTTGCTCGCATTCTCAAAACCATCAGTAACAATAACGAATATTACATTTTTTGCTCTTTCTAACTCTATAGTGTTTTTTTGAACATTATCAATTTTACTAATCGTTCTTCCCACCGCATCTAGAAGTGCCGTACATCCTCTCACATAATAGTCATCATCATTTATAGGTTTGATTCCTTTAATATCTATTCTGTCATGTAAAAGTTCATACTTTTCATCAAAAAGAACTGTAGTTACAATAGCACGTCCTTCATTTTGTTTTTGTTTTTCCAAAAGGCCATTAAAACCGCCTATCGTGTCACTTTCCAAACCTGCCATTGAACCGCTTCTGTCTAGTATAAATACTATTTCTGTTAAATTTTCTTTCATTTCATCTGCCTCCAATTTTATAATGTATCTAGAGTATAGATGAATAAAAGATACAATTGGTCGCTTCAAAGGCGACAAATTCTTATGCGCCTAATAAAAGCTGATCATATGAGAAAAGAACCTCATTAATGTCAAAAATATCATATATCTCATTTTTTATATGATACATGATAATTACATCAAATTTACTGCTCATACTCAAAGCATAACCAGCTTTTAAAAGAAGGTCTTTGGTCTCATCAATCGATAGTTCTAGTGATATTGCAAAAGCAATAACCGTTTGCTTTTTGGGTATATAGTTTTTATTGTTTTTGATTTTTGAAAACAGACGTCTGTCTATGTTGGCTTTTTTGTAAACTTCAGTGTGATCTTTCCCTTTTTCATTTATAAGCCTTAAAAGCATTAAAGAAAAAGTCTCCTCCATATTTTTAAATATATCATCCAAACTACGAGCGTATCTAGTATCTGAAATTGGTACATCTTCCTCATTATTCTCTATTTTTACTTCGTGCTTAATTTTGTTTAGATCCCTTTTTCTTTCTTTAGGTGGTTCTGCTCTGTATCTAACTGAGGAATCTTTTTCAATCCATTTTCTATATGACTCATTTCTAATATCAATTTCTTTTTGTGGATTATAGTTGCTTTTTATAAACTGATCTATTCTTGAGAAACGCATTCTATCGGAAACATAATCTGTTTTATCATACAAGACTAAATAAACCATCATTTCTTTTGTCTTTACAAATGAACTTATTTCATCCGATGCTATTCTAAAAGCTTCTTTTCTTGGATAACCATATATACCAGAGGATATCAATGGGAATGCTATACTTTCGATTTCAAGCTTATCTGCTAATTCCAGACTGCTTCTATATGCACTTCTAAGCATTTTTTCGCTTTCATCTACATTTGATTTGTTATAAACAGGCCCACATGCATGTATTATGTATTTAGCTTTTAATTGATATCCTTTAGTAGCGACTGCATGACCGACAGGACAATGCTCTATAGAAGCACATTCTATTTCTAAATGAATATCATCTGCTGCATCAAAAATCGCTTTACACACTCCCCCGCCTTTAATCAGATATTCATTAGCGGAATTAACTATAGCTTTTGTATTCATCTTTGTAATATCATCCAGAACAATCTTAAATGGCATATCTCTACTCCTATACATAATTGAATTAAATTTTTACAACTGATTTCTAAATATCTTGTTGTATGTCTGAAATGCTTTCTTTTCTTACATTATATCTTCTTTTAGGTTGATTTTAAAAGGATATATATATAAAATACATGATATACAGAATAATTACTTCACTAGAAACTTTGATTTTTAGGAAAGGTGAAAATAATGAAAGCAATAATCATTGGGGCAGGACTTGCAGGTCTTTCAATGGCAGCAGAACTTTCGGTAAAAGGACATAATGTCACTGTTTATGAGCAGAATCCTTTTATCGGAGGAATAATGAGTCATGCAAAAAAGAACGGTTACGAATGGGAACAGGGACCTCTGATGCTGACCGGATTTGAAGAAGATGGCATATGCTATAACATTTTGCGTAATCTGGATGTTAAGTATGAAACAGTACTTTGCGACAGAGGTTCTGTATTTAGAGATTTTGAGTTATGGAAACCAAAACATTATCAGGGACCAAAATGGAGAAAAAATGAATTATTGAAAATTTTCCCAGATGAATCAGTAGGGCTTGATAAATACTACAGATTCTATGACCGGATGGTAACAATATATGATATACAGGATAAGCTTGAGCAAAAAAATAGTTTCCTGTATAAGATTCTATTAATCTTCAACTTTTTGTGCATTAAAAAATATGCCAGTTTAAATGCACAGCAGCTTATGGATTTATTCTTTAAAGATGATAAGCTGAAAACAGTTTTCACAGCTATACTTGCTGATTTATGCATTAAACCTTCAGAGTTTTCCTGTCTTGGTATACCATCTTTAAATATAGAGCAGGCTTTTGATAAAAGGATACCTCAAAGAAAAGGTCTTCTAAAACATCAGTATTTTTCATATATAGTAGGCGGAACAGAAAGAATCACTGAAGGACTGGGAAATACAATAAAAAATCGCGGCTCAAAAATATATACGAATACTGAAGTAGTAAAGGTAATTGTAGAAAATAATAAGGCTATCGGGGTAGAGTTAAAAGACGGCTCTGTAGATAAAGCTGATATAGTAATAGCATCTGCAGGAGCCAAAGAATTATTTAATAAAATGGTTGGCAGAGATAATCTTACAAAAGATTTTTTAAATATTCTTGATGACATACTTCCAATGGAAGCCGTATTTATGGTTCACTTAGGACTGGATATTGACCCGCTGCAATACCAGAAATCCGAACTTTGCTATTACTACCTTACTTACGATATCGATGACGCAGTTTCTCAGATGAGAAATGGCATATATCATGAAGGAGAACAAGGTTTTTTAATATATGTCCCCTCCTCTCATGGAAAAAATATGGCACCTGAAGGAAAACATTCTGTAACTATTTATACAGTAGCTCCTGACAGATTAAATGACTCTGACTGGGAAAGCAAAAAAGATTATTATGCTGATAAACTGATCTCTCTTGCTGAAAAATATATACCTGAATTAAGTAAACATATAACAGAAAAACTTATTTTGACAGCTGATGATTATAGAAAACTTACTCATCTTGACAGAAACAGCTTTGGTGGTCTTGTACCTCACATTAGTAAAAAGAGCATACCTCATGTAACACCTGTAAATGCCTTATATTTCATAGGTGCTCAGAGCCAGTCACAAGGTGGCGTTTCATCTCAAATAAGGGCTTCACACAAATTAGCAAAAAAGATAATTGATGATAATAAATAGGAGGGATTATGCAAAAAGAGAGTCTTGTTGTAAAAAAATCAACACCATTAGGCGGAAAAGTCTGGTTTTCATTCATCTTATTCGGTCTAGTCGGACAACTGACCTGGGCTGTTGAAAACTCATATTTCTCTGCATATATACAGCAGACCATAACTGCTGAAAGCTGGGCTACATCAGCAACTATAATATTTTCAGCTATATTTGCTGCTACAGCAACCATTCTAAGTGGAGCATTAATGGACAGAATCGGTAAAAGAAGACCATTTGTATGTTATGGATACATAGTTTGGGGTCTTCTGACTATGGCCTTTGCTCTTTTTGGAAACGAATCATATGCTAATGATGCAAAAACAATAACCCTTATTGTAATCGCATTCGTTGCAATGGATTCTATTATGAGTTTTGTGGGAAGTATGGCTAATGATGCCGCATACAGTGCATGGGTTACAGATGTGACAGATATAACAAATCGCTCTTTTGTCGATACCATAGGCTCGATGTTCCCTCTGATTGCAATGGTTACAATATTAGTCGGATTTTCCAGTTTCGCTGATAACGGACAATGGGCTTTATTCTTTGGTATTCTAGGTGCGATACCTGCAATAAGCGGTATTATAGGTTTATTCATATTTAATGACAGCCCTGCACTAAAACCCTCACCTGACAACACCTATCTTAATCAGATAGCATACGGTTTCAAATGGAAGAATATTAAAGATAATAAGATGATATACATTTGCTTTTTAGGAATGATGTTTTCAAGCATCGGCATGCAGCTTTGGATGCCTTATATGATTAGTCTTATTATCGACACCTTACAGGTTGATTATGTCATATCCTTGGTAACAGTAATATTAGCTTCGGCAGGTATATCAGTTATTGCAGGAAAAATAATGGACAAATATGGAAAAGCCAATTTCTATTATCCTGTTGCTATATTAGGTGCTGTCGGCGGTATTATTGCTTATTTAACAAAATTTACTCAAGGACAGGTAGCACCGACAACAGTCTTGCTGATAATTGGAGGAACATTCGTAATGGCAAGCTCATTAATGATGGCTGGATTGTTTAATGCTACAGCAAGAGATTATATGCCAAAAGGAAGAGCAGGATGTTATCAGGGCATAAAAATGATTTTGGTAATTATGATGCCAATGGTATTAGCAAGCCTTATAGCTCCGATAATTATAAATTCTGTGGCACTAGCCCCTACAGCTGAGTTTATTTTATTAAAACCGACTTATGCTAACAGCTTCTTATATCCTCATGAACTGTTTTTATGGGCAGGAATAGTAACACTGATTGTTTTAATACCAGCATTCTTTATTAAAAAAGATGCAAGAAATCTAAGAAAGCGTAGACTTGATGAATTAACGGTGAATGACTGATCATACACACGAAAAAAATCACAGATTCTTATCTGTTTATTGAAAAAATATAGCTTATCTGATTAATAAATCTTAATATTCACAAGATATCATAATATATTACATATAAATATTATGTTATTTTGTGCTCTTTTACAATTGAACAACTTACGATTTCATGTTATAATAATTAACGTAAGGAGGTTATTTTGGATATTAAAGTGATTACAGATATCAGCAGCATAAATACCTTCATGGCAATCGATAATGATGTTTTGTATGTCCTTGATAACCATAAATTATTTTCATACAACCTTTTATCAAAAAATATAACAACCAGTTCATATAGATTCAGACAAAGTGGTCTTTCAAGAAGGATTATTTTTAATAGCAAATATTTGTATGTACGTCAGTTTTGCACAATCCATGAGTTTTCAAAATCAACTCTGGAAAGAACAAGAAGATGGAAAATCGGAAAAGATCTCTCATCAGATATAACAGGTGTATGCTGTGATGAAGAAAAGGTCTACATGGGTATTAGAAATGGCGGATTTGCTGTTCTAGATATTAATTCTGGAAAAATTGAAAATTTCAATATATGTGATTCCAGTATGTGGGACATGACGGAAAAAGATGAATATATATATGCCGGAAATGTAGATGCTCAGCTTTTAAGAATAAGGAAGTCTCCTTTTAAACTGGAAGATGCTATAAAAGCACATAAAAAAAACTGCAAAGATGTGTTGGTTCATGACAAATTTATTTATACTGCATCTTCAGACATGTCCATTAAAAAATTCGATTTAGATACATTAACTGAACTAAAAGAAAGAAAAAGAGCCTTTCCAAGAATGTTCAGCATTATAGGGATAATTAACAATATGTTGATATGCATGTCAATGAGTTCAAAATCAACTGCATTTTTTGATGCAGATACATTGAAGCCCCTAGCAACCGAACCCATATTCTGTCGAAATATGTGCGTATATAAGGACAAGATAATCTTTAACGATAATAATCATATTTATTCGAAAATAGTTACAAGATAAGTATTTATAAATACCAAAAAGTTTTTATTAAATTGATATGCCATATCAATCGTGATAAGATTTAAACATAAAATGAGGTACCGATATGGCACATGTATGCATATATTCAAAAGAAGAAGAGAAAGCATTCTGGGATGAGGAAAATAGAAAAGTTATTCTTCCTGATAAAACTGAGCACGTTTATGTTAGCGCATATCCAGACACTTTTGGGAAAATTACAAGCTTAGTTGAATTTAAAAAAGGCTCATATCTTGCAACTGACTGCTATTATCACAGATTACTATTAATTAAAAAAGATATTGTAAAACCTTTTGGACCAGTACTGAATGCTCCGTTTTCAGTAGCATACACTCAAGGATATATATATGTAGCAACACAACCTAATGGTATAATTGAACCTAGCGTCATAACAGTAATTGATGAATCAGAAAATATATTAGGACAAATGTATCTTGACCATCATGTCGAAAAAAACAAGTCATATATGATGTATGCAAAAGATTATCTTAATCCAAAACTTGAACCCGAAAAGCCATTTGAAAATAAAAGCAGGATTGAGAGCATAAAGTCTGATGGTAAAAAAATTGAAATTACGTTCAAGAACAACGAAAATATATCTTTTGATGCTGATACACCGGAGAATGCTATGTTAACAAATATCGGCTGGAGATATGTAATATCAACAAGCAGGAATATACGTACAAAAAAATCGATATTTTCCTATTCAATTGATAATCTATCAAATATTGATTTTAAAAATACTTCAATTCAGCCAAGTGATGAACCAGCATTTCAAAACAATATAAAGTACACAATTGAAAACAATGATAAAAAAGATATATATATTTATGGTTTTAAAAATAATGACATGGACTTTTCAAACATGCCTTCCCTTCTTAACAGTATACTTAAAGGATGTGATACCGATACATCTAAAGCATATGCAATATGGGATTTTACAAAAAAACATATGCTAAAGGGAATTACTTGGCCTCAGTGCAGTTTCAAAAACGATGGCAAATTTTCTGCTATTCGTTTTCTTAACTCTATGGGTTCAGGAGCATGCGGTAGTTTTAACGGTCTCTTTTCCCTGCTTGCTCAGTCTGCAGGAATCCCTGCAAAAACAGGAAGTTTGAGTAATGGAAGCCACGCTGCTCTAAGGCTTTTACTTAATATGAAAGATACATATGTTGATGCTCTATATGGGGGTTGCGCTCCTTTTCACGGTTCAGTGATACCAAGTGAAGATGACGATATATGTACATATTCAGAATTATGTGAAGACCCGTATTTATTACACCGAGCTTCAGATGAATCAGTATATGAGCTTGCAAGCATGATAGGCTATAAAGATGGATGGATAGACGGATGGGCTGAAGATTATTCAGACCCATATACTATGGGTTACTTCTTAAAACCAAAAGAAAAAATGGAATTCACATACTCTTTTAACGGTACATATACAGGGCCATTGCGTCCTCATGCAAATATATTAACTGGTAAAAAGATCATTAATCTTGAAAGAAATGAATTTGTTAAAAACTTTTTTGAACTTAATAAAATGAAAACAGAGGGCAATGTTTTCTCATGTGAAGCGAAAGCAGACGCATGGTATCTTGCACAATGCCCATATCCAATAACCGGAATATTGATAGAAGGAAGGTTATATAAAGGTTCATTAAATATATCTACAGATTACACTGATGAAACTTTTGAATATTTAAAAAGACAGGAATTCTGTGCATATTTTGGAAACAAAAAAACTAAATCGCTTAATAATTCACAAAACAGCAATTACATAAGATTTAAAGCATTTAAAGCGCAATATAGAATTTATTCCATTACCCTCTTTTTCCAAGCAAACAGAGTAACATTATGTTCTTTAGTTTCTGGAATAAACAATCTTCAGATTGAAGCAGATAAGGGAAAACTCAGAATCACTCATGAATACATTCAGTCTTCAATGCCAAGACCAAAAGCACCTGTTCTGAAAAAAAAGCCTCAGGGCATTTTCGAGTGGTCTGCAGATGATGCTGTTAATTGTGAATTTATATTAAGCAAAGAACCTGAATGTATAATACCATATGCTCCGATTTTCCATCAGGTAACACAAAAGACTTCGGTTGAAATACATTGCGCATCTATTTTGAAGCCAGATATACAATACTATTGGAAAGTCAGATCTAAAAACAGATACGGAATATGGGGACCGTGGAGCGCAATTATGAAATTTACATATTTAGCTCCAAAAAAACCTGAAGGAATAACCCTTAACATAAAAGACAGGGATATTACACTTAGCTGGATAAAAGATAAACTGGTATCGCATTATCAGATTTACAGTTCAAATGAACTGGCATTTATTCCATCTGAATCAGATTACACCATAAATATTAACAGAACTGACATGACTGCTAAGAAAATTGTTTGTCCGAAAAATTATATAACCGAAACCAAAGCTACATCAATTAAACTTACTTCTGATAACCTGATAGACAATCTTAAATACTGCTACAGAGTTATAGCAGTAGACAAATTGGGAACGAAAAGTTTAAGTTCAGATTTTATTGCACTTCCCCACCCTTGGATTAATGTAGAATCGATAAGCAATTACGCTTATTCAGGTTGTGCTTATTCATCATATATCAAATGCATATCCACAATTGGGAAAATGCGTTTTAACCGTACTGATGATAATCCTATGTACACAGATTACACTGATGCAGATATAATTACCTTTGAGCTTGAAGGTCCTTCTTGGTTAAAAGTTCGTTCCTATGACGGATATCTTTATGGAACTGCAGATTTAGATGACATTGGAATAAACAAGTTCATCTTAAGAGCAGTTAATAGAAATAAACAGAAAGATGAAATATGCTTTACAATCAATGTTATGGAGGGTGTATGAATCGGATAGACTTTAAGATAGAAGAACCATTCGGAATATACTGGCCAAATCAATACACAAAGATTAAAATACCATGCAATCCGGATAAGGACATAAATATTAAAAGTCTTTCACTTTATGATTCACTGGACAATATTACTAATGCTGATTTCTTATCTTTTCAAAACAATTATATTGAACTGGGGCTTAATGTATCTCTTTATCCATACGAAATTAAAAAGATGTATATAGAAAAAAAAGATTTAGTTAAGTCACAAAGAAAAAGTAAATGTTTATCTTTAAAAAGAACAAAAAGCAATATAGAAATATCTAATGGCAATCTAAAACTTGTCATACCTAAAAACGGAAGATATGAAAAAAATGATGTTCCTTCTCCAATACTATCTATTTCTAGTGACAAACTTGAAGGAGTTGGTACTTTTACTGGACACATAGAAAAATCAGAAGTTAAAGTCAGTATTAAAAATTCTACTCTTCATGCGAAAGTATCGATTAAATACAATTTTTTTGAAAAAGGTATTTATCAAATTGATATTCTTACATATTCAAAATCCAGTGAACTGATTATCCACGAAATAAATAATACTAATAATAAACTTAGCCTCATATTATCCTTCCCTTCATTTTTTGCAAAAAACACTTATGCAAGGATGCATACTCCTTTAAAGGAAATGGGAGAAACAGATGAATGGAAAAGAATAATATATGCATCAAAATTATCCAATGAACCTGTACTTATGCAGCCTTTTTACACATGGGACATAAATACTGCTACATTAATACAGTACTGGGACGATTGTTCTTTGTTATGCATAGTGCCAATAAAGCCAGGTCGATGGGAAAATCCTTCACAAAACCATATTCTTGCTAATACTATAAATGGAACAGGCATTGAAAGCAAAGGAGCAAAAGGAAGTAAAGAATGGGTTTTGTCATTAACAGATGCAGCATTAAAAGAAGAAAAAATTACAATAGATTTATCTACCAAATACCAAAACTGGGATTACATGCTAAACAATCCAATAAAAAATGTATACAGAGCAGACCGGCTTTGTGCAATTTACGGCGGCCCTAATTTAACTGATACATTGAATTGGATGTCTAAAATACCTGACAACATAAACTTGACCCCAAGATTATTAGCAGATGAGGATGACATTAAGGATACGAGAAGCAGAATAGAAAATTGGCCCTGGATGTATAAAACCTTAATGAATCACAAAGATGATTCAACAGGTTTTGATCCTGCAGGCGTCTATATGGCTTTGAAAGATGAATTATATGCAAAAAAAGCAAAACAATGCATAAGTATCTGGCTAGAATCACGAATACAGCTTCTTACTTGTTTTGGATATTCTTTACATGAAGTGGTTTGTATCCGTTTAAGCAGGCCTTTAAGGCTTATAGCTATAGACTATGACCTTACATGCAATTCTAAGCAATACTCTTCCCAAGATAAACGTTTCATATATTCAGCATTCGCTTTTTTGATGAAATCAATGGAATCAAGAGATTACTGGCCTGACAGGAAGAATGGATTCAAAATGGGAAACAGGAACTTCCATAGTGACAGATTCTCTGCATTAGGAATATGTGCGTGTTTATTAAATAATTATGAAGACTGTCCTGTTGTAATAAGATATGTACAAAGGCAAGCATCTACAGAGTTGGATTATTGTATTAAAGAAAGCGGAGCCTGGATTGAAGCTCCAAATTATCAGGCCTATTCGATGAACTATTTAATCACTTTGTTTGCAGCACTTAAAAACAGCGGATATAAGGATTTTTTCAAAAATTACAAATTCAGAAAAACTTTAGACTTTTTGGCAGATATTCAGACCTGTTACGATATGCGCTATGGCGCTCACATGCTTCCAACAATTGGTGATACCGCCGCAAACTACTGGTCACAGGCTTTTTCCAATATATTCGCATGGGCTGGTTCAATAACCAAATCCAGTGCGTTTTCTAAAAGAATGATAAGAGCATGGAACAAAGCGGGTAATCCTGTAATCTGCCCTGGAGGTGAGTTGAACTCTACTTTTAAAATGTTGCTGCTTTGTAATAATTCACTTCCATCAGCAAAAGATAAAAATCATTCATATTCAGAATATCAAGGTTTTGGATCAGTTATAAAGACAAAAAAGAGCTATTTAAGCATTAAAAGCGGAGATATTTCCATGCACTATGATCACGATGAATCAAGTATATTGTGGTATGAATACAACGTACCTGTTTTAGCAGATATCGGAAGCCAGTATTTTCCCGCTTGTGATGCCTCTTTCATGCATAACAGGGTAAGCATTAATATGAATACAGACCAGGCAAGAGGTGATATCATATACAGTTCCTATGGGAAAAATGTATCTGTAATAGTTACTAAAACCGATATTTCCAATATTCAAAAATGGCCTTGGTTTCCTGTAACTGATAGTTCATGGAACTTCAGGTATCAGTCTGTTCCATATGATATTCCAAAACACAAATGGAAAAGAAGTTTAATTTATTTGAATAACAAAGCTTCTTTGGTAGTAATTGATGAAGTAACAGGAAATCTTCCTTTTGAACAGAATTTTCTGTTTATGACAAGTTCTTATGAAAAAGACAACAATAAATTCAGTTTCATAGGCCAGTTTGATGTTAATGCTACTGCATGGGTTTTCAACTGCACAAAATCTAATATATATGACTGGGGATATCTTGGTCTTGATGAACCTTCATTCAAAAAAGCTTTTGCATCAGACTGGAAGAAATATCGCTGGATGTGGGAAAAACCTATTAAACCAATGGCTGAAAATGTTCAAATATTAAGAAATTTCTGTAACCCAAACTCAAAAGTCATAACTTTTATAACTGCTCATAAGGATAAAGTGACACAAAATACACAACTGTTATCCAATCTTTCAACAATACAATGGACTAAAAACAATGAAACTATTACAATTGATTTGGACAATGTGGATAAAGTTCACGCTGATGAACTGTATAAGGAATATTAAATGGATAATAAAGAATTATTTTTAAAATCAGCAATCAAATACAATAAATCATTTTCAGATATGACACTGCCATGTAACTGGATAACAGATTCAAAGATATCGGCTTGCTTTTGTGAAAAAGGATTGTGCGCTTTGGACTACCACGGAAACCAGCCTGTATCAAGAAATGCAAGAATGATAAAAAGCGGATTTGACAACCCTGCTTTTAAGTTTACATCAGACATTCCGCTTAGCATTACACAGTATATGGCAACATCATGGGCTTGCGAGTTTAACTTATATAAAAAAGATATAAAAAAAGCCCGCATATATTCTTTTACTTATGAAAGCAGTATATATATGCATATAGAGTTATACGACTATGATCGATTTTCTGTTACTTTTGATACTGATTCTTTTTACACAAATGTTCATGGCAATATATCATGGGATAAAGGAAAAGAAAAAAATAACAGCATTGTTTTTAAAGGCATAAACAAATACCTTTTATCCGACTGGCTTAATGAAAAAGGCGCATACCTTATCCCGGTAAAGGAACATAGAAGGATATTTAAAACGCAAGACTGGATTGATGTCAATAATCTGGATATTCTTCCCTTACCTGATGAAGATATTATAAGAAGCAATGAACTGTTTATAGATAACGCATGCTATATGGCTATTCATTGTAACAGCCATATAAAGATTTCCAAATCTGGAAACTCGAACATTATTGAGCTGACTCCTAAAATTAGTGAATCATATATCGACTTGTGTATTAGCTTTGCAGACAGCTTTGAAGACTCTATTAGTAATGCTGATTATATCATTAGAAACAGCAAGGCTATTGAAAATATGCAGTTTTCCAGATATTCAAGATTTTTAAGTAGTCCTTTATCAATTCAGACTGATAATCATTCTGATACAGAACATCTTATATCTTGTATTCCAATGTATATTGAGTCAGCTAAGCAAAAAGACAGCTCAATGACAAGAGCATCTTCTTCCAGTTATTACTGGGTATGGGGCTGGGATAATCTTGTTACTGCATTTGAGATGAATAAATGGAATGATTATGAAGGTCAGAAAAATATAATTTCATTTATACTTGAACATAGATGGATTGACGGTTCAGTACCACACAGATATGACAGAAATTATGATGTTATGCAGACAATGCACTTCTGTTCTGAAGATGCCCTAATGATTACGTTAGTTTATCAGTACTGCAAGGATTCAGAGGATTTGGATTTTCTTAAAAAAATATATCCAGATATTAAGCAGATATGGAATGGTCTATTAAAAAAAGCAGACTCAAAAGGTTATATAATCGGTCCTGGCTTTTATCCTGACAACCTTAAGGCTCTTGGCAGACACGAAAACAGCAGAACCGCTATGGAAACTGGCACATTCTATACAGCTGCCCGTATAATGGAACAATTGGCATCATTACTTAATGATAATACAATTGAAAAACAGGCTCATGATATACATACAAATATTGAAAAGAAATACATAGATGATTTTTATAATACAGAGCATGGAACTATAGCAGATAGCATAAATGAAGATGGCAGCCAGAATAATACTTTTCCGCTATATGCATATATGGGTGCATACACGAATTTTGGTCAGATTTTATTTATGAAGAAAATAGAACAGATAGCAACTTTTATTAATCAAAATGCAATTCACCCAATGGGTATCAGGGTCTTGCCTTTATATGATAAAAACAGAGATACTGAAAGTGTTCACCATTCATGGTATCCTCACTGGGATATTTATGCGATGAAATTAGTAAGACTTGGTTTTATGATAACAAAAGATTATAAGAGAAGCTCGGCCGCTGTAAATCACTATTTGAATTTGACAGACAGAATGTGGAAAAACTATAAAGCTGCAATGGAATTACTGGAACTGGATACAGCGGACTACATCGAGGGATGGAAGCAGCACGGCCAGGCTTGGAACTGTAATTGTTCAAGCGGAATTTTAAGAACGATATTGGAATCAGCAGCGGGAGTTATAACAGATTTTGGAACAATATCTATCATACCCGATGCATGTTCTTCCGTATCAGTAAAAAATCTTTGGGTTAGAAAAGGTAAATGGAATATTACTCATAAAGGAAACAAATACTTTTCCGGAATAACAGTTGATGGCAACACATATACTAAAACATGTTTAGTCCCTGATGAATATATGACACATGCAGAGCACACACTTACAGTCAGTCATAATTCTGATAAAGATGACATTAAGATATTTTCTTTTATAGGAGGAGTTATAGAATTATATGAAGAGAAAGAGAATAGTATAGCATTCAATGCAAAATGCAATGCCTCTTCTGATCTTCTTGTATTATCTCCATACGATTTTTTCATATCAATAAATGGCTCAACCGCAAATAAAGAGAAAATAGCAAATGAAACATACCGAATAAGGTTATCAGCTACAGCAAAAATAGAAATTCATATACCTTAATGCAACTTCAAGTTGCTTAATTGTATACATATGTATGTTGATATTTATAACCCTCAAGTATAAGATTTACTTAATGGAGGAACAGTCATGATCGGTAAAAACATACTTGAATTAAGAAATAAAAACAATCTCACACAAGAAGCATTTGCTCAATTGCTATCAGTAAGCAGACAAGCTGTACAGAAATGGGAAAAGGATTTGTCATACCCCGATAGCGATAAACTCATAAAAATCAGTAAAATATTCAATGTATCAGTCGATCACATTCTTGGAATAGGCAGTAATGACCCTTCTGAGGAATTTCGTGTAAAAAAAGAAATTCAGCCAAGCTATTCCTCCCTTCACTGGTGGGAATTGTATTCTTCCCAGTTAAATGTTGAATACATTCAATCAATAGATGAAGGAAAAGATGTATGTAAATATAAAAACCTTATAGATAGCGTCAGTCAGCTGGAAACCAGTATGCAAAAGGAACAGCTTGCAGATATAATTCATACCATAATACAGAATGCAAATACAATAGATGATTTTAAGTTCAAAGAACCAGATGATTTATCATCAATTTATTCTCTTTGCAATCCAGATTATATATACCCATTTAAGACCATAAATGAAAAAGTGTTAAAAAAGAAACTACTTGGAGCGTGGATGGGAAGAATTTGCGGATGTCTTTTAGGTAAACCGATTGAAGGAATAAAGACAGATGAACTGATACCTCTTTTAAAGGAAACAGGTAATTATCCTATGCACAGATATCTTTTAAGATCAGATATGAATGAGCAGATATATGATAAGTACAAATTCAATTTGAGAAACCGCTGTTTTGCCGATAGTATAGATATGGCTCCAATAGATGATGATACCAACTATACAGTTCTTTCGAACGTTATAATTGAAAACTATACAGATAACTTCACTTCAGAGGATGTTGCCAAAGTATGGCTGGATAAACAACCAAAAAGTGCGTATTGCACTGCTGAAAGAGTAGCATACTTAAATTTTGTAAAAGGTTTTCTGCCACCGCAGACAGCTTTATACAAAAATCCTTTTAGAGAATGGATTGGGGCACAGATAAGGGTTGACTATTATGGATATATCAACCCGGGTAACCTGAAAAAAGCGGCACATATGGCATGGAGGGATGCAAGAGTATCACACACAAAAAACGGTATTTATTCCTCCATGCTTATAGCTGCAATCATAAGTTGTGCAGCCTGCTGTGATGATATACAGCAGACAATAAAATATGCACTCTATCAGATACCTTCAACTTGCAGATTATACAAAGCAGTAGTTGGAATAATAAATCAGTATAATAACAGAGTTTCAGCTGAAGACTGCATAAAAAACATCCACAAAGAATATGATGAGCATTTAGGTCATCACTGGTGTCATGCTATATCCAATACATGTATTGTAATTGCATCATTACTGTATGGTAACAATGATTTTGCAAAATCAATCTGCATGGCAGTACAAGCAGGATTTGACACAGACTGTAATGGAGCTACCGTTGGGTCAATCATAGGGATGAATAAAGGAATTGAACATATACCGCATACATGGACAAAACCTGTCAACAACAAATTAAATACCTCGATATTCGGGATGGACATATTATCAATTGATGAACTTGCAGATATGACTTTTAAACATATCATCAGTTTTTCACCACAGGTTATAAGCAAATAGTGCAAATAACAAGATAATACCAAGACCAAATATAAAAATGTATGATGAATTAAAAAATGTATATATAATATTATATTTTTTACTATTGCATTGTTCTATTTCATGGTAAAATTATTCTAAAGGATATATTTAACCTGTCTTTGGCCTGAAGCATTAAAAAATGGTGAGAGTTACAGTAAAACTGTAC
>ERZ795048.2084-NODE-2084-length-16632-cov-8.384810_pt1 | contig 16632 bp, 15 predicted proteins | sample MGYA00375132_ERZ795048 | MGnify/ENA primary metagenome ERZ795048 (study PRJEB30177, sample SAMN05720225) | activated sludge metagenome | isolation source: Anaerobic digester | place: Hong Kong | collected 2014-12-17 ...
GCGCTGGGCGAGTCTGTCAGGATGACAATACGAGCCCCCCACCGCACCTTCATGCTACTGACGTGACGGACGGTTCAGGACACCGAAGATTCAGGTATACGAAAGGATTTACTGACGCGGGGTAGAGTTCAAGTTTACGGATAATTGCGTCTATTTCATTTATTGTTATGTCTTCATCTGCATATCTGTTCAGAAGGTACTGCTTCAGGTCATCACGAAGCAATACATCAGCCATTTCTTTGTGGATATGTTCTCCTGCAAGGTGTTTGTAGCCTTGTGCTTCAAAGAGCTGGATTACTGCCTGTTCGAGTTTTTCTTCGGTGAATTTAGTCATCTATAATCTCCCAGTGTCCGCTTTTCGCAGAACCGACACGCTTTAAAAATGATTTCTCTTTCAATTTCCGTATATTTTCTTCAATTTTACGTTGTGAAATACCTATTGACTCAGCCAGCTGTTTTGCTGAAGCCCTGGGATTTTGAGAGAGTATATAGATGATCTTTTTTTGATTATCCGTTAAACTTTCTCCGACCTTTTCTCCGACCTTTTCTCCGACCTTTTCCCGACCTTTTCCTGACGTTTCGGTAATTCCTTCCGAGATCATCTGTTCTGCACTAACAAACAGGGTTACCTCAACACCGCCGTTCGTCTCTTTTATCTCAGGTTCAGGCAAACCGACATCTTTACATGAGTTGATAATTTTAAGTGTACCGCGTCCCCATGTATCAATGTACCCCCCTAAAAAACAGGCGTTTGCGATGATCGGATTACGTGGCCGAGAGCTATGTTCTTTTTTCAGGTCTTCAAGGCTTATTCCTGTCGGGAGGGTTCCTTCGTTCCAGATTGAGAGTCTGTTATCATATACGCGCATTTGTATCGTAGCTCCCATATATGTACGATGAACAAGGGCATTTAACAGCATTTCCCGAAGAGCGGGTATGGGGTACATGTCGTTTTCTATACGCTGAAAACCTTCAAATGTAACCGGGCGTGTTAAAAATTTATAATTGAGTTGTACCTGTACTTCATGCAGCATGTGAATAAGATTACCTTCTACTATTTCATGAAATTTTAAATCAGCGCTGTCTTTGCCAAATCTGCCTATCTTTACCTGGATATTCGGATAGAAACGCATGGGGTCTTTACCGAATAGAATAATGGCAGCGCGCTTGAGCTTTCTGCCATCAGTCAGTTTTAGTTTTTCAAGTATCTGAAAATGGGATAATCCCTTAATCGCAGGCATCCGCCCTTTTTCGCTGCTGTCTTCAATAAATTTTGTAAGGCTTTTTTCATCGATGTCTTTAATGGATGCTCCTTCTTCTACTATGTCATCCCATGTTTTGCCTGCTTTTTTAAGCAGAAATTCGTTTAATTCAACACCGGTAAGTTCCATCTTCGTGCTACCCGAACGGTAGTAATATCTGCCGCGCAGAGAAACCGGCACGGAATAAGGATTTACCTTAATGGATATGAATTTCTTCCCCTTCTCATCATGCAGCTGCACATCACAGATGATTCCCATAGCATTACGGATTTTATTCGGGATGTCTTCCATGAGTTTTGCGTAATCCGGCAGGTGAACAACCTTTCCCGTGTTGTCCCTGCCGATATATATAATACCGCCAATGGCATTGGCAAAACCGCAAACCCATTTAAGGTAGTCATCATGCCAGGATTTTTTGAATTCTGTGTTCTGGGATTCGGGGGAGGAAGTCATGGAGTTTTTCACTTTATCCATTTAACACCTCTCTCTGAACAGGGTCTTGGGTTAAATCTTTAATCTCCCAACCTACTGATCTATAACTTTCTAAACTATCGGTTATATTTTCTTTCAGACAGGCAAAACAAAGCAAGTGTGTAGGGCGTGAAAAGCCAACATACATCATTTTTAAAGATTCTTTTGCTCTAGCATCTTTTCCTTGACGATATGAATGATCTTGTTTGAGTAATGGATATGGCAAACATTCTTCAGGCTTTTTTTTCGTTGCTTTTTTCGAAACAACTTTCAATTTTTTAGTTTCGTAATCATGATAAAATGTATTTTGACATCCCTTAAATGAAATATACTCTTCAGATTGAACTAAAACCCGATTACACACTTCACCTGTTTTTAACCAAGGAATATCCTTCGAATTCCAATAATCAGTAACTTCTCTATTTGGTGTTCCACCTGATTTCATGTCCTTACAGAATTTTTTTACTGTAATTACTTCCCACCCCTTCGGAATCTCCTTCTCCAACTCCTCATTCCACACCATCTCCCCGCCACTCGACTTATATGGCTTTCCTTCCATTTCCGGCCTGCCGATCTCATCTGCATACTCTTCTGAAACTGGAAATTCAAAATCAACATACCACTGCTTATAAATCGCCTGCGCAGTTTCTTCCAGCTTACGGTTCAGTTCTTCATTTATCCGGATACGGTTTACAATGGTGTTGTATTCAGCAACGATTTCTTCCTGTTTTTCGATAGAAGGGACAGGGAGTTCAACATTGCACATCTCTTCCCATCCAAATACTTCCCGTGCACTACCGTGTGAATGAAATCTTGCGAAGCGATCAAATTCAGAACGTTTATACCACATCATCAAATATTCTGGCATCAGTTCTGACTCGTTTTTAATTTCAAAAACAGGGTATATACTAGATACAATACATGGCTTATCTAAATTAAGTGCAATTGGAATTTTATCTCCCATCCTTGCTGTATTAGGATTAAATGCAAATTGATATTTTTTCACTATTTTATAATTATGAAATTCCACACCTATAATATTTGCCTTTGATTTCATAAAACATTTATGTATAGATGAAATTCCTTGTAAATGATCAATTGATAAGTCATTATTTTTCACATTTACTTCCTGTATATAGGGGCCAAGCTTCTTATAATTTGATCTCATAACCCAGTTCCTTAAAAACTTTCAAAAGCTCTTTCTTCGATGCTTCTTCTTCTTTCAATAAGACTGCGAAATCATCCTGCAGGGATTTCATCTTTTCATCGAAATCAATATTCTCATCTCTGTTTACAAACTTGATATATTTACTTGGCACCAGTGAAAAATCTTTCTTTTTAATCTCTTCAAAGGATGCACTGTAACAGTACTCTGGAATATCGCTGTAATTTTTTTCAAACCCGGTGTTTTGCCAATTATGATAATTTTCTGTTATCTTACGGATATCCGTTTCAGAAAATTGCACGTATTTTTTTTCAAATGGCTCGCCCCACTGCCGTAAATCCATGAAGAGAATTTCACGTTCTCTATCACGGTACTTCTTCACTTCGCCATTGTGTTCGATTGTACGGGCTTTCTTGTTTTTATTCAGAATCCAGATTGTAACAGAAATGTCAGTGGTATAAAAAAGATTACGGGGCAGTATCAAAATCGCTTCCACTAAGTTATTCTCAATCATCTTCCGCCTGATTCTGTATTCATCCCCGCCGCCTGAAAGCGCACCATTGGCAAGAATGAATCCGGCGACACCTTTTTCCGAAAGCTTTGAAACCATATGCAGTATCCATGCATAGTTGGCATTGCCCGTGGGCGGTACTTCGTAACCGTTCCAGCGCGGATCATCTTTAAGCTCATCATCAGCACGCCACTGTTTCTGATTAAAGGGCGGGTTTGCCATAATAAAATCAGCTTTTAAATCTTTATGCTGATCACGGAAAAAACTGTTTTCAGCAACATCTCCCAGGTTGCCGGAAATCCCTCTTATTGCAAGGTTCATCTTTGCAAGTTTATAAGTAGTTGAGGTATATTCCTGGCCGTAAATAGAAAGATTCTTTTTGTTTCCGTGGTGGCTCTCAATAAATTTCACCGATTGTACAAACATGCCGCCCGACCCGCAGCACGGGTCATAAATGGTCCCGCTGAAGGGCTCAATCACTTCAGCAAGAAGATTAACAATACACTTTGGCGTGTAGAATTCGCCCTTTCCTTTACCTTCGGCAAGGGCGAACTTACTCAGGAAATATTCATACACACGGCCCACGATATCCTGCTCCTTGTCAGCCAGGGTATCAATATTGTTAATAGTGTCGAGCAGAGAGGCGAGCTTTGCAACATCAAGGTCGAGTCGTGAATAATAGTTATCAGGCAATGCGCCTTTTAAAGAGGGGTTATTCTTTTCAACAGTCGCAAGGGCTGTATCAACTTTCAGTGCAATGTCATTTTGTTTGGCATTCTTTTTCAGATACTTCCAGCGGGCTTTTTCAGGTAGATAAAACACGTTTTTCATGGTATAAAATTCAACCATTTCCGTGTATTTCTCTTTGCCCTCGTCTATAAGTTCCTGTTTCCGCTGCTCAAACTTGTCACTGGCAAATTTCAGGAATATAAGGCCGAGTACTACATGCTTGTATTCTGACGGTTCAACTTTCCCTCGCAGCTTGTTTGCAGAATCCCACAGGGTTTCTTCCATTGGTTTCTGTTTTTTCGGTGCTGATTTTGCTTTGGCCATACAATTCCTTCTTTATCTCTTTGGCGTGCCATGGACGTCGGGGTAATTTTATCATAAATCCACTGTTGGTTAAATAATGCTACGCTCTGCCTTGCATATAAACCAATAGTTCCCGCATTTCGTTTATTCATTATCACCTGCCAATAAAACCCGGCTTTCCTGAATCCATTCAACGTTATTCCCCCCAATCCTACCCTGCTCTTTCTGATCGTCAAGAACAATCACCTATCGGACACCATTTTTCTTAAGCCCCCCTCTCAGAAGCGTAATTCTTCCGGTCGTTGAGCGGAGCGATGCATTGAGCGAAGCCGAAATGCCGTAAGGAGCGCTCGGGTAAAGACAGCCACAGAGACACGGAGGGCACAGAGATAAGGATGGTTAAAGACCGGGCATGCACTCTTGTGCCCCCTCCGGGGCGATGCACTGAGTGAAGCTGAAATGCCGTAAGGAGCGCTCTGATAAAGACAGACACAGAGAAACCGTCCCTCGTAGGGGCGTAGCGTGCTACGCCCCTGGTGTGGAACCGATCGCGCACTCTTGTGCCCCCTCCGGGGCGATGCACTGAGTGAAGCTGAAATGCCGTAAGGAGCGCTCTGATAAAGACAGACACAGAGAAACCGTCCCTCGTAGGGGCGTAGCGTGCTACGCCCCTGGTGTGGAACCGATCGCGCATTCTTGTGCCCCCTCCGGGGCGATGCACTGAGCGAAGCTGAAATGCCGTAAGGAGCGCTCTGGTAAAGACAGCCACAGAGGTACCGTCTCTGTAGGGGCGTAGCGTGCTACGCCCCTGGTGTGGAACCGGGCGCGCACTCTTCCCTCTCCCCATAGCGCGGGCACGGACGCCCGCGCTGGGCGAGTCTGTCAGGATGACAATACGAGCCCCCCACCGCACCTTCATGCCACTGACGTGACGGAGGATTCAGGATACCGAAGATTCAGGTATACGAAAGGATTTACTGACGCGGGGGATAAGGCACTGCGCCGCATGAGCAGCAAGCCCCTCACGGCGATTGAGTGAGCGCCTTTTTTTCGCCCCTTTTTTGTGGCGAGACAAAAAAGGGGCATAATTATTTTATATTTTTGACAATCCCCCAGAAATCTCTGGGATTTACGATGGGAATACCGTTATATTCCCGGAGCACCAGAAGGTCATTATCACCGGTAATAATATATTCAGCATTATTACTCACCGCCAGGGCGAGAATTTCATTGTCACTTTTGTCACGGCAAACACTTTCAGCTAATCTGGAATAAGAAGAGAGGATACAGAATTCTTTTAAGAAATCAATGACGGTCGTGACATTCGTATCAGGCATTTTAAGCTTTTTTGCCAGGGTTTTTTTGACCTCATTTAAAATAAAATCACTGATGATCACAGAACACCGGTCAAGGCAAAGCTCAAACAATGAATTGCACAGGCCCCGACTGGCATAGGCAGCGACAATGATATTGGTATCAAGAACGACCTTCATGAAACTATTTTAAAGACGTCATCGTCAGTGAGGATACCCTGCGCTTCGGCAAAAGGAAGGACCATATTTCTGATCTGTCGAAATCGCTGGATGGCGATATACCTGCGGAGTGATTCCCGGACAAGATCACTTATCGGTTTCTGTTCGATTCTGCTTATTTCTTCAAGGTCTTTTTTTAACTCGTCGGGGATCCTGATAGTCAACGTTTGATTCATGATTTGCCTCTATGAGTTACAATGTAACACATTTATGGATTTTGTCAACTGTTTATTAATGCTCATACGATACCTTCAGGGGGCCGTCATCACACCGCAATCCCCGGCGCACACTCTTGTGCCCCCTCCGGGGCGATGCACTGAGCGAAGTCGAAGTGGTTAGGGGGATGCTATAGACAGCCACAGAGAAACCGTCCCCCGCAGGGGCGTAGCGTGCTACACCCCTGGTGTGGATAACGGCGCGCACTCTTCCCTCGCCCGATAGCGCGAAGAGGATGTTCGCGCTGGGCGTGCTGCAAGCCGAAGGCTTATATTTTAACTCGCTCCAAAAGCGGCAAAACCCCTTTACTACCGTTACGCTACCGTTACTGGTACTATCTTTAATTTTTCATGAAAAAGAAAAAAACAGGAAAGAGGTGAAACATTCATCCTGTATCCTGGCCTACACACGAGGAGCGAGAAAGGGGGATGGTGTTGCTGGTTCAGCCGGGTCGCGGGTAAATATTATCACCATTCATCATATCTTAATCAGCTACCTTGTCCAGCGCCTTGAGATATTTTTTCAGATCTCCTTTTTTGGCACGATCAATTAAATATTCTTCAGTCTCAAGAGCCGATATTTTTTCGGTCACTGCACTGTTTATTAACTGATTCAATGAGACCTTCTCTTTTTTCGACAATTTCTTTAATTTTGAATGCAAGGAATCAGGGATTCTGAGACTTAATGTTCCCATACATTGTAACCTCTTACGCAACTATCTCGGATAAAAAAACATCGGGAGTAATAACGTGTATCCCGAACAATTGGGCCTCTTTAAAATCCTTTATATTATAGGTAATAATATATTGTGAATTTGAAGAAACAGCTACTTCTAAAACATGATCATCATAAGGATCTTTTAACAGGGGTCTCCATAAATAAAATATTTTCGCGTGTTCACCGGCGGCGCACAAATAATCAAGAAAATCGTTTATATCAGATCTATTAAGATGCAGTTTCGTTAAATTCTTAATTAATACCGACTCATATTCAATAATTAACGGAACTGATATTACAATCGTGAATTTATTTTCAGGAATAATTTTTAATAACCCGAATGAAGCTCCTTTTTTTGATAATAAACCGGAGAATATCACATTTGAATCAAGGACGATTTTCAACCTTTTCATTCTGGTATTAAATATGATACCATCGAATTGTCAATAAAAAATCCCGGCTGGGAACTCTTTAAAGCCCCAATCCCCGGCGCAATGAAGAGTATATATGTAAAGAAAGCGAGTATTATACTTGCCATGTGCGAATGGACTTCTATCCTTTGAATTGTGCAACATTCACGGATAAAAAACATTGCGGAATTCACCATGCTGAAAATTCTATTTGCCATTATCATACTTCAGGGTCTTTCTCCTTCATCACTTCCTGCCGCCCCTCCATTGATTATCAATGAACACACCGAAAAATATTCCCTGGATAGACATATTGATATTCTGGAAGATAAAGAACAAAAATGGGACATCAGGGACATTGCGTCTGATGTCAATGTCAGCAGGATGTTTGTCCCCAACAAGGAACACAATCTCAATCTGGGTTATTCGGATTCCGTTTACTGGATCCGTTTTCAGGTTGATTTCGGGAACGCCCCTGACAGGCAATGGCTTCTTGAGGCATACTATCCTCTCCTTGACAGGGTCGAACTCTATATCCCCGATGGAAGGGGTTCATATACCCTTAAGAAGGCGGGCCGCCTTTTGCCCTTCGCGGAAAGAGAGATCAAACACAGAAAAATAGTTTTCCCTTTGCCTGCCGGACCCGAAGCGAAAAAGGTTTTCCATGTCCGCGTTAAAACCGAAGAGGCAACGGTACTCTCGTTTAACATCATCTCATCCAGGGAATTTTACCGGCTTGATCATGTGCAGCAGTTTATATTTGGCCTGTTCTACGGCATCATGCTTATAATGGCCTTATATAATCTCTTTTTATTTTTCTTTGTAAGGGACAGAAGCTATCTCTATTATGTGCTCTATATAATATCGGTCGTGTTCTTCTTGCTCATTGACAACGGTTTTGCCTATGAGTATCTCTGGCCCGACTCTCCCTGGTGGGGGCAGAGGTCCCATGTTTTCTTTTTAGGTATAGCGACTCTTTTTGTTACGGCCTTTGTGCGAAATTTCGTGGACACAAAATTTTATACGCCAAAGCTGGACAAAATATTTCCATTCGTCACAGGCTTTTCTTCCTCAATTTTATTCATTGCTTTTTTCGCGGATTATACGACCGGTCATATTGCGGCGATTTCATGGGGCACTCTCTGTGTAATATTCTGGATGACAGTGGCAGTACTGGCATGGAAAAGGGGCTCAAGATCAGGAGGTTATTTTATAATCGCCTGGACACTGTTCCTGGTTTTCGGCATTATCTCTTCGATCCAGGCCGTAATGCATCTGACCCTGACCTTTTTTACGCTCTATGGCATGCAGGTCGGCGCCGCGCTGGAAACGGTTCTCCTTTCCCTTGGTCTGGCCAACAGGATAAATATTCTGCGTGAGGAGAAAGAACTGGCCCAGGCAAAAGCGAGCGAGCAGAGAGAAAAGTTGATCAAGGAGAGAATGCGGATCAGCCGCGACATCCATGACTCAATAGGATCAGAGCTTACAGGCATTATTCTTGAGCTCGAATCTTCAACACATAGAACTAAAATACCAGACCATGAAAAAACATCGGATACCAGAACGCAAAAACGCAATTATATTGTACCTGTGGCCAACAGGGTCCGCATCACCCTGGAAAAATTAAGGGACATTGTCTATCTCCTTAATCAATCTGACGATGTTGACAGCAGGATAGGGGAAGAGATGCTCGCATATCTCGAACGACTCAAGTCAACAGGCAAATACTCCGTCAAGAGCCGCATTGATACCGCGAGTACCGGGTTTGACATTGAGAAGAGCCTTCATATTCAGAGAATATTTCTTGAGTGGATGACCAATTTAATACGGCATTCGGGAGCAAAAGCTGTTGACATACGCTGGTACAAGAAGGGTGATAATTACTACCTGGTTATAATTGATGACGGCAGAGGGTTTGACTGGCGGCCTGATGTCGAATGGGAAGGTTCCGGTTTAAGAAACATTTCCAGCAGGGTAGATGCACTCGGGGCAGACGCAAGGTCGCTGAGAAGGAAGAAGGGGGGCTCGGTGTTTCTCCTTATTGTTTCCCGGTTATAGGGCATGATGACCTATTGACCTGTGCAATGATATCTTACATATTGTAACCGTACATGCGGTTGTTCCGCAGAGCCGGGTAACGACTTACGGGTCATGATATATTCAGGAAAGATTGTTAAAGGTACTATGAAGATTACAGTGTCCATTGTGGAAGACCATGAAAAGACAGCCGCCGAGTTGTCGAATATTATCCGGCAGAGTAACGATTTTGAGTTCCTTGAATGGTATCCTTCAGGAGAGGCGGCGTGCAAGGGCATACCTGAAAATCTTCCGGACCTGGTGATCATGGACATAGGGCTGCCCGGCATGGACGGTATCGAATGCATCAGCCGCCTGCGGGAAAATGTATCAGGCCTGAAAATTGTGGTCTTGACCATTTTCGAGGACCAGAATAATATCGTGCGCGCCATTGAGTCAGGGGCAAACGGGTATCTTTTAAAGGACATCGAGCCGTCGCTCCTGCTGGCGGAACTGATGGTCATGCATCTTGGCGGCGGGCCCATGTCCCCGTCTGTTGCCCGTAAAATTATCAACCGCTACAGGCTTGACGGGATCATTACTTCGAAGAAAGAGGCGGAGCCGCTACTGCAGAATAGTGAGCATGATTCCGGGTTTCAGGACCTGATCAGTAAAAGAGAGCTGGAGATATTAAACCTCGTTTCGCTCGGTTTTGTATATACTGATATTTCCGATGAACTGAACATCAGTCCTCACACGGTACGACGGCATATCGAAAATATTTATAAAAAAATGAACGTACACTCCCGCTCAGAGGCGATTATCAAGGGAAGACGTTTCGGCCTTTTTGATAGACCAAAACAATAAAGGTATATCCTCTCACGGATAGAGCGAATAGGGTAAAATGCCCTATTTACAGCCCGCCGGTATTGAACTATATTGTATAAATCAATTCAATTAATGTATGCATCGTTAACATGCATGGATTGTAACTATGGTTTTCCGGTTTAACTGGAAATACATATTTTTTAAATAAGGGAACCTCTATAAATTATTTTTTTGATGTTCCCTTGTGGGCACAATATCTGATAAAATCAGGACTTATCATATTTGATAATAATGAAACTCCTGATTTTTAGAGGTGCCCATAACATAATGGAGGAATAGATGCGTAAAAAATCGTTACTGTTTATGGCCCTTTTTATACCGGTATTTCTGTTTTTAACCGGATGTGACAACGAAAGTGGAACAGGAGGAGGCGGCGACGGCGGTTCGGAGTTATCTTCAGAAAAGGATATCACCGCTTTCAGCATTACGGACCCGTCAGTGACCGGGACTGTTAATGAAGATACCATTACACTTACCGTCCCGTTCGGGACCGATCCCACAAACCTGATCGCTGTTTTTACAACAACAGGAGAAAGTGTATATGTCGACACGGTGTTACAGACCAGCGGAAGCAGTTCCAATAACTTCACAAATCCCGTCACGTATACGGTTAACGCTGAGGACAGTTCCTCGAAAGACTATACGGTTACGGTAACAATTTCACCGCTTGCCATAGTTTCCACCACGGAAATCGCAGGCAACCTGACCTTTACTGTTGCGTTATCAGGCACTTCCGCAACAGGCGGTGGGGATGTCACCAGTGAAGGCAATTCATCAGTCACTGAAAAGGGGATTTGCTGGAGCACATCAACCGCCCCTACAACCGCAGATTCGACGTCAGCCAGTTCTTCAACCGGGACCGGCGCATTTACCGATGCCACAATGACAGGGCTTACGGAAAATACAACGTATTATGTAAGAGCTTATGCGATCAACAGTGACGGCACCGCGTATGGGAACGAAGTCTCTTTTAACTCGGGCTGGGCCTTCAGCGCTACAGAACGTTATGGCGGGCTGGTATTTTACAATGACGGTAACGCCGGCGGGATGGTTGCGGCACCTGCCGATACATATGACTCCGGTTCTTATAGCCATGCGTGGGGCCCTGACGTTGATGAAAACGGAGATGATTCTACTGCGGTCCCTGAACTTGCCGGTATCGGAGACGGTACATTGAATTCACAATACATCTATGATACCTACGGCCCTGACGGAACGGATACCCTGTCCAGTTATCCGATATTCGATCTATGCAGCCAGTACGATTACGGTTCCTATACTGACTGGTTTATCCCTTCGACAGGAGAGCTTGCTTTAATGTATCAGAATCTCTATGAGAATGGATACGGAGGATTCAGTGCCTCAAATTACTGGTCATCAACGGAATATGATGATGCAGGAGCAAACTTTTTCAGATTTGCTACTGGTGTTATAGATTATGATATGTACAAGGGGGACGGTGTCCGCTCAAGGTTTGTACGGGAGTTCTAGTCTTTCTTGAAATTGGAACAGAATTAATTTAAGCTGTTTAGAAAAAGCGGGCGCCAGGCGCCCGCTTTCTGCTCTCAGTGCTCTCTGAGCCTCCGTGGCAACTCCCCTTCCAGAAAAAAAATTGTATCTACTCCCCGCTTCCGCTGTCTCTATAACGATCAACCGAAAAAGGAGGCCCCTTATGGCAACAGCGACCCTCAACCCGGTAATAGACTCAATCAGCGGCAGCGTGGGCAGGATGGTATTTTACACGAGACACGGCAAAACACTCATGCGGGCGTGGATAATGCCGCCCAACCCGAGGACAGAGGCGCAGCAGGCAAACCGCGGCCTTTTCAGGCAGGCCATGGCCGCGTGGCAACAGCTTTCACGCGGCGAAAAAGACGCACTCAACGCGCAGGCCCGCAAGCCCGGCATCACGGGCCACAACCTCTTTATCAGCCAATACATGAAAACGCACAGGGGGGATGACTTTCGCGCCGAAACCGGGCCGCAGGAGCAGGCCGGGCGAATCGTTCCGGCGTGCGGCCCGGCATACGAGGAGGTTTCCAGTGAATATGAGGCTTCAGCAGGCGCAGCTGAAACAGAAAATATCATCTCACGTGCCCCCTCAGGGGGACAGGGGGAACATCCCCGCCCGACCTCTCGTGCTCTTCGCCGGGGACCATGTCCGCTTCACCCGGCCTGCCGCTCCGTCACCGCTCCGTCGCTGTCAGTGGCTGCCGCTATTCATGGTACCAGTCCGGCTCATCGCCCTCAAGAGCGCTGCCGTCAAACATGAAATCCATAAGCGTCGACGTTCCGACGTCCCAGTCATCCAGGTCCTGGCTGAATTCTGCCGCTGCGTAAAACATATAGCTCATGTCGTCGACGCTCCCGACGTCCCATGACCCGATGTCCCGGTTGAAAACCCGAGCCCCCTGAAACATGTGGCTCATGTCGGTAACATCGCCGACGTCCCATGACCCGATGTCCCGGTTGAAAGCGGCAGCGTAATAAAACATGTATTTCATGTTCGCCGCGCTCCCGACGTCCCACGACCCGATGTCCTGGTTAAAAGAGCTTGCACTGCAAAACATATAGCTCATGTCGGTCGCGGCGCTGACGTCCCATGCCCCTATGTCCTGGTTGAAGCTGACCGCCCCGGAAAAAATCTGGTACAGGTTCGTCACGCTCCCGACGTCCCATGAGCCGATGTCCCTGCTGAACGCCCTCGCGCCGTGAAACATCTGGCTCATGTTCTCAACGCTCCCGACGTCCCATGCGCCGATGTCCCGGTCAAAAACGGCATCGCCGTAGAACATCGCGTTCATGTACCTGACGCACCCGACGTCCCAATGGTCGATATTGCCGTTGAAGGCCGACGCGTTAAAGAAGAGGTAACTCATGTCCGTCACGGCGCTGACGTCCCATGAGTCGAGATCGCGGTTGAAAGATGACGCGTTGTAAAACATTCCCTTCATGCACGCGACCCTGCTCACGTCCCATGAGCCGATCTTCCCGTTAAACGCGGCCGCTCCCGCAAACATATGATACATGGTGGTGACTTCACCCACGTCCCACGAGCTGATGTCCTGGTTGAAACTGCCGGCTCCCGAGAACAGGTAGCTCATGTCGGTCACGCTCCTGACGTCCCATGACGCGAGATATCCGTCAAATTCGGTCGCGTTCATGAACATGCATCTCATGTTTGATATATTCCCGAGGTATGGCGCATCAACAGCGCTGAACCCGGAAAGGTTCACCGCCCCTGAAAACTGATAACCGCCATTGTGCAATCCGACGTCACCCCACTTCTTCACATCGAGCAATTTTATTTTGTCCTCATTTGCGTTAGCCGAAAATCCAAAGCCCTCGATAGTCCCGTATATTACGACATCGTACACGGCTGCCGCGGGATACGAGTGGGTCGTTTCAGCCTGGTCATGTGACGTTATATGGTCCGTGTTCCCGTCGCCCCATTCAACGTAAAAGTCCTTCACCCCCGCGGGATGCAGGGGAAGTTTTACCTGGTTTGACGCGCTCGTTCCCTCGCCGGTCAGCCCGGTGTTCCAGGTAGTGATGAACATATTATAGACATCGATGTTACAGGAGGCCTCGTATCCCCCGTCTTCGGATGTCACCGTCACAACCGCGCTCCCCGCAGCCTCCCCGGCGACCATGCCGCCCTGGTTCACTGAGGCTACCCCGCAGTCCGACGTTGACCATGCCACGTTCTGGTCGGTCGCGTCCGCGGGTTCGATGGAGGCGACAAGAAGCACGGTCTCCCCGGTATCCAGAACGGCAGAGGACCTGTCCAGGCTGATCCCGGCGACCGGAACAGGAACAACGGAAACGGTTACCGCGCAGGAAGCAGTAAACCCTCCGTCTTCGGTCGTCACCGTAACCGCCGCAGATCCCGCGGACTCTCCGGTAACAAGCCCGCCAGGGCTCACTGAGGCGATGCCCTCATCCTGTGTTGACCATGTCACGTTTTTATTGCTGGCGTTTGACGGTTCAATGTCCGGGACGAGCTGTTCCGTCCCTCCCACAAGCAGCGCGGTTGACGTTTTCAGAATTACACCGGTAACCGGCTGCGTTACAGTCACCACGCATCCGGCGGTAAAACCGCCGTCCTCGGTTGTCACGATTACGGTCGCTGTTCCCGGGGCCCTTCCGGTCACCAGGCCTTCCTTGTTCACATCAGCAACAATCCGCTCCGTGGTTGACCATGTCACGTTTTTATTGCTGGCGTTTGGCGGTTCAATGTCCGGGACAAGCTGTTCCGTTCCCCCGACAAACAACGCGGTATTCGGTTTCAGGAACACGCCGGTGACCGGCTGTATTACGGTCACCATGCATCCGGCGGTAAAACCGCCGTCCTCGGTCGTCACGATTACTGTCGCTGTTCCCGGGCCCTTTCCGCTCAACAGGCCGTCCTGGTTCACTGAAGCGACCCCATAGTCCGACGTGGACCAGGTCACGTTCTGGTCGGTCGCGTCCGGGGGCATGATTTCTGTTACCAGCTGTTCAGCACCTCCGACAAACAATTGAGTGGATGATTTCATGCTTACCCCGGTAACGGCCACCGCATTTTCATCCGCTGAATTACCTCTGCCTCCCCCGCCGTCGCAGGCGGAGAAAGCCAGTACCGCAGCGATCATGATACCATTCACGAGTTTACATTGATTTTTCATAAGGCTCCCCCTGCATTGACCTTCGGTTTATCATCAAGAAACAAGGGAAGAGAGAAACTGAAACAGGCGCTGAAAATGTTCTGCTAATCAATTAAAAGCCTTTTTTTCAGGGAAAGTCAATTTTTTTTCACTGTTTCAACAGCAGTGCTGACATTTGATGTATTTCAAACAGCTGATACGAGGCAATTTACGGATTCAAATCGGCGTCAGCATGATACTTTTTTCATGTAGCCGGCAATAAAAATCCCCGTCTCAGATATCCAGGACCTGAAGCAGCCTGACGAGATATTTTGAACGCAGCTGCTCGCTCGCCATGGCCCTCTTGACCGGCGGCAGCTTCAACACCGCGCCCAGGATAGCGGCCATGGCCCTGTGGTTGAACGCCGCGTGGTTGTCGAAAATGAGGTTTTGAAGCTTGCCGCGCTCTATGGCCATGAGCACCACGCGGTGGACCCCGTCGACCGGCGTAATGACCCTCTCAGGCCGGGAGACCAGTGACAGTGCCCTGCTGCCGCACGCCCGAACGCATACCCCGCAGCCGAGACACCGCGTCGTGTCGATCCTGGCCAGCTTTTTCTTCGGAAGCAGCGGATCGTTTGCGGACACGAGCGCCATCGCCTCAACCGGGCATGCCTCAACGCACCTTCCGCAGCCGGTGCAGTTCGCCTCATCGACTTCAGGCATGAAATTCGTGGTGCAAATGGGATTGAGTACCGCGAAGCGTTTCGCGGCAAGCAGGGCCTCGCAGCAACACCCGCAGCAGTTGCAGATAAAATTCACCCCGCTCTGGGCGTTCTCGCCGAACTGGACAAGCCCGTGGTCACAGGCCTGCTGCAGCAGGTCGCGGCATTCGATGCGGTCGATGCGGCGCGCTATACCGTGCTTTGACAATGACTCGGCCGAAGTGTTGAAGGTCATACAGATATCCAGCGGCGCGTCGCATTTTTTTCCCGCATGCATCATCTTGTGACGGCAGTAACACGCACCCACCGCGATATGGTGCGCCGTGTCGATCACACTGGTTGCCCGCTCGTAATCGAGCACCCTGATCGCCGATCCGGGCGGCAGCGATGTCTCGTTTACAAAGACCCTTCCCAGCTGGGTCTCGCCTCCCGCGAAAAGCGATTTTATGAAATCTTCTTCGACATTCATGTACTGATAAAAAAGCCGGGAGAGTTCCTTCTGGTCTATGTCGTTGCGGTAACGCATGAGCGAAAACTCGAAAAAGCCGGCCATGGGCGGAGGAAGCACGTACACCTGTTCGCCTTTCTGCTCCATGTCGAGGAGGATGCCCCGTCCCGCCAGTTCATCGAGGATCACGCGCGAGTCCTTTTCGCTCTTGTTCCATATTTTCGCAGCCCTGCGGGCGGTAAAGGGCCTGACCGGCACGAGTGAAACAAGCTCCGCCTCTTTTTCAGAAAAAAGCATGGCAAGTATGGCATAGAGAAGGCCGGAGACCGGCGCCCCCTGGGGAAAACGGTTCAGGCGTTCCGCGAGTGACGCATATCCCTGTTTTACGGTCTGGTGGGCCATGGCTGTCTCCCTGTAATTGATTTTTCCGCAATGCCGCGCAAGGCAAGGACGAACAACGGCCAGGGGAAACTTCGGTACCAGGCGGCATATGGCGGAACCCTACTCGTTAGCTGAAAAGATTTCAAGAATTATTTATAAGGGAAGGACGTTTTACCCCACGGTAGCAAATTATTTTTAGGGGCAACCGTTTCATAACACATTTTGTTGTCATC
>ERZ795048.2090-NODE-2090-length-16618-cov-6.612268_pt1 | contig 16618 bp, 9 predicted proteins | sample MGYA00375132_ERZ795048 | MGnify/ENA primary metagenome ERZ795048 (study PRJEB30177, sample SAMN05720225) | activated sludge metagenome | isolation source: Anaerobic digester | place: Hong Kong | collected 2014-12-17 ...
AGATAACGGCATTTCAGTCCCATTTCCCGGTAGTGTTCGGTCAGGTCTTCCGCCGGTTGTTGCAGCCAGCCAACCACTGCAGTTATCTGGATCCGCCTGTGATGGCTGGCTGCAACAACCGGCGGATCGTCCATTTTCTGGCGCGGGACACGCTGTTTTCCAATCCGCTGGCGCGCTGGTTTTTTCCGCGGGTGGGGGTGATTGCGCTGGACCGCACGCGCGGGGACCTGGGCGCGCTGAAGAAGGCCATCGCCACGCTGAAGGAAGGCAAGGTCGTGGGCCTGTTCCCGGAGGGCACGCGATCGCCGGACGGGCAGATGCGCGAGGCCAAGGGGGGCATCGGGTTTTTGATTGCGAAGGGGGGGGTGCCGGTAGTGCCCCTGTACATTTCCGGGACCCATCAGGCCTTTCCCAAAGGGAGCCACCGGTTGCAGCCGTCGCGCATCACGGCGCATTTCGGCCCGCTGATCACGCTGGAGGAAATCCGCGCGGCCATGCCGGACAAGGGCGGGTACGAGGCCGTGGGCGCGCTGGTCATGCAGCGCATCCGCGAGCTGGCTCCTCCGGGTGCCGCGGATTGACCGGTTTTGCGGGAGGGGGGAAGGGGATCAGGCCGGGAGGATGGCCTGGAGGCGGGACACCACCATTTCGATGGCGACGCGGTTCTGTCCGCCGCCGGGGATGATGATGTCGGCGTAGCGGCGGCTGGGCTGGACGAATTCAAGATCCATGGGGCGGACGGTGTCGAGGTACTGGAACACGACGGAGGAAAGGGTGCGGCCGCGTTCGCGGGTGTCGCGCTGGATGCGGCGGATGAGGCGGATATCGGCGTCGGTATCCACGAACACCTTGATGTCCATCAGGCCGCGCAGTTCGGGCTCGGCGAAGATGAGGATGCCGTCCACGAGAATGACGGAGGCGGGCTCGACGGAGACGGTTTCGGGGAGGCGGGTGTAGGTGGCGAAGTCATAGACCGGAAGGGGAACGGGGCGGCCCTGGCGGAGTTCGCGGATATGGCGGGCAAGCAGGTCGCTTTCGAGGGCGTCGGGGTGGTCCACATTCTGCTGCGCGCGCTGTTCCGGCGGCAGGTGCGACAGGTCGCGGTAGTAGGCGTCGTGGGGGAGATAGGCGATGTGGCGGGCGCCGACGCGGTCGAGAATCTGGCGGGCAACGGTGGTTTTTCCGGAGGCGGTGCCGCCGGCGACGCCGAAGACGATAGGCATGGAGCTCATGCCGGGCATCCTATCCGAAAACGGAAGAAAAGCCAAACTGCGGAGGGGGATTGCGCCGGAAAACTGGACTCCCGGGAAGACAGGCGAAGGGCAGGGGGGGGGAGATTCAGAAACCCGGATTCCGCCTGCCCGGCCTACAGGGTGCCAAAGAGCCGGTCGCCGCAGTCGCCGAGGCCGGGGAGAATGTAGCCTTGTTCATTGAGTTTGTCATCGAGCATGGCGGCATAGATTTCCACGTCGGGGTGGGCGGCGTGCAGGGCTTCGAGGCCTTCGGGGGCGGCGAGGATGGAGACGACGGTGATGCGTTCGATGCCGCCCTTGGTTTTGAGCAGTTCGACGGCGTGGGCGAGGGAGCCGCCGGTGGCCAGCATGGGGTCGAGCAGGAAGGTGCGCATGGAGCCGGCGTCCGGGGGCAGGCGAAAGTAGTATTCCACGGGCTGCAGGGTGTGTTCGTCGCGGTACACGCCGACATGTCCGACTTTGGCGGAGGGGATGAGATTGAGGATGCCGCTGACCATGCCGAGACCGGCGCGAAGAACGGGGACCAGCAGGACCTGTTCGGCCAGTTGCAGGGCATCGCAGGGCGCGAGGGGGGTGTGGATGCGGACGGGCCGCAGGGCGAGGTCGCGGGTGATTTCATAGACCAGCAGGTAGGAGAGTTCCTCCAGCGTGGACCGGAACAGCTTGTTGTCGGTCTCGCGGTTGCGGAGAATGGCGAGCTTGTGCTCGATCAGGGGGTGTTGGAGAACGGTAACCTTGGCGTTCATGGGGCGGTTCCTCCGATCGGGAGTGAAACCTAGCAAACGGATTCGGAAAAGAAAAGCCGGGAGGAGAGCCGGAGAAATCCCCGCGAATAGTTGTTTGCAGGGCGGGGGGGGAATGCAGTACAAAAGAGCGCAAAGGCCAGGGAAGCGGTAAAAGGCTTCACTTGGCCGTTGCCAAATGGTGAAAAAGACCGCAAGGAGCCCGCTTATGGACATGGATCGGATCAAAAGCGTGATTGACCTGATGCGCGAGCACGAGCTGAGCGAATTTTCGATTGAAGACCAGGATTTCAAGCTGTCGCTGAAACGGGGGAGTCCCGGGATGGGGATGGCCGCGCCCCTGATGGGGGCGGGACTGGCGCCGGCGGCGCCCCCGGCTCCGGCGGCCCCGCCCCCGCCGCCGGCGGAGGAGGAACTGACACCGATTGCCTCGCCGCTGGTGGGGACTTTCTACCGGGCGAGTTCGCCGGATGCGGATCCGTTTGTGTCGGTGGGCAGCCGGGTGAACAAAGACACGGTGGTGTGCATCATCGAAGCCATGAAGGTGATGAACGAAATCAAGGCCGAGACAAGCGGCGTGATCAAGAAGATCCTGGTGGAGAACGCGACGGCGGTTCAGTTCGGGCAGCCGATGTTCCTGGTGGAAAAGGGCTGAGGCCGGCATGTTCAAGCGAATCCTGATCGCGAACCGGGGCGAGATCGCCGTTCGCGTGATCCGGGCATGCCGGGAGATGGGCATCCGGACGGTGGCGGTGTATTCGGAGGCGGACGAGACGTGCCTGCACGTGCAGCTGGCGGACGAAGCGGTGTGCATCGGCAGGGCGCCGGCGTCGGAAAGCTACCTGAAGATCGCCAACATCATCAGCGCGGCCGAGGTCACGGACGTGGACGCGATCCATCCGGGATTCGGCTTTCTGTCGGAGAACGCGCATTTTGCGGACATCTGCGAGGATTGCGGGATTACGTTCATCGGTCCCTCGCAGGACAACATCCGCAACATGGGCGACAAGAACAAGGCGCGCGAGATGATGCGCCGGGCCGGCGTGCCGGTGACGCCGGGCAGCGACGGCGTGGTGAAATCGCCGGAAGAAGCGCTGGCAATCGCGAAAAAACTGGGCTATCCGGTGCTGATCAAGGCGGTGGCGGGGGGCGGCGGCAAGGGCATGCGCATCGCGCGCAATGACGTGAGCCTGGCGCAGGGGTTCATGACGGCCAGTTCCGAGGCGGAGCGGGCGTTCGGCAACGCGGATGTCTATGTCGAGAAGCTCGTGGAGCGGGCGCGGCACATCGAAGTGCAGCTGCTGGCGGACAACCACGGGCATGTGTACCAGCTGGGCGAGCGGGACTGCTCGATCCAGCGCCGCCACCAGAAACTGCTGGAGGAGACGCCCAGCCCGGCACTGACGCCGGACCGCCGCAAAAAGCTCCTGAAGGCCGCGGTGAAGGCGGCGCAGGCCTGCAAGCTGCGCAACGTGGCGACCCTGGAATTCCTGTGGAACGAGGATGCACAGGAGTTCTACTTCATGGAGATGAACACGCGCATCCAGGTGGAGCATCCGATCACGGAGGAGGTGACGGGGGCCGACCTGGTGCAGCTGCAGATCCGCGCGGCGGCGGGCGAGGTTATGAAGTTTTCCGACGACGAATTCACGCCGCGCGGCCACGCCATCGAAGTGCGCGTCAACGCGGAGAACCCCTACAAGAACTTCACGCCGTCGCCGGGCCCGGTGCAGGCGGTTCATTTTCCCGGCGGACCGGGCATCCGGGTGGATTCGCACGTGTATTCCGGCTATGTGATTCCGCCGTACTACGACAGCATGATCGGCAAGATCATCGCGCGCGGCCGCACGCGGGAGGAGGCGCTGACGCGGATGGCGCGCGCGCTGGCGGAATTCAAGATGGCGGGGCCGGCGACGACGGTGCCGGTGGCGCAGGCGCTGCTGGCGGACGCGCGGTTCCTGCGGGGCGAATACAACACGCATTTTCTCGAACAGTTCATGAACGATGTGTTCTGGGTGTCCTAGGCGGGGGGGGGCGATGAGCGGGTCGGGCCGGGCAGCGTGGCGGCGGACCAGGAGTCGTCTGGAGACCGCGGTGGAAGAGGCGCTGGGGCGCCTGGCCGGCGATCCGCCGGCGGTCCGGCCGGCGGGGGCGGCCGCGCGGGTCGTGGTGCTGGGCGGCGGAACCGGGCTGTCCACCGTGCTGGGCGGAAATGCCTCCCTGCCGGCGTGGGGCGAGCGACCCGCCGCCGGTCTGAAGCGGGAATTCCAGAAGGTGACGGTCGGGGTTTGCACGACGGATGACGGCGGCTCGACGGGGCAACTGGTGCGGCGGCTGCCGATGATCGGCATCGGCGACACGCGCAAGGTGATGCTGTCGCTGATGGATCGCGGGGAATGGCTCCGCCGGCATGGGCCCGATGTACCGGCGCTGGACATCATCCGGCAGGTTTTTCAGCATCGCTTCGGGGAACGGGCGCCGAGCCGGGCGGAGTTGCGGGATCCGGTGCGGGTACTGCCGCCGGAACAGCGGAAAGCGTGTCCGGCCGCGCTTCGGGCGGAGTTGAGGTCGCTGGCGCAGGATGCCCCGGGCTGGGTGCTGGAAGCGCTGCGCGCGCCGGGGCACTGCCTGGGCAATCTGCTGCTGACCCTGGCGGTGTTTCGCGGCATCCGGACGCCGCGGGCGCCGACGCTGGCGGAGGTGGAGCGCGGCCTGGCCGCGGCGGCCCGGGTCATCGGGGCCCCGGCAGGGAGCGTGCACCCGGCGACGGCGTCGCCGGGGACGCTGATTTACGAGTACGCCAACGGGGTGGTGGCGGCCGGGCAGTCGCGCGCCGCGCGCGCCCGGCGGGGCTGTGCGGTGCGGCGGGTGCGGATCTCGTTTGCGGGAGCGCCGCGGGCCAATCCGCGGCTGCTGGCGGCGCTGCGCCGGGCCGATCTGATTGTCTATGCGCCGGGCAGTCTCTACAGCAGCATGCTGCCGGTGCTGCTGACGCCGGGGGTGGTGGAGGCCATCCGCTCCAACCGGCGCGCCGTGAAAATCCTGGGCGCCAACCTCTGGATCCAGGAAGGCGAAACCGATATGTCGTTCCGCGAGGAAAGCCGCGGGTTCTGGGTGTCGGAACTGATCGAGGCCTACGGCCGGAACGTGCCGGGCGGAACCGCCGGCCTGTTCGACGTTGTGCTGGCCACGAGCCTGGACACGGTGCCGGGCAGCATCATCCGCAACTACGCGCTGGAGGGAAAGCATCCGATCCATCTGGACCGGACACGGGTGGCGGCGCTGGGCGTCATGCCGGTGGAGGCCAGCCTGTTTGCCAACGGCCGTGGTCACCGGGAGTCCATGATTCACCACGATCCCGCCCGCTTTGCGACGGCGGTCCGAACGATTTTCGAAGGCTGGCCCTGCGGCGGCGCCCCGAAACGGGCGCGGGCGGCGGGCGGCGGACCCGCCCGCCGCGCACCGTCCACGCCGCCGGTGAAGCGCGGCGAGCCGGCGAGCGCGCGCATGCGGGCGGCGAGTGCCGCGTTGGCGGCGGCGGCGGTTCGTCCGCCGGAGCTGCGGCCGGCCCTGGAGGATTTTCTGTGGGACTATCCGGACATCCGCCCGGATCATCTGCGGGGCTTCGACGGGGTCCGCGTGGTGGAGGAGAGCCGCTGGAAGCGGAGCCGCCAGTGGGACAATGTGCTGGGCTACTACGATCCCGGAACACGGCGCATCATGCTGCACCGGCATGCGCTGCGGACGCCGCAGGCGCTGCGGGCGAATTTTGCGGTGGCGCTGGGCGAGTCGCTGCTGGGGCGCTACATCGCGGTCAAGCGCTGGCGGGAAGTGCCCGGCGACGATTGCCGGGTGTATGAAATCCGCCTGCGGCCGGCGCGCGAACGGGACTGCTGGCTGCCGGATGCCGCCTTGCGGGCCTATTTGCGGGCGGCGGGCATGCTGCCGCGGGCGGGGGACCCGCTGGTTTACCGCCGGCCGGTGGGGCGGGGCACCGGCTTCCTGCCCTGCGGCATTCTGTTCGGGCTGATGTATGCCTGGATGCTGGACGGCGCGTTTGTGCCCGCCCTGGATTTCGAGATGCGGATGCTTCAGTGGCCCGCTTCGCGCCTGCTGCCCTACCAGGTACGCGAACGCGCCGCACATCGCGAACTGGTCCGGTTTTTCCGCGAAGAGGTTTTCCGCAACGGTTGAGCTTCGCTTTGTGCTGTCGCGGAACGGCAAGCGGTGTTCCTGCTTTCCTCCGGCGGAGATTCGATATATTGTTCCGCGCATGGTCCATCAGGCTCCATCGGAAATGCGGCAGCTGGCGGCAGGCGACCATTTGCGGCTGGTGGTCCGCAACGGCTGGGAGTTCGTGGAGCGGCCGAAGATTTCGGGCATCGTGGTGATTGTGGGAACGACGCGGTTCGGAGGCCTGGTGCTGGTGACACAGTGGCGCGAGCCGGTCGGCGCACCGGTCGTGGAGTGGCCGGCAGGGCTGGCCGGGGATATCCCCGGCAGCGAGACGGAAGCCCTGGAAGAGGCTGCGCGGCGCGAACTGTTCGAGGAAACCGGATTCCGGGCGGATACGATGACCGCCGTGCTGTCCGGGCCGCCGAGCCCGGGCATCTCCAGCGAAATCGTGACGATCTTCCGGGCGCGCGGCATGGTGCGGACGGCGGCGGGCGGCGGGCGGGGGGCGGAGCGCATCCGGACGCATGTGGTGCCGATCTCCTGGCTCTTCCCCTGGCTGGACCAGATGCAGGCCAAGGGATACCTGGTGGACCCCAAGGTGTATGCCGGCGCGCTGCTGCTGCGCAAGGAAATGGACGAGGGAATGCATGACTGAGGAGCGCGCCATGCCCGTGCCGGATTCCCGCCGGACCGCCGCGGAAACCCCCGTGTACGCGGTGCCTGACGACAAGCGGATTTCAGTGGGCGCGCCCAGTCTGGCGGCGCTGCCGAACGGCGCCCTGCTGGCGGCGTTCGACCAGTCCGGTCCCGATGTGAAGGGGCTGCCGGGCAAGAAGGGGCACGACGCCAAACGCAACCGATGGATGCAGGGGCGGGTGATGCGGTCGGCCGATGGCGGAGCCACCTGGAAGCTGTCCGCCACGTATCCCTTCCGCGATGCCAGTTTGTTCCGCGACGGGGGGGATGTGTACCTGCTGGGGGAGGCCTCGGGCGGGCTGTGCCTGATGCGGTCTCCGGACGGCGGAGGCAGCTGGTCCGCTCCGCTGGAATTGACGGGCGATCAGGAGTTGCGGTGTTCGCCGACGGCGGTGCTGGCGCAGGAAGAGTGGTGGCACGTGCCCTGCCTGGCGCCGTCGGGCGGGGACTGGGGGCTGATGGTCTGGCGCGCGCCGCGCGGAGCCAGTCTGATGAACCGCAAGGCCTGGACGGCGGGCCCGGTTTCTCCGCCGCTGGCCAACTGGCTGCCGGAACGCCCCGGGGCCTGCGGAGTTCCCTGGCCGGGATCCCGTCCGTCCTGGCGGCACCCGGTAGCGATTCCGGAGGTGGATGCCCGGCATCCCTGGCACGGGGGAGGGCGGCTGCAGATCGCCGCGCCGGCAGGCGCCGGCCGCGAACACTGGGCCGTGCGGGTGCGGGTGGATCGCGATTGGGTTGTCGCGCCCCAGGAAATCGAGGGCAGCGAGCCGTGGCTGTGGACGCCATGGCCGGGGGGGCACGGGAAGTTCGATTTGTTCTTTGATGAATCCGGCGGCCGCTACTGGCTGGCGGGAAGCCGGGGACAAAGCAGACTGGCCTTGGGCCGGGAGGCTGGAAATGAAGCGGGGCTGAGCGCGATCGGGGTGTGGACATCGGCCAATCTGGCGGACTGGTTTTTCGTTGCCGACCTGGCCCGGGGCGGGGAAGGGCCTCCGGGCGTGCGTTGCGATCCATCGCTGGCGGTGGCGGGCGGCGATCTGGTGGCCGTCTGCCGGGCCGGCGGTCCCCAGAGCCGCCGCGCCCGGGAAACCACCCGGGTGGTTTGTTTACGCCTGGAGCAGTTCCGGACGCTGTCCGGAGCCGGTTGAGCGGTTTTTAAGCGTGAATTTCAAGAAACGGCGGGGTACAGTCGCAAGACAGGATTGCTGGGAGGCTTCAGGATGAACGAACAGGACTCGACTATGCACAAGGACGGAGAACAGCGGCGTCGGATGACGGTCTGGGCGCTGGCAGCGGGATCCCTGGCGCTATCCCTGGTTACGCTGAGCCCGGGCGCCTTTCCCGGGCTGCCGGCCCGTCACCTGGCGTGGCATCTGGGGCTGGATGCGGCCCCGACGCTTCTGGACTCCCTGTGGGGCCGGCTGGTCCGGCTGTGCGCCCTGCTGCCGGGCGAGTCCCTGGCGTTCCGGGTCGGCGTGCTGAGCGCGGTGTTCGCGGCGTTGTGCGTGGCGCTGACCGTCGCCCTGGTGATGCGGATCCGCTATCCCGTGCATGATCCGCACGATCCGGCGGAGACGGGCCGCGAAGGACAGGCGCGCTGGCTGGCCGGGGTGACGACCGGACTGGGCATGATGGTTTGCATTCCGTTCTGGGTGGTGGCAACGCGCTCCCTGCCGGACGCTTTTCACCTGTGTATGCTGCTGGGCGCCGCGTTTCTGCTGTCGGAGTATCAGCGGACCGGGCGCAACGGATTTCTGTACGGACTGGGGCTGCTGTACGGCGTGGGGGTGACGGAGTTCCCGACCTTCTGGGTGCTGGCGCCGTTTGCGGCGGTTCTGGTGGCGCGGGCAATGTTGCAGCGTGCGGCGTTCAGCTGGCGGGTGGTGCTGCGCATGGGGCTGTGGGCGGTGCCGGGCCTGCTGCTGTATGTGTGGAACGGCTGGACGCTGTGGTCGGATGCCGCGATTCGGTTGCGCGGATTCGGTTCGCTTTGGTCGGTGATCTGGTTCATCTGGCGGGACCAGTGGCATCAGATCGTTCATGCCCCTCAGACGACGGGCTTCCTGATGGTGCTGGTGCTGACGCTGGTGCCGTGGGGCGTGATGTTTCTGATGCGCCCGAAAAAACCGGCCTGGCGCTATTCGGCCTGGCAGGTGTTTCTGCGGCTGGTGGTGCTGGCGGCCGCGCTGGGTGCGCTGTTCAATGCCCCGCTGTCGGCCTGGCGCATCTTCGGCATGCACTATCTGATGGTGACGCCGTACCTGATCCTGGCGGCGTGCGCGGGCGTGGTCGCGGGCGAATTCTGGGTGATGGGCCAGGTGCGCGAACACCGCAATGCCGGCATCGGCCAGCCCCTGCGCAGCCTCCTGGGCGGCCTGGCACTGCTGATTCCGCTCTCGGCCCTGGCGGCGGGCTGGTTGAACCGGCCGGTGGCCGACGGCCGTCCCGGCGGCGAGGTGGAAGCCATGGCCGGGGAATTGCTCGATGCCTTGAAGGGCCGCGATGTGCTGTTGACCGACGGTGTGCTGGATGATTCCGTCCGGGTGTTGGCCCGCGGACGCGGCCTGGAGCTGACGGTGATCGGGGTTCCGCAAATGGCCTCCAAGCTGCACCGGGATCATCTGGCCGAACGTTTCACTCATCCCCGCCAGCAGGCGCTCCTGCAGGTGGGCTTCAGCGCCTTTGTGCAGGATTTTCTCTCGGATGACGCGCAGCTGCGGCGAACCGCCGCGGTGGAACTGGCCGGACCGCTGCGGGAGTTCGGCTACCTGGTCCCGGACCGGCTGGTTTATCGCGTGGTGCCGAACGAGGCGGAGACGGATTTGCCGTCGCTGGTGGCGTCCCAGCAGGCATTCTGGCGGCGGCTGGAAGCGTGGGGGAGCGCGCCGCTGGACGAGCGGAATCCCGCCTGGGGCTACCGGCAGTATCTGCTTCGGATCGCGTCCAAGGTGGCCAACAACCTCGGATTCGCCATGATCGAGCGCGGCGACGCCGCCGGGGCCGAAGAGCTGTTCCACCAGGCCCGCCGGCTGTTTCCCGACAATGTCAGCGCCCTGCTGAATCTGCTGACCCTGGCCCAGGCCGCGGACAAGCCGGAACTCGGGGCCTACGAAGCGGAATGGGAGTCCTTCAAGGAGCGGCAGATGGACTCCCGGGTGATGTGGTCGCTGAGTTCCCTCTACGGCTATGTTCACAACACGGGCTACCTGGTCCGGCACGGCATGATGTGGGCGGTTTCCGGAAAGCCCCAGATGGCCGAAGCGGAAATGCGCCGGGCATCCGGCGGCCGGGCCATGGATCCGCGCGTCAAGGCCTTCCTGGCCCGCGCCTATCTGCAGGAAGGGGACCTGGAGCGGAGCACCGAATACTACCGCGAGGCCCTGGACGAAAACCCCGCCGACATGGGCAGCCTGCTGATGATGGTGCAGCTGGCCATCCACGCGGAGGATTTTCCGGAGGCCGAACGGCTGCTGACCCGGGCGGAAGAGGCGGGGGTGCCGGCCGAAAAGCTGCGGTTTGAGCGCGCCGTGCTGGCCTATCTGCAGGGCCATCCCGACGACGCGCTGACGGCCTTGAAAACGCTGGTGGAGCAGCAGCGCGACGATGTGCGGGCCTGGGCGCTGCTGGCCCTGCTGACGGCGGACGGACGCGATCCGGCTACCTACGAGCAGTCGCTGAAGGCGCTTCAGGAATTGCGCGGCGGCTCGCCGGATGTGCGCCTCATGCTGGCGGAACTGTACATCACCCGCGAGGAATGGGCCCTGGCCCGCGCCGAACTCGACCAGGTCACGCGCATGAATCCGCGGCTGATCCGCGCCTGGGAAATGCTCGTCCAGGTGGATTTCCGCGAACGCAAGCAGGAGCTGGCCGAAGACCATGTGCGCATCCTGCTGACGCTGGATCCGGCCAATTACACGGGCAATCTGATGCTGGGGTCGTTTCAGTACGCCCGCGCGCAGTTCGCCCTGGCGGAATCCTCCTACCGGGCGGCGCTGGCGGTCCGCCGCGACCCGGCGGTTCTCAACGACCTGGCCTATCTGCTGATGGTGAGAGGCGATGCCCCGGAGGAAGCGGGGACCCTGATCGAGGAGGCCCTGGTTCTTCAGCCGGACAATCCGGTGCTGCTGTCCACCCGGGGGGAATTGAACCTGCGGGAGGGCCGCTTGGATCAGGCCGAAGCGGATCTGCAGCGGGTGATGGCCGCCATGCCGGATCATCCGCAGGCGCTGCTGCTGACGGCCCAGCTGTATGCCGCCCGGAACCAGACCGACGCCGCGCGCGAGATGGCGCAAACGCTGGCGGACCGGCAGGGCGAGCTGCCCGCGGAGCAGCAGGCGGCCCTGAAAAAGCTGATCGACCAGCTGCCCTGAGGGCCTCGGAGCGGGGAGACGGAACCCGGCATGAAGCAGCCGCAGGCGGATCGCCGTCCCTTTTCCGTGGACCGCCGGGTGGGGGCGGGGATGTTTGCCGTGGCGGTGGTCCTGTTTGTACTCACCGCCGGCCGGACGGTTGCTCCCGGATATCCCGCGGACGCCTTGTGGGCCCGACTGGGGGATGCTCACCCCCTGCCGGTGCTGCATCCGCTGTGGGGGGGGGCGGTCCGGTTGCTAGACCGGATTCCCGGACTCACGGCGGCGCGCGCGGTGAATCTGTTCAGCGCACTGTGCGGGGCCGCCTGCGCGGGACTGCTCGCCGCCTTGATGGGACGGGTTCGCTATCGGGGTTTGCTGGTGGATGGCGCACCGGACCGGTTTGTGCGCGAACGGCAGGCCCGCCGGCTGTCCGGATGGGTGGCCGGCTTGTACCTGGCCATCTGCATTCCCTTCTGGGCGGCCTCCACCCGCTCTCTGCCGGATTCCTTTCATCTGTTTCTGCTGTTGCTCGCCGCATGGCTGTTTTCCGAGTTCCAGCAGAACGGCCGTCTGCGGCATCTGGCGGCGCTGGGGCTGCTGTACGGCGCCGGCCTGGTCGAGTCCCCGTTGTTTCTTCTGTTCTTTCCCGTGCTGGTGGTGCGGGTGCTGAGCGAACTGTACCGGCTACGCGCCATCGGCAGCCGGCGTGCGCATCTCCTGTTCTGGGGGGGATTGCTGCTGGGACTGGGACTGCTGCCTCTGCATCTGGCGGACCTGGCCGGTCGCTCCGCCCACCTGGGCTCGGCGCAGCATCTGGGCGGCCTGCTGTGGGAATTCGGCCATGCCCAGGCCGCGACGGCGGTGAAATTCCGGCTGCACAGCGGATTCCTGGCGCTGATGTTTCTCGCGATTGTGCCCTGGACCATGGTGTTTGTCCTCTCCCGCCGATCGCCATGGAATTACGACCTCGATCAGGTGCTGGTCCGCTACGTGTTTCTGGCGGGTCTGCTGGCGGTCCTGTATGACGCGCCGTTCTCGTTTTGGAAGATTCTGGGCTTGGCGGGACTGATGCTGCCCGCCCACGCGCTGCTGGCGGCCAGCCTGGGCTTCATCGCCGGGGAATTGTGGATCGTGGGGGGGCGGATGCTGCCGTCGGATGCCGGCTTCTTCCGCAGGACCGTGCGTCGCGCGTCCCGGGGCGCGGCGCTGCTGCTGCCCGTGCTGGTTCTGGGGGCGGGAGTGCGCAACCGGCCGATCACCGACATGCGGCCTGCGGAAGCCGTTCGGCAGGCGGCCGAGGACATGCTGGATTGCCTGAACGGCCGGGATGTGGTGTTTGCCGATCCGGGAATGGATGTCCCCTTGAAACTGGCGGCGCGCGAGCGGAAGCACCCGTTGATCCTGATGCAAATCCGGCACCTGAATTCTCCGGTCTATCTGCGGCGACAGGCGAACCGGTTTCCTCCGGGCCCGCTGCGGGAGGCGCTCCGAGCCGGGCAGATCGACCGCTTTCTGGAGGCCTTGCTGCTGACGGAGGAGGGAATTGGCCGGGTGGCCTTCCTCGACCTGGCGGATGTCTTCCGTCCGTACGGATATCTGATCCCGGATCGATGGATCTACCGGCTCGCCGCCGCCCCCGGGGAAGTGGACTGGATTGCGCTGGCCGAGTCGCAACAACCCTTCTGGAAGCACTGGAGCGGTCCGGTCCGGGTTCCTTCCGGAAATCCGGCCCGGTTCCACGTGGACCAGTTGCGAAGCCAGGCCGCCAAATCCGCCAACAATCTCGGGGTGGCACTGGCCGATAAAGGTCATGCGATCGCCGCCGAAAATGCCTTCCGGGCCGCCATGCGTCTGAACCCGGACAACCTCTGCGCCCGGATGAATCTCGCGGATCTGCTGCACGACCGGGCACCGGCCGAAGCCGAGGCCCTGGCCGCTGGAGTGGCGGCGGTGAGCCTTCATCAGGAACGGGTGCTCTGGGCTCTTTCGATTCACCACGGGTTCCTGCTGGATGCCCCGGGGTGGATTCGACGGGATGCCATCTGGGCGCTTTCCGGACAGCCCCTCGCCATCGAAGCCGGGCGCCGTTTTCCGGTCCGTACGGATCTGGCGGCCTTGGCGCGGGAGCAGTTTCTGGATCAGGTCTATTTGCAGTGGGGACGGGAACCCGCAGATGAATTCATCCTGCGGACATCTTTGACCCGGGATGAGCGCAACCTTCCGGTCTTTCGGGAACTGGTGCGCCTGGCCCTCCGCCGAAACGATCCGGTCGTGGCGGAAGCCTATCTGGCCCAAGCCTTGAAACTGGGTCTCCCGGACCGGCAGGCCGGCTTCGACCGGGCCATGATTGCCTTTTTGCAGGACGGTCAACACGCAGCCATGGCCATGCTGGAGAATCTCACGCGGGAGGATCCCGCCCATGTCCGCGCCTGGCTGGCCCGGGCCTTGTGGGCGGAACCGGATTCAGAGACCGAGCAGCAGGCGTTGGGCCGGCTGCGCGAACTGGATCCGAAAGATCCCGGCGTGCATCTGGTCCTGGCCTGGCGGCAGATGGGCCGCCAGGACTGGGCGCGCGCCCGGGCGGCGTGCGAAACCGCCATTCATCTGGACCGCCAGAGCGCTTTGGCGTGGGAACTCCTGCTGGCCTGGGCCCAGGCCCGCGAAGAGCCGGCGTTGATCCAGGCCTGCCGCAAGGCGCTGCGGGAACTGAGCCCCACCCATCCCCAGCATGCCCTGGACGCCGCCGCCGTTTTCGCGCGGCGGAAAAACTGGGAACCGGCGGAGGAGGTCTTGCGGGCGGCGCTGCGTCACTCCCGGAATCCGGACTTGCTCCATGCGCTCGCAAGCATCATCATGAACCAGGATGGCGATTGGACCGAAGCCCGGGCCCTGCTGGACGAGGCGATCTTGCGCCGGCCGTTTCAGCCGGACTACCGGCTGACCCGGATGGAGGTTCTGTTTAGACTGAACGAATTGGATGCCGCAGAGGAGGACCGGCTGGCCCTGGCAAAGATCTGTCCGGGAAGCATCCGGTGGCGGTGGATGGAGATAAAGTGGCGCGCCGCCCGCGGACAGTCGCCCCTGCCTCCCGATCGGTTGCGGGAACTGGTCCGCCGCCGTTCTGAACTGGCTCCGGAACAGCGGAACGAATTGAAGAAATGGATCGCCTCCGGGCACATCAAGTGAATGAGGACAGGTCAGACCTGCGGCCCGTGGACGGGGAAAAGAAACCGTTCTGGTTTTTTCCGTCCCGCGACCGGGATCCGGTATTCGAGGGACGCGATCCCCATGAATCCGTCAAAACCGATTGGATGGGCAATCAGTTCCCGCGGCCCTGGCACATCGCCGTGCTGTTGTTCGGGACCGCCCTGGCCGTTTATCTGGTTTCGATGAGCCGGACGGCATTTCCCGGCCTGCCCACGCAATCGCTGCTGCAGCACTTGAAACTGGAGAATACGCCGGCGGCCCTGGATCTCTTCTGGGGGTGGGGGGTGCGGGGCGCCGACCGTCTGCCGGGCCTGTCGGTGTCGGCCTGGATGGGGCTCTTCAGCGCGGTGTGCGGCGCCTTGTCCGTGGCCCTGCTGGGCTGGCTGATGACCCGCGTCGGATATGTGATCCGCAACGAACCGGGGCAGGCGTCGTTCATCCGCGAAGCCCAGGCCCGGCGGCTGTCCGGGCTGGTGTCCGGGCTGTATCTGCTGTTCACCATCCCGTTCTGGGTGGTGTCCACCCGTTCCCTGCCGGGTTCTTTCCATGTGCTGTGGCTGCTGCTGACGGCCAGCGTGTTTTCCCAGTACCAGCTCTGGGGCCGCCGGACCTATCTGTTTTATCTGGGATTTCTCTACGGCGCCGGAATGACCGAATGCGCCACGTTTCTGGTGTTCCTGCCGCTGGCCGTGTTCCTGGTGGCGCGGGAGATGTTCCGCTGGCACGCCCTCTTCGACTGGCGCCGCCAGATCGTGCTGTGGAGCGGCCTGCTGCTGGGCCTGTCGCTCTATCTTTTCCATGCCGTGATCCTGTATGAACACGGCTTGCCGGCCGAAATCTATGCCTCGCCCGGGCAGGCCCTGATCGACATCTGGAAGAAACAGTTCAATCTCATCCTGCAGGTGCGCTACAGCACCGGGTTCTTCGTCGTGATGTTTTTCTGCCTCGGGCCCTGGCTGACGCTTTTCGTCATGTCCTGTCGCTCGCCCTGGTTCTATGAATGGGGGCAGATCGTGGTGCGGCTCATTTTCATCGCCGGTCTGATGGCGGTGCAGTTCAATGCCTCGTTCGGGCCGTGGAACCTGATGGGCATGCAATTTCTGCTGGTGACACCCTACGTGCTGATGGCCGTGGCCATGGGGTACATGGCCGGCGAATTCTGGGTTCTGGGCGAACGCCACCATCTGCTGGATTATGCCCGGACCCGTCGCCTGGTGCGCGGAGCCACCGGAATGTTCGCTCTGGTCATTCTGCCGCTGGCCCTGGTGACGGGAGGGGTACGCAACTGGACCGAAGCCAGCGGCCGCTATGGCGCGCCCATTCACCGCGCCGCCGAGGATGTGCTCGACCGCCTCGACGAACCCAAGGTGCTGTTTGCCGCCGGGGTGCTGGACGATGCCTTGCGCGTGGTCATTCGCGAACGCTGGTCTCCGGTGGTGCTGGTCAGCCTGCCGCGCGTGTCTTCCCCCGTCTATCTCCGGCGTCTGGCCGACCGGTTCTCCAACGAATCCCTGGTGCAACCGCTCCTGGCGGGGAATTTCGAGCCGTTCTTCGACAACCTGCTGATGTCCGAGGCGGGTCTGAACCAGACGGTGACTGTGGATGTGCCCGATCTGTTCCGGAAGTACGGGCACATGCGGCCGGACGGCTTTCTCTACCATCTGCAGATGGACGCTCCGACGGAAGCTGAGCTTCTCGCCTGGCTGGAGGCCCAGCGGCCTTTCTGGGCGCAGATGGAGCGGCTGGCCGCCAATCTGCCGCCGGAAGAAAACCCGGCGTATCCCTACCAGCAGCATCTGTGTCTGATGGCCTCCCGCACCGCCAACAATTTCGGCGTAGTGCTGGCGGAACACGGCCAGCCGGACGCGGCCGCCGAGGCCTTCGAGGCCGCCGGCCGCCTCTATCCGGACAACCTCAGCGTCCTGTTGAACCGCCTGGGCATCCGGTTGAGCGCCGGCCGCGAGGATTCCGATGGGATCGAGGCGGAAATCGAGAAGCGCCTGCTGGAGTTGAAGGGCGAACAGTGGGCGCTGGCTGCGCTGTTCGGCCATGTGTGGCGGCCCCGGCAGTGGCTGGACCGCGGCTGGGTCTGGGCCCTGGCCGGTACCCCTTCCGCCAAACCCGGTGCCCGCTACATCCCTCCCAAGCCCGAAGAAGAGGAAGCGTCCGAACAGGAGCGCCTGTTTGACAA
>ERZ795048.2092-NODE-2092-length-16603-cov-14.965373_pt1 | contig 16603 bp, 19 predicted proteins | sample MGYA00375132_ERZ795048 | MGnify/ENA primary metagenome ERZ795048 (study PRJEB30177, sample SAMN05720225) | activated sludge metagenome | isolation source: Anaerobic digester | place: Hong Kong | collected 2014-12-17 ...
TGGTAAACGTCAGAGCCGGCAGAGGAAATACGTAGACGAGTGGAACGACCTCAAAGAAGATAGCACACTTTTTATCTTCAAAAAATTCAACGGGGAATTCTATACCGAGCGGACCTCTCAGAGAAAGCATTAGGCTATCAAAAGAACCGGGGAAGGTTATACCGGTTCCAATCCCCCAATAGCCGTCAACTGAGATATTGTCATTAACGGCAATATCTAAAGAATAGAACAGCAGATCTGTATTGGTGTTGAAAACCGTATAGCTGAACGCCGTCAGAAAAGCTGCCGATAGATCAATTCCGAATGTATCGTTGAACTGGTATTTAGCGGTTATCTTTCCGGGAAGCCCGACTGATGCACCGAGTGAAAATTCCGCAAAATTGACGGTTGCCATGATAAGTAGGAGTGTTATAATGATGGCTTTTTTCACGTTTCATTCCCCCTCTTCCGTTATTACACGAGTATAACATGATGAGGAGCATTCTAATCCATTAGGATCGTTTCAACTTCAACCCTTTCTCCGTCAGCGCTACTTTTTCAGCGTCTTTTTGTAATCTGAGTGGACACCCATTGGTTCGAGATAACCTCTTGTCCGATTATCAATCGGCCTTAACGACGATACCGAGATGTTTGGAGAGTTCGGCCGCTTGAAATGTGTTGACGATGATACCACGCAATTCGTTCCAGTCATCCGATACACAAATACCGTCAATATCGCAGCTGCTGAAATCGATTCCCTTCAGAGCGGTGTGAAAAAAATCCGTGCCATAGAATTTCGAATTTTCCACGTTGAAATTCTTTAACTCGCAATCCGAAAGGAAGGATTCACTGAAATCGCTTTTGATGATTTCACAGTTTTCTATCTTTGAAAAGGTGAAATTGGCGTAATTCAGGCCGCATCCTTCGATGAACAGATGACTGAATTTACCGTTACTGAAAACGGCGTTCCGGTATTGTGAATTTAACATCTTACACTGACTGAACCAGGAACGGGAAAAATCACAGTTGATAAACGTAGAATCCTGAAATAGGATGTTGATAAAGGAACAATCGTTAAAGGAAACATTTTCAAAGGTACAGTTCTCGAAGATAACGGTATGAAAACTCTGTTCAATAAATTGTTCATCCTCGAGTTGAAGATCCTGAAAGTTTATTCTGTTTATATTTGTATCACTCTGTTCCGCGATTGAAGTATGTTTTAAAAAATCGTTGCTGGTCTCCAAATCATCATGAATGTTGATTTGTCTTATGTTTTTATCCACTGTTATTCATCCCCCATACATTGAAAAAATTAAATCCGTACCTGTACTATACCACTCAGACAAAATTGTTTGATGCTGATCATTTTAAATTTGCTATAATTTCTAATGTAGAGAAAGCATTTGGATTAGTATGATGCAATAGAAATGAAAGTGGGGTGAAAGTATGTCAAGCGGTCATCTTACTTCCAAAACAGGAGTAAACAAAGTGATGAACAAGACGATAGGAATACTGGCGCATGTCGATGCGGGAAAGACGACCTTTGCCGAACAGTTACTGTTTCACACAAACAGTATCAGGGAAAGGGGACGGGTTGATCACAGGAACAGCTTCATGGACAGTCACGCGATAGAGAGGAGCCGTGGGATCACGATTTTTTCCGATCAGGCGCTGATGCATTACAACGGCTCCGATTATTATCTCGTGGATACACCCGGACATGTCGACTTTTCGCCTGAAATGGAGAGAGCCGTTCGGATTATGGATTATGCCGTGATGGTTGTCAGTGGAATAGAAGGTGTTGAGGGTCATACGGAAACCGTCTGGCGACTGCTCAGAAAGCACGCTGTCCCCACGTTCTTTTTTATCAACAAGATGGACAGGGAGACTGCGGATGTTAACAGGGTACTGGAAGAGATTCGTTTGAATCTGACCGCGGATTGTTTTGATGTTACCGATGCCTTTAATGGTGAAGCAATGACTGATTCTCTGAGGGAGTTTCTCGCAGAACGTGATGAATTACTTCTTGAGAGGTATATGGAAGGCGATTATGATCATAATCAATGGCTGAACGGTATAATCCGGATGATCGGAAAAGGAAAACTGTTTCCGTGTTGCAGCGGTTCAGCGTTACATGATAAAGGGGTCAGAGAGTTTCTGGACAGACTGGATCAGCTGACGGTTACCGGTTATGAGACGACGGGGCCGTTTGAGGGCAGCGTTTACAAAATCAGACACGATGAGAGCGGAACGCGAATCACGTTCATCAAAGCCCTGAAAGGCACGTTGAAAGTCCGTGATCTCGTCAGTTACGGGGATGATGAAAGCAGAACCGGTGAAAAGATTACTCAGATAAGACTTTACAGCGGCAGTAGGTATCAGGTCACCGAAACGGTGAAGGCCGGTCAGCTTTTCGGGGTTACCGGGCTGACGAATGCCTCGATAGGTGATGGACTGGGAAATCTGAAATCCGGACGGCGCTATGAAATGATTCCATCTCTCCGAACGGCAGCGGTGCTTGAACCGGAATACGATCCGAAAGAGGTCCTTGGAAGGTTCAGACTGCTTGAAGCGGAGGATCCTTCACTGAATGTTGTCTGGGATGAAACCCTGCAGACGATAAATCTTCAGGTGATGGGTGTCGTTCAGCTCGAAATCCTTCAGCAGGTTCTGAAAGACCGGTTTAATCTGGAGATACGGTTTAAAGAACCGGAAATCCTGTACAAGGAGACCATCAACAGGACGGTTACCGGGTACGGGCACTTTGAGCCCCTGAGACATTACGCGGAAGTCCATCTCAGACTTGAACCGGGTACGCAGAACAGTGGCATAACCTTTGTCAACGACTGCCAGCCGGATGTACTCACAAAAGGACAGCAGCATCTCGTTCGGCAGCATATCCTTGAAGGAGAACATCACGGGTTACTGACCGGGTCTGCCCTGACGGATGTGAAGGTCTCCCTGCTGACGGGAAGAGCCCATGTCAAGCATACCAGTGGCGGGGATTTCAGAGAAGCAACCTTCAGAGCCCTTCGGCAGGGACTAGAAAAGGCTGAGAGTGTCTTGCTGGAGCCTTGGTATCGATTCAGAATTACAGTTGAGGTGAATCAGATAGGCAGAGTGCTTTCAGATGTTCAAAAGGCTTCCGGAATAGCGGATCCACCTGAGACTGTCGGGGGACAAGCTGTGATAACCGGGAAAGTTCCAGTGTCGACTTTTATGAACTATTCAAAGGTATTAGCATCATTTACAGGGGGAAAGGGAATGATCAGCTTATTATCAGATGGTTATTATCCCTGTCATAATGGAGAAGAGGTTATTATGAAAATGGAATACAACAAGAATGCCGATTTTGAATATACCTCTTCGTCTGTTTTCTGTTCTAAAGGTCAAAGTTATACAGTGTCCTGGTGTGAGGCTGAAGAGAAGATGCACGGTCTTTGATTTAAATCCATACGGATATTTTTATGTTTGTCAAATTCAACAACAGATGGGAAAGGATATGGTGTATTGGGGATTATTAGATCAATAATACAGATGCTGAGGAAAACTGGAAATTACAGGAAAGATATTGCTTTGTGGAATTTTACACCCAATGAGTGGCAGGCATATACGGGTGAGAACCTTTCTGAAACTGAAAAACGTTTTGTGATGTTTAATCGAAAAAGCGTGATGATTGGATCAAAGCTTCATAGTTGGAAAGGTCTTCGAAAGAAGCTGGAAGACGTTGAAGAGACTGAATTATATGAGAAAAGAGCTCTAAAACTGGTTTATTCTTATAGAGTTAAAAATACAGATGATAACACAGCTGAAAGGCAATATCACACTGTTTTCATTCCCGTTCCTGATGGAGCAAGTGCAGAACAGGTAGTGATGAGTCTGAAAGAGGAAAATCACATACACTGAAACCAGTAACTAAAGATAAAGATTATCTGAAATTCTGTAAGATTGTCTGTCTGTGTGTTAGAATCTGAAAAAAGGGGGGGTACCATGCCGTTTTCTGAAGAAGTAAATGAGTATATCAACGCTGCTCCAGTGAAATACCGAATAATCCTTTCAGAATTAAGGAATCTGATTCATGAAGCTGTTGATGGAACGGATGAAGTTATTAAAGAAGGATTTCCCGTTTTTACGAAAAATAGGGATTTTTCCTATATTCGTTTACACAAGCATCATGTCACTTTAGGGTTCTATAATTTCACCAATATTACCGAACAGACTGAAAAATTAAAGGGATCTGATGAAACTAAACGACATGTCAAGCTTAAAAAAGTTGAGGAGATTGATCACGAATTGTTTTCAAGATGGTTGAAACAAGTTGCCGAATAATCAAAATCAGTAGGTGTAAAAATATTCCTGAATGACAGAAATGTTGTCTGATTTAACAAGAGCAAGCATTAAAAGAATTCTGGCTTGCTGAGGACTCAGATTATCTGCAGAAATAAAATCATATTGTTCAAAATCATACTCAGCATCCCGGCAGACAATACCACTGCCTGTTCTTGAGCTGACAACGATTTTTATACCTTTTTCAGCTGCTTCCTGTAAGCTTTCCAAGGTTTCAGAAGGAGCATTTCCATCACCAACACTGGCGTAAATAATACCGTCAACCTGCGCCTCAATGGCTGCATCAACGAAGAGGCTTCCTGAATCGGCATAACCGTAGATTATTTCAATCCGGGGCAGTTCGTTCAGTGCTTCAGTATCAAACTCACTATCAACGGTGTGTCTTTTTTCTGTCAGATAATAATAGGAGATTTCTCCAAAATGAACATATCCAACTGGTCCTCCGTTCAGATTTTGGAAAGTCTCAACGTTAGTCGTGTTTGTTTTTGTGACATTTCGTGCGGTATAAATCTTATCGTTCAGAAGAACCAGTACACCCCTGTCGTAAGAATCCTCATAGCCGGCACATGCAACAGCATTGTAAAGATTCAGATTGCCGTCGGCACTGATAGAGGTCGAAGGGCGCATTGAACCTGTAAGAACAACTGGCTTATCACTGTGAACGGTAAGATTGAGAAAATAAGCGGTCTCTTCCATCGTATCGGTGCCATGTGTAATCACAATACCATCGCAGTCATATTCTTCCAGGGCTTCATTTATTCTCTTTGCCAGTTTCAACCAGATGTCGATGGACATATTCTGACTGGGCACATTACTGATTTCTTCTACTTTTATATTTGCAATTGTCTCTAATTCCGGAACGGCTGCAATGAGATCATCCCCGCTCAATTGTCCGGCTGTATAACCGGAACCAGTTTCAGAAGCTCCTTTTCCAGCTATTGTCCCACCAGTTGTCAGGATCAGAATATTTGGAAGATTTTTTAATCCTCGTTTTAAACGTTCCGCGGAAAAAAGACTTAAACTTAAGGCAAAAAACATCATCATAATAATTATTATTTTTTTCATAGCGAGCTCCTTTAAGTGATAAATTGTTTTTAATGAAAGCCTTTAATAAAAATAATAAGTGCTGTGCCAATTTATTTTACCATATCTTTTTAAGTTGTATTCGATGCTATAATCAAAGAAATGTACGAATGCGGAGGACGAAATGAGAATAGAATTGCTGGAAAGTAAAAAGTACAGAGGGAAACAACTGATCTTCAAATACCGGACGGAACGTTATTATGATATTGAGATAAAGAGAACCATGCGGGGAAGTTCCTTTGCCCTCGTGGAAAAACAATTTGAAGGGGTGCAGGAAAAACAGTTTACGGATACCCTACTCGATGAGTGGCTGGAGGACCCGAAACTGTTTGGTGTCTTTGACAATGATGAAGTCATTGCCTATCTTGAACTCAGTCATGAACGATGGAACAACAGGATGAGGATTTCAAATATCTATGTGGAGGCTGCTCATCGGGGTCACGGAATTGGAAAGCAGCTGATATCTGTGGCGGAACAGACGGCAGGGGAAGAGAAAGTCAGAATGCTGATCCTTGAAACACAATCCTGCAATTACAACGCGATCCGTTTTTATCAGTCCTGCGGTTTTTCCGTCATAGGTTTTGATCTGTTTGCCTATTCAAATGAGGATGTCGAAAAAAAAGAATTCAGACTGGAAATGGGGAAACGGTTAGAAATATAAGTGTATTGCCATTCTTCCAAGCATCTGAATTCCATAGAACGCTATAAACTATTAAATAGTCATAAAAGCTGTGAATCGAAAGTTTTCAAGAGATTTTTCAGTTGACCACTTAAATAAAATGGATATAAATTGAAAGTTAATCATTTTTATTTAATATGTTTTTTTCAAATTCCCTGTAGATACCGGAAAACCGTCGCCATTTTTTCGTATCAAGGCTTTTTTCAGTGATATTGATGGCCTTTGTCGGGCATTGATGATAGCATCTCATACAGGCAATACAATTTTCACCGAATGAGATTTTACCGTTGAGTTCTGAGATGTTTTTAACGGGACATATTTTGACACATTTGTTGCAATGAGCACAACGATCTTCGGAAACCATAAGAGACTGGTTGAGATTTTTGATGTACTTATCGATGTGTTTTCTCTGTAAATTTCCGATCATTCTGTGAATACAGTTGTTCCCCTGAAGATGATGATCGTTTTTCAGTAGTCTTTCAGTCATCTTTTCGATCTTTCTGATGGCCTTTTTATGCCTTTTATCAATCTTTTTTTTATCCCCCACATGGAGAACATCCGGGAATCCAGGAACGTTAAAGTTGTTATTCATGACAAATTCCATGGCGATTTGTAAGTTATATCCCTTTTTTTCAAAGAGTTCCCTGTAGGCAATCGGACCATCACCAGAATACAGACCAACCGTTGTAAAGACGTTGATACTTTTGTTGTCCTTGTTAACGGGTAATTGGTATAGAAATTCTTCCATGATGCGGGGAGCTTTAGAAGCGTAGATTGGATAGCCTATGATGATTTTGTCAGCAGCCGTTATAACGGTTTGCAGGTGACTGAGGTCTTTTAGCGCTTGATTCTCTATCGAATAAACCTGACTGTCGATTCCTTTTTGGCAAAGTCTTTGATTTAATTTGTCTGCGATGAACCACGTATTTCCCGTTCCGCTGAAATAAAAGATGATTGTCTTCATATCATCACTCCTTATATAGTCTGACCGGACGGTCTATATTATGTCTGACAAAAAAGAGGTGCAATACCCCTTACAATTTTAAAGATTGTTGATGTACTGAATATACATATCCGTTTTCAACCTCCATAATCTCATATACTTATCACTGTCTTTTTCTATCATATAATGTAATCCCATTCCGTCAAGATCTGCTGTCAATGTTTCAAGTAAATCAGGTGGGATATTCTTCCCCGAGAGTTTTTCCAGTTGATTTCGGAAGGATTCAGAGACTTCCTTTTTAATCTGAACAATCATTTTCTCATATTTTAAGGTAAACAGCGCCTCGTTGTAATACGATAAAAGGGCTTTGTAAATCGTCAGTTCATCCCCCTCAAGCTTAAAGGTCATCTCACCGAGTAATTGAAAAAATGCCTCAAGAGTTATACAGGAATCTAGAGATATATTTGTCAGGGTGTCAGCAAAAAGACCATTTAAGATGACCTCCAGAAGGTTTTCTAAAGAGGTATAATGATGAAAGATATTGCTCTTGCTGATTTGGGAACGGTCAGCAATCTTCCTCGCACTGAGTCCTTTAATCCCCTCTTCCGAAATAATCAGCAATGCCGTATTCAGAATCTTTTCCCTCGTTTCCTTTCCCTTTTCCAGTCGTCTGTCCATTTTAACCTCCTGGAATAGTATAACACAAACTGTCCGATCGGTCAATATGTATCATTCTTAAATCCTGTTATGGATGCATGGTGGACTCCACACGGCAGACTGATTGCTATCTCGAATAAGCCTGTAATTCATCGATCAGTCCTTCGTCACAGGCCTTTTTGACGAGATGAAATTCATCTCGCCTGTTAAAAAACAGGGTACAGTAATTTCTTTGTATCTGAGTTCCATGGAACAGATAATATTCCATGGTCTTTAGTCCCTCGTCGGATTCCACATGCCCCAGGGCAAAGTCTATAAACCGTGATTCCAGTAGGGTCATGTTCTCATTGAGATGGTTCATGATCTTTCCGATGGAAGTCCTTGTACCTTCCCGGGCAAGCTCAACGTATTGCTGTAAGATGGTCTTTTTCATCCCATCACCTCATAAGATATGTGATTCATCAGCAAAAATATTGTTGATGAAAAAAGTGAGAAATTCCAGCTGAAACTGATGATCGTTCAACATCCTGTTTCGATAGATAGAGTCCTTCTGATAATAAATAACACCCATGTCGATATAATGGAAGACATGTTCCCTGTTCAATTCTTTTTTTATCATTCCCTCCTCGATTCCGCTATCGATCAGAACCATCATCGATTGTTTGTATGTTTCAAGATATCGTTTGTATTCATCCGTCACATCAATATTGCATTTGGCGAGTTCTCTACATAAATCCAGTTTCCCACAGTCTTTAAATTCCGTGATAACGGCTAAAAAATCATACAATTTCTTCTTCAGCGGTTCATCAGAACCTGTGACGACCTCCAACTGTTTCTGATAATCTGAAAAGATAACCCGGCCTATGTTGAACAGCAGGGTATCCTTGTCCGTGAAGTATTTGTACAGTGTTACCTTTGAAACGTTGCAGAATGCGGCGATCTCGTCCATTGTGATCTTTCTGATGTCCTTATGCAGAAATAATTTGATGGTCGTGTTTAATATCTTTTCGGCTTTTTTGGTTGCCATCTGAATCAACTCCGTAATGTACTATATGAACTATTATAGTATATATGGTTAGTTTTGTCAATGGATACAATTCTTTTTGAGATAATACTCTGTTATAATAGGGGAAAAAGGAGTGAGAGTATGTTAAAAGAAAAAGTATCGAAGTTCTACAGAGAGAACCTTACATTAAACTGTGCCGAATCGATGATTTACGGGGCAAACGAGGAATACGGACTTGAACTGGATCAGAGTACCTTAGACACCATGGCGTCCTTCGGTGGTGGTATGTGTGTTGGAGGGGCCTGTGGTGCCCTTACAGGGGCACTTGCTGTGATCGGGGTGATGATTACAAAAGACAAGTCGATGGATAAAGAAGAAAGAAAGGCCATTGCTGTCGAGTTCTACACCAAGTTTCAGGAGAAACTCGGAACGGATAACTGCAAGGAAATCAAGGAAAAATACTGGGATGAAGAGCTCAGATGTCAGAGAGTGGTAGAAATGTCTGCCGATGTACTTGAAGAGATTATCAGAAAGTACAGGTAGATTTTTTCAGAGTTAAAGCATTGGACAGGCTGTTTCACGGGAGGACGGGTCTTACGATTCAAAAAATAATCGATTCGCAATTTGAAGTCAATGGATTGAAAAGCCTCTTTTTTGAGGGAAATTTTCAATCGAATATGAAGCATGCCTTTACCTGCTCGGAATATACACGTGAAGTCTTTCTGAACAGCCTTTCTGTCATGATGGAACCTCTTGATACGGCGGAAAGGGACGGCCATTTGCAGGATCTTTTCCGTCGGATAGGCGATGATTTGATTCGTCGCCTGACCACCCTGAATCAGTTCATCCTGATTGGTAAAGGGTGTAGAAAACAATTGTCCGATGCCTATTCTCTCTTTTATCATAGGATAAAAGCAGCTTATCTGAAAGACGATATAGACGAAACTACACTAAAAGAACTTTTCATGACACATTACAGAAATATTCGCGATATCCTCGTCAGTGTAAACGGGATGGCCGTTTTTGAGGAATATAAAAACGCTCCCTTGGTGAACGGTAAAATCTGTGAGGAATATTCCGCCTTACTTCAACTTCAGATAATGGCTATTGACGGAGAAGAACTCCTTACGCCGGTACTGGATATCGGCTGCGGAACAAGTGCCTATCTGGTCCGTTATCTGCGTTCCAGAGGAATTGAGGCTTACGGACTCGATCGAAATCTTGTCGACCACTCCTTTCTCATCAGCGATGACTGGATGGATTTCGATTTCGGTGATCGCCGGTGGGGTACCATCATCTCTCATATGGCCTTTTCAAACCATTTCTGGCACTGTACACGATCTGAAACGGTGGACATCTATCTCCGGAAATTCACGGACATATTGAAGGCCCTTCAACCGGGCGGTTCTTTTATCTATGCGCCGGGATTGCCTTTCCTCGATGAATGGGTCGAAGAAAGTGATCATTTCATCCTTGAGGCGCTTCGGACGACAGCCGCTGTTGATGAACGTTTTTATTGCACAAAGATTGTCAGGATCTGATGATTATCACAACAATTTTGATGGATATAATCTGATTGCCAATAGAGAAGAACGGATATCCAAAAATCAAGTAGAAGGGGTAAAAAATGAAGAAGCTTAGAACGTGGTTTTTATCCGGAATAAGTGTCATCCTGCCTATCGGGCTGACCGTATTTGTGCTGGTAAAGCTCTTTAACTTTGTAGACGGCATTCTACAGAACTATGTGGCGGAAGCCTTTGGCCATGTCATTCCGGGGTTGGGATTAATACTGGTTATCCTGATTATCCTGTTGATCGGGGCGTTTACGTCAAATTTCATTGGGAAAAAGATCGTTCACCATGCCGAACAGGCCTTCGGGAAGATACCCCTGATAAAGATCATATTTAATCCTATCCGTGAAATCGTTCGTAATCTGTCTTCAAAAAGTTCCGGCAGTTTCCAAAAAGTTGTGATGGTTGATTTTCCGATGAAAGGGGTTAAGAGTATCGGTTTTATAACGTCCGATAAGATGGCCCTGAACAATGAAAAGAAATTGAGTGTCTTCATCCCGACAACACCGAATCCGACGAATGGATTTCTGGTTATCGTCGAAGTTGCAGACGTGGAAGTGTTGGATATCAGTGTGGAAGAGGGGCTTAAGATGATCATCTCCATGGGTAGTTCCATGTGCGAAAACATCAATACGATTAAATCGTAGGGTGATGGTTTGAAACCTATCGCGAATTATCTGTCTGCGGGAAGGATCTTGCTGTCTTTCGGGATGCTTCTGACCGTGCCGTTGAGCCTCATGTTTTTTGTTCTCTATTTTCTCTGTGGGTTAAGTGATATCCTGGATGGCTACATCGCCAGAAAAACGCAAACGGTCAGTAAACTTGGTGCCAGACTGGATTCTATCGGAGATCTAACCATGGTTATCATTCTGATCTTCATACTTTATCCCATACTCCAGATAACGTTTCTTCAATTGATCTGGATTATCGCCATCGTCATCATCCGTGTGATTTCTATGCTCGTCGTCTTTGTGAAGTTTAAAACCTTTGCAATCCTTCATACCCTGGCCAACAAGCTGACCGGTTTATTGCTGTTCGCGTTTCTTCCGCTGCTTCTCTTCATCAAATCGGATCTGCTGATCGATTTCATCTGTCTCGTGGGACTCGTTTCCGCTGCTGAGGAACTGCTGATTCACCTGACATCGGATGTTTTAAATTTGGACAGAAAGAGTCTCTTTTCAAAGTGATTCATGCAACTCGGTTTACTCGGTTATGATGCATTTGTTTCTGTTGATGCCATCTGCCTGTTCAGCATGGCTAACTGATACTGTTTTGGCGTCATATGGTATTTTTCCCTGAAGAGCCGGATAAAATAGGAAATATTGGAATATCCGAGTTCAAAGGCGACCTCCGTTACGCTCCCCTCTTTCAGTTCTTCAAGTGCCGTTTCCATTTTTTTATCCTTGATGTATTCCATGGGGGTGATACCGATCAGTTTTTTAAAGGTATGTGTGAAATTTGATTTCGACATCCCGAGATCGGCTGATAGCCTTTCGAGATTGATCGGTTCATAGATGTTCCCGTTGATGTATCTGACGGCTTGACTGATTGGATGCGTATGTTTCCCGTTCAGAAGGGTTCTGGATACCCGGTTCTTCATCATGTTGTAAACGAGACGTTGAGCGTAAAGGTCTATGAGAAACCTGCTGTTATCATCCAGCATATCCACACCTTCAGGGTTTGAAGCACTGGCAATGGCCGTAATATCCTTTGAAATATCCGATTCGGTATCTCCGAGAAAATAATTCCCCTGCAGGTTTATTCCTTCTGACAGATTATTCATAAATTGAGTCTTTCTTCTCACCTTTTCGATCAAGGTGTCATTCAATTCAAAGACCAGTGCCGTTGTGTGTGTATCGATGGTCATCTGCACCCGGGTCTGTGGGGGTAATAAAAGGTAATTATCCGTACTGTACGTGAATTCAGGATCGCTGCCTATCGATACCGTCTTTTTACCGGATAAGATCGTACAGAATCTGAAATAATTGTACGACTGATAGACGCCGGAATAATTCCTGGAAAGATCATAATATAGGATCCGGACATAATCGGTTTCCAATCCATGCATCGTTTCAAATTTTCTTTCAAATCTGTTTATCAAGTCATCACTCCTGAAACCTGTCGATGGCAAATTTAATGCCACATTGAGGGAATTTTTCCTTGAATCAGTCGTCAACCTTTTTACTCGTGAATATTTTACCAAACGTATATGAAATTTAAATAAAGAAAACGTGAAAGATCTTTCTCAAAATAGAAATGACAGAAGAAAAAAATTCCTTACTGAAGTCTGGAAAAGTCTATAAAGACTCAAAAATAGACTATTTTTTAGAAAAAGAGATTAGAAATATTATCCACATCATCTTATAATAGCCATGAAAGTTGAGAGAATATCTTGATTTGGATTGTGAAAAAAAGAACGGAAACGCGCTTGACAAGATGTCCCTTCATGTGAATTGCGGTATGATAACACATAAGGAATCTAAGGTGATAAGACATACAGACGATGCTGAAATTTTAGCCGGTGAAATAGTGGGCTATTTTTTAAACAATGAATGTGAAAATATCACGAAAGATTTTTTTTGGTAATTCAACGAGACGGATTACAGGATTTTAAACGGAAGAATGAATAAAAGTATGGGAATTTTCCGAAGGCTTCCCAAAATTATACACAGAAACGCTATAAAGCCTTGAGGTAGAAGGTGTTTTCGGGGCTGTTTGTGAAAAAATACTCAAATATACAGACATGAATGATTAAATTATATACGGGTTGAGGTGTTTGGATGTACGAAATAATAAGGAAGGAAAAACTGAATGAATCGGTAGAACTGATGGAAATACGTGCTCCCTATGTGGCAAGGCGTTGTGAAGCCGGACAGTTCATCATATTGATCGTTGAAGAGGATGGAGAGAGAATTCCTCTGACGATAGCCGATTATGATCGTGAAAGGCAGACGGTTACGATCATCTATCAGGTAGTGGGGTATTCGACGAAACGATTGAGTGAGAAGAAACCGGGGGATGCCGTTCAGGATTTTGTCGGGCCGCTGGGACATCCGGCACCGTTGAAAAAGGTGAAAAGAGTTCTCGGTATCGGAGGCGGTGTGGGAATAGCCCCCATCTACCCACAACTGAAAAAACTGAAATCAATGGACGTAGAAGTCGATGTGATTCTCGGCGGGCGTGATAAGGACTATATCATCCTGGATCAAGAGATGCAGGTGGTTTGTGATCATGTCTACTACGCAACAAACGACGGTTCAAAGGGAATTAAGGGCTTTGTGACGGATAAACTGAACCAACTGATAGAAGCGGGAGAGGCATACGATATGGTGATTGCCATAGGACCGTTGATCATGATGCAGGCGGTCTGTGAAATAACCCGGAAATATAACATCGAGACGAACGTCTCCCTCAATCCCATCATGATCGATGGAACCGGAATGTGTGGCGGATGCAGGGTTACTGTTGGCGGAGAGACCAAATTCGCCTGTGTTGATGGCCCAGATTTCAACGGACATCTCGTTGATTTTAAAGAAGCGATGAATCGGCAGAAGATGTTCGTGGAAGAGGAAGACCATATCTGCAGGATGGCCCTTGCCGCACAGAACATAACGCATGAGGGGGAAGGAAAATGATCAATAAATCGACGGTTAAGACACCTGTACACGAACAGGAACCCAATATCAGAAATGGGAACTTCAAAGAGGTTGTATTGGGGTATACATCCCACGAAGCGATGGAAGAGGCCGGCCGATGCCTTCAGTGCAGACACAGACCCTGTGTCAGCGGCTGCCCGGTTGGTGTGCCGATTCCGGAATTTGTTCACGAAGTGGCAGAAGGTCATTTTGAAGCGGCTTATAAGATCATCACCCGTGAAAATTCGCTGCCGGCGATATGCGGCAGGGTCTGTCCGCAGGAAAGCCAGTGTGAGGGGAAATGTGTCAGAGGCTTGAAGGGAGAACCCGTGGCCATTGGAAGACTCGAGCGGTTTGTTGCCGACTGGCATATGAAAAACACGGAAGAGGCAATCGTTCAAACTGCGAATGAAGAGATGCCGAAGATTGCAGTAGTCGGATCGGGTCCCGCCGGATTGACCTGTGCATCCGAGCTTGTTAAAAAGGGGTACAGGGTAACGATCTTTGAAGCGCTGCATAAGACAGGGGGTGTTCTCAGCTATGGGATTCCTGAATTCAGACTCCCGAAGCGTCTTGTTGCCGATGAGATCGAAAATGTGAAAAAACTCGGTGTGAGGATAAACACGAATGTTCTCATCGGAAGATCGATAACGGTTGACGAACTGATTGAAGAGGAATACCAGGCGGTCTTCATAGGAAGTGGTGCCGGTCTCCCAAAGTTTTTGAATATACCTGGAGAAAATCTGAATGGGGTTTATTCGGCCAACGAATTTCTAACAAGGGTCAACCTGATGAAGGCTTATGAGAAATCCGCCAAAACACCGGTTAAAATCGGTAAAAATGTTGCCGTTGTCGGTGGTGGAAATGTGGCGATGGATGCCGCGAGAACGGCCAAGCGTCTCGGAGCGGAAAACGTCTACATCGTTTACAGGAGAAGTGAGGAAGAACTTCCGGCGAGGGTGGAAGAAGTTCATCATGCAAAAGAAGAAGGAATCATCTTCAGACTTCTGAACAATCCCGTGGGAATAACCGGAGAAAATGGCTTTGTCAGGGGAATGAGCTGTATCAGAATGGAATTGGGTGAACCGGATGCCTCGGGCCGGAGGAGACCGGTGGTGATTCCGGGTAGTGAATTTGAACTGGACGTTCAGACAGTCATCATGGCCATCGGACAGAATCCCAATCCCCTGATCAGACAGACGACGCAGGGACTTAAAACGCAGTCATGGGGTGGAATAATCGTGGAGGAATCTACGATGGCAACGAGTAAGGAGAACGTTTATGCCGGTGGAGATGTGGTTACCGGAGCGGCAACGGTCATCCTTGCAATGGGAGCCGGGAAAAAGGCCGCCGCTGCGATTCATGAAAAACTGACCAATCAATAAACGATAAAAATTTGTTTATAAAATTGATTAAAATGGAGGAAAAAAGATGAGTTTACAGACATTCAGCGTACCAAAGGAGATCATTTACGGGGAAAATGCATTAACGCATTTATCAACACTCGAAGGAAAGCGTGCGACACTTGTAACGGGCGGAAGTTCAATGAAGCGTTTCGGATTCCTTGATCAGGCAAAGACAGAGCTCGAGAAGGCCGGTATGGAAGTGTCCATTGTTGATGGTGTCGAACCCAATCCTTCAATCGAGACAGTCATGAGGGGTGGAAAAGAAATGGCGGCCTTCAATCCCGACTGGATCATCGCGATTGGTGGTGGGTCTGCTCTCGATGCGGCAAAGGTTATGTGGGTGTATTACGAGTATCCGGAGACCAAATTCGAAGATCTTGTCAATTTCAAATTTCCAAAACTCAGAACAAAGGCAAAATTCATAGCCATCCCTTCCACAAGCGGAACAGCTTCGGAGATCACGGCCTTCACCGTTATCACGGATACGAAAAACCATATCAAATATCCCCTGGTCTCTCCCGAGATCACACCGGATGTTGCACTGCTCGACGCGGCATTACCAGAAAAGATGCCCGCTCATATCACGGCAAACACGGGTATGGATGTACTCACACATGCAGTAGAAGCCTATGTATCCAATGCGGCATCCAGTTTCACGGATTCTCTCGCGATGGAAGCCATCAAACTCGTTTTCAAACAGCTTCCGACGGCCGTTTCAAAGCCTGATAACATGACTGCAAGGGCAGATATGCACAACGCCTCAGCCATCGCCGGAATGGCCTTCACCAATGCATCACTCGGTATCGTACACAGTATGGCACACAAAATCGGCGGTGAATTCGGAATCACACATGGACTGGCAAATGCCATCCTTTTACCGTACATCGTCGAATACAACAGGAAGGCAACGGACAAATTTACCGAAATCGAAAAACAGCTTGGGATTTCAGATTTTGTGGAAGCGGTAAAAGCGCTCAATCAGAAAGTTGGTATCCCCCTCACACTGAAGGAAGTAACGGAAGTGGAAATCACCGAGGAAAAATTCAACGAAGTACTCGACCGAATGAGCAAGAATGCCTTTGCAGATCCCTGCACATTGACAAATCCGAGAAGCACATCACCGGAAGATATTAAAGAAATTTATAAATGCGCCTTTTACGGTAATACGGCCAAAAATATATAACTCAAGATACCAGCACACAACCGCTTTGATTCTGAAAGGCGGAAGGGACCCGAACGGGTCCCTTTTATTGTTTGCCGGGCATGTCAATTGAGCCGGAATGTTGAAAGAAACATT
>ERZ795048.2093-NODE-2093-length-16586-cov-6.510798_pt1 | contig 16586 bp, 14 predicted proteins | sample MGYA00375132_ERZ795048 | MGnify/ENA primary metagenome ERZ795048 (study PRJEB30177, sample SAMN05720225) | activated sludge metagenome | isolation source: Anaerobic digester | place: Hong Kong | collected 2014-12-17 ...
GGTGTCTCGCTTATAATAATAACCGAGACAAATGGCGGGGGCGGGGGTCAGGGTCGGATGACGTAGAGGGGGATGCGGAGTTCGTCGGCGGAGAGGCCGCCGTGGGTGCCGGCTTTGGGTTTCTTTTCCTTTGCCATGGCGGCGGGATAGAGGAAGGCGGTGCCGGGGGCGGCGAAGAGGGTGTAGTCGCCGAGCCGGTTGGCGAGGGCGGGATGGGGGGTGCCGGGGCCGAGGATGCCGGAGCGGAGCACGGCGGCGGCAGGGACGCAGGCGCAGGAACCGCGCAGGGGGGCGGTGCGGGTCAGGCGGAGGAATTCCTTGAGGCGGGAGGACCGCACATGGCACTGGACCATGCGGGAATCGCCGGAGGGCAGGGTGGCGAGGGTGTCGTAGAAGCCGGGGATCCGGGACAGGTCCACGTGGGTGGAGGTCTGCATGTGGCCGTGGTCGGCGGTGACGAGCAGGAGGGTGCCGGTGCCGGCGAGGGCGGTTTCGACGCGGGCGAGGAAGGCATCGAGTTCGGCCAGATGCCGGCCGGAGGCGCGGCCTTCGGGGCCGTGCCGGTGGCAGATGGAATCGTAGTGGGGCCAGTAGGCGTAGGCATAGGCCGGTCTGCGGGACCGGGCGAAGGCCCGGAGCCGGCGTTGCAGGCCTTCGAGGGTCTGGAAGGAGCGGCGTTCGGTCCACCAGGGCTGGGCCATCGACGTGCGGCTGACCGGGATGGTGTCATGGGAAATCAGGACGCGGCGACCGCGCAGGGTGGCGATGGGGGCGGGAATGCCGAGGTAGCGTTCCAGGGGGAAATCGGCGGGGGCGATGGGGGTGTCGGTGCGGGTGATGAAGGGGAGCAGGGTGCCGACCATGCCGAGGTCGGGCAGGTTGAGGTGCCAGCCGAGGATGGCGTGTTCAGCGGGGGAGGCGCCGGTGGCGAGGGTGGTGACGACGGCGGCGGTGGTGGCGGGGCAGGCGGTGGAGATGACCTGCCAGGGGTGGCGGGCGAAGAACTGCCGTCCCTTGCCGCGCGTGACGAAGGCGTGCAGCTGGTTGGCGCCGAGTCCGTCGAGCAGGAGCAGGACGACTTTCGAATAGGGGCGGAGGGCGGCGGGGGGCAGGCCGGCGAGCGTACGGTGGGGCGAGCGGCCGCCCCGCGCACGGATGATGGACGCCATGAGGTTGACGAGGCTGCCGCCGTCGTAGTCGGGCCGGGGCAGATCGGCGAAGCGGAGGGGGGCGGACATGCCGGCGGCCGGGGGCATGGGCGGCTACCGCTTGACGGGAGCGGGGTGGAATTTACGCATCCAGGCCAGTTGCACGATCATCAGCACCTGGTTGGTGGACCAGTACAGGGACAGGCCGGAGGGGAAGGAGTAGAACATGACGGTGAAGATGACGGGCATCATCATCATCATTTTCTGCTGCTGGGGGTCGCTGGTGGGGGTCATCTTCTGCTGGATCCACATCGTCAGGCCCATGAAGATGGGCAGGATGTTGACGGGGACGGGCAGGACGTCCTTGAACAGGTTCTCAGGGGTGGAGAGATCGGCGATCCAGAGGAAGGAGGAGAAGCGCAGTTCGATGGCGCCGCGGAGGACGACGAAGAGCGCGAAGAAGACGGGGATCTGGATGAGCATGGGCAGGCAGCCGCCCATGGGGTTGATCTTGTGCTCTTTGTAGAGCGCCATCATTTCCTGCTGCTGTTTCTGGGGGTCGCCCTTGTATTTTTCCTTGAGGGCGGCGATGAGGGGCTGGACTTCCTGCATGTGGCGGGTGCTGACCATGGACTTGTGGTTGAGCGGCCAGAAGACGATGCGGATGAGGAAGGTCAGCAGGATGATGGCGAGGCCGTAGCTGTAGGGCCAGACGTGCGCCTGGATCCAGACCATGATCTTGAGGATCAGGATGCCGATGGGGCGCCAGAAACCGAGCTGCAGGATGTCTTCCTGGTGGGGGCCGTTGGCCCTGAGTTCGGCGTAGACCTTGGGGCCGATGTAGAACGTGGCGTTCTGGACGAGCAGCTGGCCGGGGGCGAGATCATAGGCGGGCAGGGCCAGGGAGGCGGAAACGCGGGCCATGGGGTGGTCGGTGCGCGGGAACAGGAACAGGAAGCTGGACTGGACGGGCGCGCCGCGGGCGGCCAGGGCGGTGCAGCGGTCCGCGCCGTTTTCCGGCGTGAGGATCTGGGTGAAGTACTTGTTTTTGACGGCGACCCAGTCCACATGGACGGGATCTTCATCGGGGCCGGGGATGGTTTGCTCCTGGACGGATCGGTCCTTGGCGGGGAACCAATCGTTGAATTTGCCGGCCCAGTATTTGACGGACTGGCTGCCGGTGAGGGTGTCGATTCCGAGCAGGGGGGTGCGGTCTTCGGCCTCGCCGGCGAGGTTTTCCATGAAGCCGGCCTGGAGGCCGTACCGGCGGAGGGCGATCGGGGCGGAGGAGGTGTTCCGGACGGTTTCGCGGATGCGGATCTGATAGCCTTCGCCGAGGGTCAGGGTGCGGGAAAGGACGAGCCCGCCGGGGAGCGTTTTGCGGTAGGTGACGGATTCCGCGGAAGCGTCGGCCACTTCGAAGTCGTCGCGGTCGAGCAGGCCGGGGTAGCCGACGGGGGCGGCGGCGGGGCGGTCGGAGAAATCGAAGGTGACGGGGGTATCGGAGCCGGCTTCGGCGGGGAAGCGCAGGGAATCGTGGAGGCGGTCGATCAGGGCGGCGCGGACCACGCCGGCGCCGTGCGAGGAGAGGGTGAGTTCAAGGCGGCTGTTGGCGAGGACATGGAGCCGTTCCGGGGCTTTTTCGCGGTCGGGGGCCGGTTCGGTGGCCGGTTCGGAGACGGCATCGGCGGGGGCTTCGGTTTCCTCCCGGACGGGGACCGGGGCGTTTTCGGCGGCCGGGGCGGTCCGTTCCGCGGGGGCTGTTTCGCCGGCGGGTGCGGCGGACTCCTCGACGGCGGCCGGGGGCGGGGTTTTGGGGGGGAAGAATTTGGTGACGACCTTGCGGTCAATCGTGGGATAGGCCAGCAGCAGGACAAACAGGATGGCGACCGGGATCCAATCTTTTCTTTTCATCGTTTCAGTCTCTCGCAAGGGGTTTTGTCCGGCGGGGAGGGACAGGATCAACCCCGCCGGGGTTCCAGGGATGGCATCGGGCAATCCGCCGGAGGCCGAGCCAAACGCCGTACCCTACTCCATGGATGCGGATGGCTTCCAGCATATAATTCGAGCAGGAGGGTTCGAAGCGGCAGCAGCGACCCAGCAGCAGGCCGAGGGTGTGCTGGTAGAGGCGGATCAGAAAGCGGAGCAGATGGGCGAGGGGGCTCATGGGCCGCCGGGGGAAGAGGTCAGGCCGGCCTGGCGGGCCAGCTGGAGCAGGTCGGCGACGACGGCTGGCCAGGGGGCATGGAGGATGGCGCGGCGGGCGACCAGAACGATATCGTCGGTGCCGGGGGCGGTGAAGGCGTCGCGGTGGCGGCGGAAGGCTTCGCGCAGGCGGCGCTTGGCGCGGGCGCGTTCGACGGCGTTGCCGACGCGCCGGCTGGCGACCACGCCGAGGCGGCGCGAGGCGTCGGGGGCGGCGCGCAGAAACAGGACCATACAGCGGCCGTGCCAGCGGCGGTTCTGGTCATAGGCATCGCGGAACTGCGCCGTGCGGCGCAGACGCTGTTTTCGGCAAAGGGATTGCCGGGGCGGAGCCGGCACGGGAGCGGAATCTCCCGCGGGGAGGGGGGCCGGGCTGGGTCCGCCGGGCTGCATGGAATGGCCGCCCCGGCGCATGGGGGGCAGAGAGAGCCGCCTACTTCTTCGAGACGCGGACGGCCAGGGACTTGCGGCCCTTGGCGCGGCGGCGGCTGAGAATCTTGCGGCCGTTGGCCGTGGCCATGCGGGAGCGGAACCCGTGCTTGCGGGCGCGCTTGATCTTGGACGGACGATAGGTCGGTTGCATGAAGAGGCCTCTTTCGTGGATAAATTGAACGGCGTGTTTATCCTGTTTTCGCCGGAAGTGTCAATCCCTTAATCGCAATTTAACCCTCCGGCGGCAGGTTGGGCTTGTCATGGGGCCCGGAATTCCCATACTGGGGCGAAACAAAACCCGGATCCGGCGGCATGCCGGAAGATCAAAGGAGCAGCAATGAAGCGGATGCAGACATGGCGGTTGGCGCTGGCGGCGGCGGTGATGGCGGGAGCGGTGACGGTCCAGGCGCAGGGCAACCTGCGGTATTCGATCACGGTCAGTAAGTTCCCGAACGAAGCGGGCTGGTCGGGCCAGTGGGACATCGGCGACGGGTTCACGACGATCCTGACGGATGCCCTGCAGCAGAGCGGGAAGTTCATCGTGCTGGGCGACTCCGAGATGCGCAAGGAAGCGATGGCCGAGCAGGATTTCGCGGCGAGCGGCCGGGTGGCCGGCGGGCAGAAAGCCCCCAAGGTCGGTCGCATGACGCCGGCGCAGCTGCTGGTGCGCGGTTCGATCACCCACGTGCAGGATGAGACGAGCGGGGGCCGGGGCGGCCTCAGCTTCAAAGGCATCTCGCTGGGCGGATCGGGAGGCAAGGCCGAGGTGAACATCACGATCTACCTGGTGGACAGCGAGACCGGCCAGGTCAAGGCCTCCAAGAAGGTGGTGGGGCAGGCCGGACGCCGCGGGCTGGGCGTGGGGTACCACGGCAGCGCGCTGGGCGGGCTGGGCGGCAACCTGGAGGGCTTCCGCAAGGACAACGTGGGCAAGGCCTGCGAGGACGCCGTGGTGGAAGCGGTGGAATTCCTGACCCAGCAGCTGGAGAGCATTCCGTGGGAAGGCACGGTGATGCTGGCAAACGAAAGCCGTCTGGTCATCAACCGCGGCACGCGCGAAGGCGTGGAGGCGGGCATGGCGTTCCAGGTGGGCTCGGCCGAGGAACTGGTGGATCCGGACACGGGAGAAGTCCTGGACGTGGAACTGACCACGGTGGGCCGGACAACGGTGACGGAGGCCAAGGAGAAAATCGCCTACTGCACGCCGCTGGCGGGAGCGGCCAAGGGCATGAGCGTGCAGCCGGCCAACTGATCGGGCCGCGGCAGGGCGGGATTCCGCCGGCCGGCCGAACGATCTCCCGCGGCGCCCGCCGCGGGAGAACGTTTTTCTCCGGCGGGATTGGGCTTGTTTTTCGGCGAAACGGGGGTAGTCTTTCGCCTTTCCCATACTGATATACGGCTTGGAGTGCATTCATGACGCAATTGAAGGAAATCGGAGTGGCGGTGCTGGGGTTCGGCACGGTGGGAGCCGGCGTGGTTGAAACCCTCCAGAAGAACGGCGAACTGCTGGCGGAGCGCCTGGGGCTGCGGCTGGTGCTGCGTGGCGTGGCGGACCTGGACCTGGACACCGACCGGGGGGTGGCGGTGGACCGGGCGCTGCTGACGAACGACGCCAAGAGCCTGATCGAACGCGACGACGTGGACGTGGTGGCGGAGCTGATCGGGGGGACGGGCGCGGCCCGCGACCTGATTCTGCAGGCGCTGAAGCTGGGCAAGCCGGTCGTGACCGCGAACAAGAAGCTGCTGGCGGAGCATGGCCGGGAGATCCACACCGTCGCGGAAGAGAACGGAACCGAGCTGTTGTACGAGGCGTCGGTCGGCGGCGGCATTCCGATCGTCAAGGCCCTTCGCGAAGGGCTGGCGGCCAACCGGATCGAGAGCCTTTACGGCATCCTGAACGGGACCTGCAATTACATTCTGACCCGGATGGAGGAAGAGCATCTGCCGTTCGACGAGGTGCTGTCGGCGGCGCAGGCGGCGGGCTACGCCGAGGCGGAGCCGAGCCTGGACATTGACGGGCACGACACCGCGCACAAGGCGGCGGTGCTGGCGTCGCTGGCCTACGGCTGCATCGTGCCGCTGGACAAGGTGCAGGTGTCGGGCATCCGGGGGATGGCGGCGGCGGACATCGCCTATGCCGCGGAGATGGGTTACCGCATCAAGCTGCTGGCGATCATCCGGGGCGGGGCGGACGGCGTCGAAGTGAGCGTGCAGCCGACGCTGGTGGAGCACCGGCATCCGCTGGCCACGGTGTCGGGGGTCTACAACGCGGTCCTGGTGCACGGGGACATCGTGGGCACCACTCTGTACTACGGGCGCGGCGCGGGCCGCGCCGCCACGGCGAGCGCGGTGGTGGCCGACCTGGCCGACGCCGCGCTGAACCTGCGCGCCGGCGGCCGCCGGCGCGACCTCAGCGGCGTGCACGCCCGGACCCCGGTCGTGTTCCGCGAGCCGGGCGGCATCGTCGCCCGCCACTACGTGCGGTTTTCCATGAAAGACCAGCCCGGCACTCTCGCGAAGGTGGCCGCCGTGCTGGGCGCCCACGGCATCGGCATCGATTCCGTCATGCAGCAGGAGGCGCCGGCGGACGCGGAATACGTGCCGGTGATTTTCGTGACCGGGAAGGCGGCGGAGCGGGCGCTGGCCGACGCGCTGAAGGAGATCGAGGCGCTGGACGGCGTGATCGACCGCGCGCCGGTGCGCTACCGCATCGAGGATTCCGATTGAACAGACCAACCAGGAGAAGACGACCTATGGGCTTGTATGTACAGAAATACGGCGGCAGTTCGGTGGCGGACGCCGAATGCATGCGCCGGGTGGCGCGGCGCATCCGCGACACGCAGGCGGCCGGCAACCAGGTGGTGGTGGTGGTGAGCGCCATGGGCGACACGACCGACGACCTGATCGCGCTGGCGAAGCAGGTCAACGCCGAGCCGAACGAGCGGGAGATGGACAGCCTGATGGCCACGGGCGAGATGGCGTCGAGCGCCATCCTGACGATGGCCCTGCACGCGATCGGCGTGAAGGCGATTTCGATGACCGGCCACCAGGCGGGCATCCGGGTGGACGGCACGCACCTGAAGGCGAAGATCCAGGCGATCGATCCCAAGCGGATCCATCGGCACCTCGACCAGGGCTGCGTGGTGGTGGTGGCGGGTTTCCAGGGCACCAACCCCCGCCAGGACATCGCCACGCTGGGGCGCGGCGGGTCCGACACGACGGCGGTGGCCCTGGCGGCCGCGCTGAAGGCCGACCGCTGCCAGATCCTGAAGGACGTGGACGGCGTGTTCACGGCCAATCCGCGCGTGGTGCCCGGCGCCCACAAGCTGGACGCCATCACCTACGACGAGATGCTCGAGCTGGCGAGCTGCGGGGCCGAAGTCCTGCAGTCGCGCGCGGTCGAGTTCGCCAAGAACTACGGCGTGGTGCTGGAAGTGGTATCGAGTTTTGAAGTCAAGCCCGGCACGCTGGTGCAGGAGGAGGTTGAAGAGATGGAAAAGATGATCATTCGCGGCATTGCCGCCGACAAGAACCAGGCCAAGGCGACGCTGCTGGGCGTGCCGGACACCCCCGGGGTGGCCGCGCGCGTCTTCAAGGCGCTGGCGGCGGCCCACATCAACGTGGACATGATTGTGCAGAACGTCAGTGCGGCAGGCATCACGGACCTGTCGTTCACGGTGCCGAAGGACGAAATCGTCCAGACGCGGCGGGCGATCGAGCCGCTGGTCAAGGCGGTGCGGGCGACGGGCCTGAACTTCGACGAAGACATCGCCAAGGTCAGCCTGGTCGGCGTGGGCATGAAGAGCCACTCCGGCGTGGCCTACAAGATGTTCGACGTCCTGGCGGCCCACAAGGTCAACATCGAGATGATCTCGACCTCCGAAATCAAGATTTCGGTGGCGATCCGCGCACGGGACGCGGACCGCGCAGTCCGCGCGCTGCATACGGCGTTCGGGATGGATGCCAAGAAGCGCGCTCCGGCGGCCGGGCGGGGGGCCAAAAAGGCCTCTGCGAAGAAGGCCGCCCGGAAAGGGAAGTAACGGTTAGGCGGGGCGGCGGCGCCCCGGGAGATCCGCCATGAACAAGGTCACGGTCTACGACACAACGCTGCGCGACGGCGCGCAGGGCGAAGGCATCAACTTTTCGCTGCCGGCCAAGGTGCGCATTGCGCGCAGCCTGGACGAGTTCGGGATCGACTACATCGAAGGCGGATTCGCGGCCTCGAACCCGAAGGACATGGCGTTCTTCGAGGAGATGCGTCCGGTGAAGCTGAAGCACGCGAAGCTGGCGGCGTTCGGCAGCACGCGGCGCGCCAAGTTCAAGGCGGAGGATGATCCCGGGCTGGCGGCGATCCTGCAGACCGGCGCGCCCGTGGCGACGCTGTTCGGCAAGAGCTGGCTGCTGCACGTGGAGAAGGTGCTCCACACCACGGCCGACGAGAACCGGAAGATGATCGCCGACTCGGTGCGGTATCTGAAGGCCAGGGGGCTGGAGGTCATCTACGACGCCGAGCATTTCTTCGACGGGTATCTCGACAACCCCGAATACGCGATGCAGACGCTGGAGGCGGCGGCGGAGGCCGGCGCGGACGCGCTGGTGCCGTGCGATACCAACGGCGGGCGGCTGACGTCCGAGATCGTGACGATCATGGCCGAGGTGGCGAAACGGTTCCCGAAGGCGCTGCTGGGCATTCATACGCACAACGACGCGGAGCTGGCGGTGGCCAATACCCTGGCGGCGGTGGAGGCCGGGGCGGCGATGGTGCAGGGCACCATGAACGGCTACGGCGAGCGCACCGGCAACGCCAACCTGTGTTCGATCATTCCCGGTCTGGCGCTCAAGCTGGGCCGGAAACTGTCCTGCGGCCCGCACCTGGCCCGGCTGCGCAGCCTGTCGCTGCTGCTGGACGAAATCGCCGACCAGCGCCCGCCGAAGAGCCGGCCCTACGTGGGCGAAAGCGCCTTTGCCCACAAGGCGGGCATGCACGTGGACGCCGTCAGCAAGGTGTCGCAGAGCTTCGAACACATCGATCCGGCCTCGGTCGGCAACGAGCGGCGCATCCTGATGAGCGAACTGTCCGGCGCCAGCAATGTGCGCCTGAAGACCGGCGAGATGGGCCTGGACTTCCAGAAGGACGCCCCGGCGGTCAAGGACATCCTGAAGAAGCTCGAGCATCTGGAGAAGAACGGGTACGCGTTCGAATCGGCCGACGCCTCCTTCAAGCTGCTGGTGCAGAAGGTGCTGAAGAAGCACGTGCCGTTTTTCGAGCTGGAGGGGTTCAGCGTGGTGGTGCAGAAGGACGACGCCGAAAGCAAGGCGACGACCGTGGCCACCATCAAGATCAACGTCAAGGGCCAGACCGAGCTGACGGCCGGCGAAGGCGACGGTCCGGTGGACGCGCTGAACGACGCGCTGCGCAAGGTGCTGCGCCGATTCTATCCGGCGATCGACTCGGTGGTGCTCGAGGACTACCACGTGCGCATCCTCGACCCCGAAACCGCGACGCGCGCCACGACCCGCGTGCTGATCGATTCGTCCGACGGCCACGAGCACTGGGGCACCGTCGGCGTCAGCGAGAACATCATCGAAGCTTCCTGGGAGGCGCTGGTGGACAGCGTGGAATACAAGCTGTTCCTCGACGAACAGCGCCGCCTGGGCAAGTCCAACGACCGCCTGGACGGATAGCCGGCGGGAATATTTCCAATCCGAAAGAGTGTGAACTGCCATGTCTGAATTGCCGAAACATGTGGATGCCAAGGCCATCGAGGCCAAATGGTACGCCTGGTGGAAAGAGAAGGGATTGTTCCATGCCGAGGCGGACGCGGGGGGCAAGCCGTATTCGATCGTGATTCCGCCGCCGAACGTGACGGGGATCCTGCACATGGGCCACGCCCTGAACAACACGGTGCAGGACGTGATGATCCGCCGCCGGCGCATGCAGGGCTGCAACACGGTCTGGGTGCCGGGCACGGACCACGCGGGCATCGCGACGCAGAACGCGGTGGAAAAAGACCTGAAGAAGCAGGGCAAGAGCCGCTGGGACATGCCCCGCGACGAGTTCATGAACCGGGTCTGGGAGTGGAAGGACAAGTACGGCGGGACGATCCTGCACCAGCTCGAGAAGCTGGGGGCGTCCTGCGACTGGGACCGCACGCGCTTCACGATGGACGAGGGGCTCAGCGACGCGGTCGCCGAGGTGTTCGTCCGCCTGTATGAGAAAAAGCTGATCTACCGCGGGGAGTACATCATCAACTGGTGCCCGCGCTGCTGCACGGCGCTGTCGGACGAGGAGAGCGAGCACGAGGACCGGGCGGGCCACCTCTGGCACATCCGCTATCCCGTCAAGGGCGGGCGCAAGAACGAGTGCGTGGTGGTGGCCACCACGCGTCCCGAAACCCTGCTGGGCGACACGGCGGTGGCGGTGAATCCCCGCGACGAGCGCTATGCCAAGCTCAAGGGCAAGACGCTGCTGCTGCCGATCCTCGGGCGCGAAATCCCGGTGATCGAGGACGATTTCGTGGACCCGCAGTTCGGCACCGGCGCGGTCAAGGTCACGCCCGCGCACGATCCCAACGATTTCGAGATGGGCCGCCGCCACGACCTGCCGACGGTCAACGTGATGACCGAGACCGGCGAGATGAACGAAAACGCCGGTCCGTACCAGGGAATGGAGCGGTTTGCCTGCCGGAAGAAGATCGTGGACGATCTGCAGGCGACGGGGCTGCTGGTGAAGGTGGAGGACCACGCGCACGCGGTGGGCCACTGCTACCGCTGCCACACCGTGGTCGAGCCGCGCCTGTCGCCGCAGTGGTTCGTGAAAATGAAGCCGCTGGCGCGTCCGGCCGTCGAGGCGGTCAAGGACGGGCGCGTCCGCTTCGTGCCCGAGCGCTGGAACAAGGTGTACCTGGACTGGATGGAGAACATCCGCGACTGGTGCATCAGCCGGCAGATCTGGTGGGGGCACCGCATCCCGGTGTTCTATTGCGACGAGACCGACTGCCAGCACCAGTGGGCCGCCAAGGGCCGGCCGGCGACATGTCCGCGCTGCGGGTCGGACCACATCCGCCAGGATCCCGACGTGCTCGACACGTGGTTCAGCTCGTGGCTGTGGCCGTTCAGCGTGTTCGGCTGGCCGAAGGACGGGCCGGACCTGAAGACCTTCTATCCGACCAACGACCTGGTGACCGCGCCCGAGATCATATTCTTCTGGGTGGCGCGGATGATCATGGCGGGCCTCGAGTTCATGGGCGACGTGCCGTTCCGGCGCGTGTACCTGCACGGGACGGTCCGCGACAACCAGGGCCGCAAGATGAGCAAGAGCCTGGGCAATTCGATCGACCCGCTCGACATCATCGGGGAGTTCAGCGCCGACGCCCTGCGGTTCAGCCTGATCGCCCTGACGGCGACCGGCCAGGACGTCTACATTTCCAAGGACAAGTTCGAGCTCGGGCGCAACTTCGGGACGAAGATCTGGAATGCCGCGCGGTTCCTGCAGATGTTCACCGGGGAGCGGGCGGTGGACGTGCGCGATCCGCAGTTCGATCCGGCGCTGCTGACGGCGGACGACCAGCACATCCTGGCGCTGCTGCAGAAGACGGTGGCGGCGTGCGACGAGAACATCGACCGCTGCCGGTTCAACGACTACGCCAAGGCGATCTACGACTTCTTCTGGCACGAATTCTGCGACTGGTACGTCGAGTACGCCAAGCTGCCGCTGAACGGGGACGACGAGCCCCGCAAGGCGGAGGTGCTGCGGGTGATGCACTACGTGCTGTCGCGCGCGCTGTGCCTGCTGCATCCCATCATGCCGTTCCTGACCGAGGAGCTCTGGCAGGGGATGGGCTACGCGGCCGTCTCGGAGTCCATCCTGACCGCCCCGTGGCCGGCGGCCCTCGACGAGGAGGAGCTGGCGGGCTGGGGAGTGCATCCGGAAGCGGTGGCCTACGTGGATGCCAAGCACGCGGCGATCGGCCTGGCGCGCAACCTGCGCGCCGACTACGGCCTGGCGCCGTCGCAGACGGCGGACTTCGTGCTGCGGCCGGCGGATGCGGCGACCGGCGAGCTGGTGCGCGCCGACCGCGCGGCCTACCTGCCGTATCTCAAGGCCGGCAAGCTGGAGGTGGAGACCGACTTCACGCCGGCGAAGCCGACGCCGAGCGTCATTACGCCGCTGGGCACGCTGTTCATGTCGCTGGAGGGCCACGTGGACGTCGAGGCCGAGAAGAAGCGCCTGACGGAGCAGCTGCACAAGACCGAGCAGGAGCTGGAGGCGTCCGGCAAGCGGCTCGACAACGTGAATTTCGTCAGCCGCGCTCCGGCCGAGGTCGTCGAGCAGGCCCGGGCCCGCAAGCGCGAGCTGCAGGAGAAGCGCGACAAGCTGGCGAAGCTGATCGAAGCGATGGCGGCGCCGTGAGGCGCCGGCCGGTGATCATATCCAACAGGAGACAGACCCCATGGCGAAGGAACTGGCATTTGTACTGATCAACCCCTACACGGTGGCGAAGTCGCGCACCGGCGGCGTCATCGCCCGCTACATCAGCCGCACGGGGCTGGATTTCGTGGCGGCGCGGATGTTCGCGCCCGACGCGGAGCTGGCCCACGCCTACGCCGAGCTGATCCGCAACGATTCCGACGTGGACCCGGTGATCCGCCCGCTGCTGGCGGACTACGTTGAGCGCGAGTACGGGCCCGACCCCGCCACCGGCCGCCGCAAGCGCGTCATGATGCTGCTGTTCGAGGGCGAGAACGCCATCGAGGCCGTCAAGGAGGTCACCGGGCCGATCCGCCCGAGCAACAGCGGGGAAACCGTCCGCGACACCTACGGCGACTACATCCTGGATCCGGCCGGCGCGATCCACTACCTCGAGCCGGCGGTCTTCATCGGCCCCAACCTGAACGCGGCGGGCGAAGCCCTGAAGCTGTGGGCGGGCTACAGCGACGAGTGCGGCGGGGTGGTGGATGCCGCCGGCGATGTGCCGAGCGGCGAAACGCTCGAAGAGGCCCTGGTCATCATCAAGCCCGACAATTTCCGCTTCGCCAGCGCGCGACCCGGGCTGATCATTGACATTTGTTCGCGTTCCGGGCTGCGGATCGTGGCGGCCAAGATCCACCGCATGACGGTGGCCGAGGCCGAGGAGTTCTACGGGCCGGTGCGCGGCGTGCTGCGCGAGAAGCTCAAGGGAATGGTGGCCGAGCGCGCGTCCAAGGCGATCGCCGCCGAGCTGGGCCTGACGCTGCCGGAAGAGGTCAAGGGGCCGCTGGGCGAGCTGCTGGGGCCGCGCTACGGCGACAACCAGTTCTACCAGATCGTCCAGTTCATGACCGGGCGCTGGGGCGAGGGGCTGGTGGCCGAGGAGAAGGCCCGGCCCGGCACGACCCAGTGCCTGCTGCTGGTCTATGCCGGCGTCAACGCCATCTCCCGCATCCGCCACATCCTGGGCCCGACCGATCCGAGCAAGGCCCTGCCGGGCTCCGTCCGCCGCGAATTCGGCCAGGACATCATGGTCAATGCCGCCCATGCGTCGGATTCCGTCGAGAACGCCCGCCGCGAAATGAAGATCACCCAGGTCGGCGCCGACACCATCCGGCCGTGGGTGCAGACCTATTATCCGTGACCCCGTTGCATTCACTCACCGCCAACCCCCCAACCCCAGGAGGCTGACATGTTCTTCCCCGCCATCGAACCCGCGCCCGCCGATCCGATTCTCGGCCTGACCGAGGCCTTTCGCAAGGATTCCCGCGACCCCAAGGTGAACCTGGGCGTCGGGGTGTTCGTGGACGACCAGGGCACCACCCCGGTCCTGGAGTGCATCCGCCGCGCCGAACGCGTGCTGTGGGAGACCGAGCGAACCAAGGGCTACCTGCCGATTTCCGGCTCGGCCGAATTCGCCCGCGAAGTCGCCCACCTGGTGTTCGGCAGCGAGTTCCATGCGCTGGCGTCGGACAGCGTGGCGGTGTGCCAGACCCCCGGCGGCACCGGCGCCCTGCGCGTCGGCATGGAACTGCTGAAATCGTTCCGTCCGCAGGCCACCCTGTGGATGCCGGATCCGACCTGGGGCAACCACAACGGCCTGTGCGCCGCCGCGGGCCTGGCGGTGAAGACCTATCCCTACTACGACGCGGCGAAGAAAGCCGTGGATGTGGAGGCGATGTGCGCGGCGCTGGAGCAGGTGCCCGCCGGCGACATCGTGCTGCTGCACGTCTGCTGCCACAATCCGACCGGGGCCGATCTGGACGCCGCGGCATGGACGCGGGTGGGGGATGCGGCGGCAAAGGCCGGCTGGCTCCCGTTCTTCGACTTTGCCTACCAGGGGTTCGGCGCGGGCCTCGAGGAAGACCGCGCGGGGCTGCTGGCCGTGATGCAGAAAGCGCCCGAGGCGCTGGTGGCCTCGTCGTTCTCCAAGAACATGGGCCTGTACGGCGAGCGGGTCGGCGCGCTGCTGCTGGTGGCCGAAAGCGCCCGGGACGCCGCGGCGGGCCTCTCGCACGTCAAGCGCCTGGTCCGCGTGCTCTACTCGAATCCGCCGCGCCACGGCGGCGCCCTGGCCGCCGCGGTGCTGGCCGACGCCGACCTGCGCCGCCTCTGGGTGCAGGAGGTCGAGGGCATGCGCCTGCGCATCCGCAACGTCCGCCGCCAGCTGGTCGAAGGCCTCGCCGCGCGCGAGACCGGCGCGGACTTTTCGTTCATCGAACGCCAGAACGGCATGTTCTCGTTCAGCGGCCTCGACGACGACCAGGTCCGGTTCCTGCGCGAGGAAAAAGCCATCTACCTGGTCAAGGGCGGACGTCTCAACGTCGCCGGCCTCAACGCCGCCAATCTCGGCTATGTCTGCGACGCCATCGCCGAATGCCTGAAGCGGTAGTCCGGATTTTCCATGGCGTGGAAAATAGTTTTCCATGGCGTGGAAAACCGGCGGAAAAATTTTCCATAGCGTGGAAAATCCGGAAAAGCCAGGGAGACGGAAAATGACGACGATCGCGCTGTTTGCCTTCAACGGGGAGCCGATGTGCTTCCTGCACGTGCTGCTGAACGCGCTGGACATGAAGGCGCGGGGGTTCGGGGTGAAGCTGGTGCTGGAGGGGGCGTCGGTCAAGCTGATCCCGGAGCTGTACGCGCCGGGCGGTCCGCTGAGCGGCCTGTGGCAGAAGTGCCTGGACGCGGGGATGGTGGAGGGCGTCTGCGAGGCGTGCTCGGCCAAGCTCGGGACGCAGGCGGCAGCCAAGGAACACGGCCTGGCGCTGCTGGGGGGGATGTCGGGGCACCCGAGTATCGCCGCCTACCGCGACGCCGGCTGCGAGGTCATGACGTTCTGATGCGCCGGCTGGTTTCATCCCTGCTGATTCCATTTCTTATCCCGGGGCTGCCGGCGGCGCCCGCCGCGGCGGAACCGATGTCGGCCCAACTGGCGAATGAAGCCGCCTATCTGGGCGATGCGGACGAGTTGCGCGAAGCCCTGGGCCCGGAGCGGTCCTACGAGGCGTTCGGCCGGGCGGGGCTGGATCCGCAGGGGCTTTTCCGCCATGCGCTCATGGGGCGGCAGCAGGACGTGGCGGCGCTCCTGATGGAATACGGATTCCCGCCCAGCCGGTGGGAGGCGGAAAAAATCCTGGGCGACCGGCACATGACGCCGGACGTCCTGCGCCTGTTCCTGGAGAAGGTGCCCGGATTTGCGGAGGAATACGGGCCGGTCGCGCTGCTCGTGGCCGCGCGGACGGACAACGCCGAAATGTGCCGGCTGCTGATGGAGGCGGGGGTGCCCGCGACGCCGAAGACGATGGCGGCCCTGTTCCTTCACCGGGATCTGGAACTGATCGGAACGATGATCGGGCACGGGGCCGATCCGTATGCGCGCGAGGACGGCATCACCCCGGTGGAACTGGCCATGCAATGGCGGTCCGCGGATCTGCTGCGGGTGCTGGATGTCCGGGGGCTGCACGCCGAACGCCTGGCCGAACTGGAGCGCGAGCACCGGCCGGCAGACGGAAAGGACTTTCTCGGCTCCTGGAGATATCACCCGCCCGGCGGCGGATTCGGGGAGATGGTGTTCACGTTTTATCCCGACGGCACCGGACTGTTCGCCGGGGGCGTGGGCGGTGCCATGGGGGTCTGGAAGGCCGACGGGGATGCCGCCACGATCGTTCCGATGGATGAAAAAGGACGGCTGGCGGAAGAGCAGTCCATGGTGGTGAGGCGCACGGCGGAAGGGCTGGAATTGCCCTCCGGACCGCGCGGAACCAGCGGGCCGATCCGGATCGCCCGGAAAATCACGGAGGCGGACCTCGGATCCGACTGGCGGTATCCGCCGTTTGTCCGGGTGGAGAAAGTGGTGCTGACGGGGGAGGGGGATCTGCTGGTCCAGATCAACCGCCGGCATGTGTCCGTGCCGCTGCGGCAGCTGGTCCGGGCCGCGCAGGAAACCCCGTACGGGCGGACGCCGGTGGACGGCAATCTGCTGCGGTGGGACGACTTCATTCCGGGCGCGATTCCCGCCGTTCCGCCGGGATCGATCGAACTGCCGTTCGTGGACCGTCACACCAGCCCCGGGTATTCCGTCAAGTGGGACAAGCTGGGCTTTGATCACTCCACGATGGCCGTTTTGAAAGAGGGGCATTCGTTCACGGTGTTCCCGTCGGAAACCTCCGAGCGGTATTACGGTCCCGGCTTCGAGCGCTTCGGGGAATCGGTCCGCGGATATGCCATTCTGGCGGACCGCCCGTTTGAACACGGCAAGGACTGGGTGCTGTTCTATTTCCTGCGGTCAAAGGAAAACCGGTGAGGCGCCGGCGGGAGAACGGGCTGCG
>ERZ795048.2094-NODE-2094-length-16585-cov-11.063944_pt1 | contig 16585 bp, 13 predicted proteins | sample MGYA00375132_ERZ795048 | MGnify/ENA primary metagenome ERZ795048 (study PRJEB30177, sample SAMN05720225) | activated sludge metagenome | isolation source: Anaerobic digester | place: Hong Kong | collected 2014-12-17 ...
GGCTCACCTCGATTAATCGCTGCTCGAACAGAGAAGGATATACAGCGGGACGGAGCATGTCCGGCTGTTTGTTCAGGACATATACCATCGCGATCTCATACCGGGCGAGGATTACGAGATAGACGAGGGCAACAACCGGATAATCTATCTCAATCCCGACGTGAGGCCCGACTCTCAGAGCGGGATCGAGCGGCACATCGAGATAACTTACGAGTTCGTGCCCGAGGTGATTTCCGGGAGCAGCGATTCAAAGCGCAAGATGACGGATTTGTCGGGCAGGTTGACACTCGGAGACTCCGAGTTCACGGGCGAGTTTTCCGAGACCACCATGGATATTTCTCTGAAAAACGTGCAGGTTCTCGAAGAGAGAGTGGCTACGATAACGAGTGACAACAAGGACCAGGATGAGTTCTATCTGAAGAATGAAGCGATATCCAACACGGACGAGATATACCTGGACGATCCGGTGCTTCCGAATTCGAGGCTGAGATCGGGAACTGATTATGTGCTCGAACGAGATCCCGCCGCTGGCAAATCGGTGATAAAGCTTAAAAAGTCGTTGCCGCTCGGCTCCACGATTATTGCCAACTACAAGTATGCGCCGGTGATGCAGGACAGCACGGGCAAGACCGGGCAGGCCGCGCGGATGACGGGGAACTTCAGGTTCAACGAAGGCACGCTGAGCACCGAGTTCATGAAAAAGAGCAATTATTTTGCGCCGCTGAACAGTTATAACGATCTTGAAAACCAGAGAGTCAAATTCGATCTGAAAATGGCTCCGAAGAAAAAGCTGATGATCGGCGCGAGCTACCTCGGGCAGATGAACAGCGCGGATTTCGCTTCGCGCGTCGAGTACGACACGCAGGAGTGGAAGGGCCAGATGGAATATAACATCGGCAAAGGCACGCGCGCTGGCTATTCGTTCAGCAGGCGCACGAAAGAGGATAACCTCGAAGAAAAGGAAACGGAAACCGTCGAGACGACCCACAGGATAGAGGCGAAGTACACGCCAGAGAATCGAAACAAAGTTTCGTTCACCAGCCATCTCGAGACGACGAATTTCGATGACGAAACATCGAAGACGAGCGATTTCAAAGTCAACAAGGGCGGGCTTCTGGTTCAGTATGATCCCGAACCGAATCTCAAGATGTCGCTGAGAACGGACACCAACAGAGTGAAATATACCACTCCGGGCACCGAGATCGGGCTGACGGATTTCCAGATAAACACCACGTCGAATATTCTTGATATGACATATCTTCCGCACCCGGACTGGGCGGTGATGACGAAGTTCGATACGCAGAAAGTGAAGGATTCGCGCGACGACATCGGCGATACCCGTGTTGATACCATGAACGCGGCTCTGAGGGCGCGACCGGCGAACAGCAATATCAAATCCTTCATAACCAGTTATACGAGGCAGGACAGGCCCAACCCGTATTACGGCGACACTCTCACGGAATCCACGACATCGAGGCTGGAGTATGAATATACCTGCAACTGGCTGCTTACACCGGGGTTCACCTACTCGAAATCCAGCAGCAATGAAACAAGCAGCACGTTGAACAGGACCATGAGCATGCGAGCCAGTTTCCGGCAGGACGCGCACAAGGGCTGGAAAGGAATGCTCGAGTACAGCTACAACCGCAGGATCACTTCCAGGATCGAGGAGAGCGACGGGCTCTGGAGTTCGGATAAAAATAATCAAAAGAAAATATTCATGTCCACGAACTTCATACCGAGCGGAAGGATGGAGTGGAAGAACTCGGCGACCTATACGCAGAACAGCGTCGACACGGGCAGCGGCGACGAATCGCTGAACCTCACCACCGGAGTGGATTACAGGTATTCGCCTTCGACGGACTTGAATCTGTCTCTTAAAAAAGACATCGCTTCCGGCACTCTGCCGGATCATACCCGGTATATGCTCGAATCAAAAACTCTTCTCGATGAATACTTCACTCTCAACATGAGCCTTGAGAAAGACCAGCAGGACGGCGGCACCAGGGATTATGACGGGATGATTTTCAATATGAGGCTCAACGCCGATTTTTAACCCGGATTTCACAAAAAGAAATCCGGGAAAATCACGATAAGGCCAATCCTGCTGCGTCACAGCTGCGGTTCGGGATCAGTCACATATAGTAATTCTCATAATAAAAACAGATTCACAACTCGATCAGAAATCACAAATACAAAGATAGTGTGCCATGCACAAAGCTATTTCCTTTGTGCATGTATTCAAGTTTATTTTTGAGAATCACTATACAAGTTGTATGCTCTTTCACCACTCACTTGCTGTTCCTTATATTATCAGCCTTCTCATGATTTTTTATATCCGCACCGGGAGGAGAGGTTATTCGCCCCTGTTCTTTTCGACCGCGTTCAGTATGGTCTCGATCCTGCTGAGCTTGGGCTTCCCGAAGACCGTTTCGAGTTCTTCGACCGAGTAGTTTTCTCGCAGGAAAACCGCCAGATCGACTTTTCCGCCCCAGCAGTTTATTATCTGCGGGCACGGCAGACTGTTGTTGCATGAGCGGCAGTGCCGGAAAGGAACCTCGCCGCCGAGCTGCGGACATCGCCAGTGCATTATGCCGTCATGTTGTTCAATTTTGTTTTCCACGATACCACCCCGGTCATTATTATAGGACTGATGGACTGCGGTTGAAAGCGGAGCCCTGCCGTCATAGCGATTTTATAGAAGACTGCGTAAGCTCCAGCGGGATATAGAAGCTGGCGCGTGTTATGCCTTTGACTCTTTCTATGTTGATATTGCCGTTGTGCTTGATAACCGCGCGCCTGCTCAGTGTCAGCCCGAGCCCCATGCTCTCCGGGTCGGTGCTGTAGAACGGCTCGAAGAAATGTTGAATTTCAGAGACATCGTATTCCGGCCCGTTATCCATGACCTCGACTAGCACGACCTTTGTTTCGTCGATGGTCGTCCTGAGCGCGCGGACCACTACTTCGCCGCCCTGATCATGTTTCGCCGCTGCGCGGACGGCGTTGAGCACAAGATGCCACACCGTCAGTTTCATCATGTCCGCGTCGGCGTTGACGCTGCCGCAGTTCTCATCGACATGGCTTTCTATCAACACGTTTTCAGGCACCATTCCCTTGCCGCGCATCGCCCCTATCGTTTCTTCGAAAACATTGTCCATGGAGCATGTGACGAGCTTCAGCTTCGTGTCTGTCGAGTAGGTCATAAGCGAGTTGGAGGCGTGCGCGATGTCCTTGCATTGTTCCACGACCCTGTCGAGGATCTCGCGTGTCTCGGGCGCGAAAATATTATGCCCAAGCTCCTTTATACCCGAGTTGAGTTTTTCGACAATCGATTCGAAGCGGGTGCCGACCGTTCTCGCCATTCTTGTGCGGGTTCTTGCCTCGACGATTCTTTTCTCTCTGTTCCGAGCTTCGAGTTCCGCGCCGATCTCGCGGATGGTGAACGCGAAGCCACGGCTTCCGTTGCCGCTCCGGATCGCCGAGCCCTGGATGCGCGCCCGGAATTTCTTGCCCTTGAGATTTCTCAGGTTGACGTCGGCGCTCACGAGTTTCTCGCGCTCCAGCCTGACGGGATCGAATATCGGGCCGCCGTCCGCGCTCAGCACGTTGAAGGCTTTGCCGATAAAAACCTCTTTCTGTTCCTCGAAAAGACGGGCGAACGCGGCGTTGACGGTTATTATTCGGCCCTGCTCGTTCAGAACCGCCATTTCGTCCGGCAGAGATTCGATCACCGACGACATGAATTTCAGCTTGTTCTCCATGTTCGGTTTTTCGTACAGCGCGGCCCGCTCCAGGATCCTTCCGCTGTCCACGGGCCTGAGCGTGAGTATGGTTTTAAGTTCGCCGGTAGCCATCTGAGCGTTGCCTGCGGCTACCTCGACGAGAAGCTTGTTGTTGTTTCTCTGCAACTCGATTTCCATCGTGCTGAAAGTCGTGTTCTCTGAGGCCGACCTGCGAAGCTCGGAGAAGAAGGCATTGCGGTTCTTGTCCGCTATCCATGATCTCCAGTCGGTTCCGATGAAGTCGTCCTCGGCGTTCAGCAACCGCGCCGCCGCGGGATTGATCCACTCGATCTTCTGGTCGCCGTCCAGCACGATTATCGGGTCGGGTGCGCCGACGGATATGCCGTGGTAGAACCTTTGCGAGCTTCTGACCTTTTCGTGTTTCGCTACGAAATCGCTTACCTCGCGCCCGTAGAAAACCGCGCCGCCGCCGCTCGATGTCAGCGGGTATATCCTGAAATCGTAAATCACCGGCTCCGCCCCTGCCGCGCTGCTGAAGCCGACGTTGCTCACCGAGATGACTTCCACCGAATCGATCGACCTGTTGGCGGCATCCACCAGTCTTTTCTGCCCCCAGCACTGGCCGAGCGTACTCAGCCCCTTGCCCGCGCAGGGCTTGCATTCGACAGGCATGAACGATTCGGCTTTTTCGTTCGCCATGATGATCGCCTGCCACCTGTCGGTAACAAGAAAGACGTCCTTTATGCTCGAAAGTATCCCCTGATTGAAACGGGCGGTTTCGCGAACGTCGTCGAGAGTCTGGCTTTCCTCGCGCTTTTCGGAATGGAGCGATTCGAGCATACGGTTGAACGCGGAAACGAGTGGCGCGAAACCTTCGACTTCATCACGCCTGATATCCTGGTTCAGGTGGCCTCTCGCGACCGCTTCCATGCGCCCGCCGAGCATGAACATGAACCTTGTTATCGACTGGGTTTGCAGCAGCGCGAGAGCCGCGCCCGCGCCCCCGGCAAGGACGATGAAAAGAAAGATATATTTGTACAACGAGCCGGCGCCCGATGTGGCTTCGCCGTAAGGCCGCTGCGAGATAAAGCCCCAGCCGAGCGGCTCCACAGGGTAAAAAGAAGCGATCATTTTTTTGCGCCCGAATCTGTAAACGATCGAGCCCATCTCGCCGCCGAGCACAGCTTTTACTGCATCTAAATCCGACGCATCCCTGATGGCGTTTTCCTTGTCGGGCTCACCCGACACGACGATTTTGCCCTCGCGGTCAACGAGGAAAGAGAACCCCTTTTTTCCGGGGTTGATGCCGAGCACCACGGAGTGAAGGCTCTTGTCTTCGAGATCGATGCCCGCGATGAGGACTCTCGACACGCCTCCATTGCCGCTGAACACCGGGACAAAGACATAAGCGCGGCGCTCGCCCTCGCCGAGCCTGAGAACGCCGGTGAAGCAGAAGTTGGTGCCTTCTTTCACGCGGTCGAAGCAGGGATCGTGCATCAGCGTGCGGGATATCGCGGCGCTTCCGTGCGACGAAGCGAGCAGCGATGCGCGGGCATCCATGAGGAAAAGCGAGGATATGGGTTTTGAGTTAAGCGCGAGCGATTTGAGGGCTTTTTCCGCGCCGCCGAAATCGTTGCCTGTGGCGGTCGGAGAAGTGGCGATGGATTCCGCGAACCGCGCCGCCATGTCGGCGAGATTGCCCACCGCCTGCGCGCCCGCCCTCGCGGCGACCAACTGCTCGCTCTTTACACTGTCCAGCATCATGGTGCGGGTTCTGCCTGCGAGAACGAGCCCTGTTAACAGAACCGCTACGACGGCGCATGCCACATACGGCAGCACATATCTGGATTGCAGATGCCGAAGCCCGAGTTCGGATCGCTCCTGAGGCTCCGTTTCGAATATTTCCGGCTCCATCAAAACGGGACACGACCTCCGGTCAGATTAAATGGCTTCGGCTCCGGCACCACTCAGTTCGACGCGGCGCCGACTGCTATTGCCGCCACAACGCCGATCCAGAGCATGTTCTGCGCTTTCTTCCGGCTGCTGCGTTCTTTCTCAAGCTCTTTGTTGAGCACGTTTATATCTTCGGTCAGAACATTGATATCCTGGTTCAGCATGTCGAGACGATCATTCATTTTCTCGAACTTGCCTCGGAACTCCACCACGGATTTGGATATGTCCTGCTGGATAACTATTTTGCCGGACTCGATGTCGCCGAGTCTCTGTTCGAGTGCTTCCATCCTGCTGTCATAATCGGATATCTCGCTTTTGAAAGCGTCGCTGAGTTTCTTTATTTCAGCTATATCGCTTCCGCCGATCGTGAGCTCTCCGCTCTGGATCTGGTCGATCAGCTTCGACAGCGCGGCTGCCAGAACAACACGGCTGACCGGCTGGTCGCCGCGGAAAGTCCCGTCGTCGTATACTGCCAGGTATCCTTTCTCAACAAGCTTCTGCACGGAGTCGAACGCCCAGTGCGAGGATTTCATATCCTTGATCTCGATTGCGTGTGCGCCTGCCGCAAAAATGCACACCGCCGCCAGTATCATCATTACCAGACGACTCAGCTTCATTTGTTTCACTCCTTTTTCTTTTTTCTATCGTCAGGCCCCTGCCAAGCGGGCCGCTTTGATTCCGTTTTTATTCGGTGACCTTAATTTTTCCCGGCTCGATCACGTAGTCGATCACGTTGAGTTCCCTGTCCGTCATCACGAGGTTCATGACCTCGATCGGGCTCATACCCGGTGCGACAGTCCGGAAATGGATCACGAGAAGCGATCCCTCGTAAGCGTCTTCGAGCGGTGAAGCCCGCCTTCCTTTTATCCCGGAAACCATTCCGAGCTTGTTGTCGATCTTCGGTTCCTTCCAGGGCAGGGGCTGTCCGTTTTCAACGAAAAGCGTTCCCTGCGACACCCTCACGACTTCAACGACATCGGCATTGTATCGCACCGAGAATTCCGCGCTCCCGATATCGGGTATGTCCGTTACAAACAGCTCCGCCGAGAAGAACACTTCGCTGAACGTTTCTTCCGGAATGCCCAGCCATGAGATGGCGACCGGGAGCGGATCGACCTCGATCGAATGTTCCAGGCTTTTGTCTTCCGTGCTGTCGGAGGTTATGTTGAACTTCAGGGGCATGCTGCCTGTTTTCGTCCCGGAAGCCGATACCTTCCATGAGAAAACGACTTCCTGGAGTCCGTCAAGTCTTCTGTAGCTCTGGCTCGATTTCTGGATTCTCGGGAATTCGAGCCCGTCCGGCAGCACGAGGTCAACGGTCAGGTTGTCGATCGGAGATCTGCCGTCGTTTTTGCACTTGAGCTGAACCTGAACCGGGGGGCCGTACGGGCCGTAATCGCGCGATTGAGACCGCGAGATAACTTCCGGCGCGATCACCGTAGGAATGATTCCCGGCGGTGAAAGCAGCATCACTCCCGTTTTTATTTCGACAGGCTCGACCTCGAACGAACTGCCTGTAATGGTCATTGTTTTCTCGCCGCCCGCCGCGACTCTCGGCTGGACCGCCCAGCCGACCGTTTTCTCGTCGCCCGGCCTCAGCGTCCCGAGCCTGCGGACCCCGATGTCTTTGCCCGCCATCTCTATTCCGTCCGGCGTGTCGATCGTAATCAGGACTTCGTGCAGATCGATGGCCGAAGTGTTTGCCACGTATGCGTAAAGCGTGTAAGGCCTTATCTGGTTTTTGGCCGTGGACCATTCGCCGAGATGCCGCGTCGCACCTATGCTCAGCACGTCGCCGGATACGTTCAGGTAGTCGATCCCGTAGAGCGTGCTGTACTGGATTTCGCCCATCGGCGATATTGTCGCCTCGTCCCAGTAAAGCGCCGTCGCGCTGTCCATCGCTTCCTCTTCCGCGCGCTTGAACTCGCTGCCCGGCGCGTAGGGAATGTCCCAGATGTTGTCCGCGAGTTTTCCCCAGTTCGCGAACACTACCCGGTCCGGCGTCGTCAGCCCTGGTCCGCGCAGCGTTCCCCGCGCCACGACACCCGGGTCCTCGAGCGAATCGAACGCGATCCAGTAATCGAGAATGTCTATGCCGACCAGTTCCGTTTCCGTCGTGATGCTTTCTTCGCCCACCTTGAAAGGCGAGGCGTCGTTGCTGCCGAGCAGCGTGTCGATAACCACCCTCACGCCTATCCTGTGAGCGACAGCGTCCTTGTTGCGTATCGTATAATTAATTTTAACCGTGTCGTCGAGTTTCGATATCGGGCCGCCCACGATGCTGAGCGTCTGCGTTATTTCAATGCCCTTCATCATGCATTTCGTAACGATCGTGTTGGTGCCGATGATGCGCGGCGGCTCGATCACCTCTCCGTACAGCGCGTCGCGCCCGGCACGCCGGTGGGTGGGGCCGCCGAACACGTAGTTCTGGCCGTCGATCCTGAAAGTCGTGAAAGACGTCCATGGCAGCGCGCCGCCGTAGATCAGTATCTTTTCATCGTCGGTGTCGCGCGAGGGGTCTCCCTTGACCGTTCTCGACAGGAACCGCCCGGTGTCCACCGGCATTGTGTTCGTGACTATTTTTATGAAGTTGCTCTGGATGTTAATTTCGCGCGGGCCTTCGAATTCCTCGGACTCGAATGTGAACGCTTCCATTCCGAGCGCGCTCGTCGCGGTGCCCGTGGCATATGCTGTTGACGTGGATTCTTTCGATCCGAGAATTTCTTCAAATGTCGGAACAGCCGGGTCAATGCGTTCGGCTTCCTCCGGCTGCGGTTCGGCAATCTCCGCCGGCTTTTCGGGCTCCGGCTCCTCGACAGCCGGGACGGGAGCCGCTTCAGCCGGTTCCGCCGCCGGCTCGGTGACGGATTCTATCTGTTCGGTGGGAGTCGCTGTTTCCGTGGTCACGGTGACCGTGGCTGCTTCTTCCCCCGCGGTGATCTCGACTTCCACGCAAAATGCCGTGACCTGCGCGGCCAGCACGATCGCGGCAATAAGAACGAAAGCCGGAAGTGAAAATAAGCTGAATGTGGTTTTTGTCATTGATTGACCAACTCGCATCTTGGGTATGCGCCGCATCTGCAGCGGATTATTCCTTCATAATTTTTGTTGTCTTCCGGGATCGCCGTGGGGTTGAACCCCATTTCGATTATTCTCCGGGTCTGCGCTATGGTGGCGACATCGTAGCGCGTGGAGCTTTCCACAAAAATCACCTTCAGTCCCACCGAGCGCGAATAAGTCACATCGTACTGGAAGATAAGCGAATCGTTGTCGGCGTCGTCCTTTTTGCAGTCGGGGGTTTTCGCAAGCCCGAACGTGCCCGTCGGGAACGGCCCTATACCGGGAGCGGTTCCGGCGTGGTCTGTTTTTCCGTCGCCCACTTTGTCGGTCGCTTTTTTTCCGCCTTCTCCCGAGCTTTCCGTTTCCGTCGCCCTGGGTTGTTCCTCGGGCTGTTCCTGCTGCTCGGGTTGCGCCTGTTCTTCAATTTCCTCGACTTCCGGTTCTTCCGGCTCGATCGTTTCCGGCTCTGTTTTAACCACCTCGTCGGGAATTTTTACGTCGGGCTGCGGTTCTTCGATCACGTCTGTTTTAGGTTCTTCCTGCTGTGGCTTGGGTTTAGGTTCCTGTTTAGGTTTGGGCTTTGGTTTAGGCCGGGCAGCCTTTTTCTCCGGCTGGACGATGGGTTTCACCGGTTCCTTGACGGCGGGCGCAGCAACGACCTTCACGGGAACGAACAGCGCGGTGGTCGAGCCGCCTTCCGGCCCACCCCCGGAACGACCGACGAATAACCCGAAGAATATGAAAATCAGTAGATGCAAAACCACCGAGATAATGTATGACGCAGCGGTGGAATTGCGTTCGCTATTTGGGTTTTTCTTCTTGTTTTTTTCCATGGCTTTTTTCTTTCAGTTGCAGGGCGAGGTTTTTCCCGCCCGCCTCGTTTACTATGTCGATTATCTCGATGACATTATCGTAAACAACATTCGGCTCGGCAGCCAGAATAAACGCAGACTGCGGGTCTTCTTCCATCTTGCTGCGAACCATTTCCGCAAGCGCCTCCGGCGTTACCTGAAGATCCTCGAAAAACACGTGGAACTCCGGGTCGCCTTTTTTGACGGAAATCTGGATATGCTGGGGCAGTTGCTGAACCTCGGTTTTTTCCGGAAGGTTCAGATCCACGCCGGTTCTTGCCTTGATCATCGTCGTCGTTGCCGCGAAAAATATAATCAGAATGAACGCGCAGTCGATCAGCGGCGTGAATTCCACCACAGGTTTTACGCGGTTGGACCGCCGGGATCTAAACATCATTGGAGCTGACCTCCGTGCGAATGAAGTTGATCAACTCGGTAACGGCTTTTTCCATCTGGTTGATAAGCTTTTCCACGCGGGTCGCGACAATGTTGTGCAGGATGAGGAAAAGAATAGCGATCGAAAGCCCGGTCGCCGTCGTAATCAGAGCCTGGGCAATACCCGCCGAAAGAGCCTCGCTGTTTCCGAGCTCGCCGCCCGCGATTACGTTGAACAGCTCCATGAGCCCGGTGATTGTTCCGAGGAGACCAAGCAGCGGCGAGATCGTCACTATCGTCGAAAGGATCGCAAGGCCGCGTTCCATGCGCGGGGTTTCAGAAAGGAAAGCCTCGTTCACGCCCTCGCGCTGCTCTTCGAGCGGCAGTTCGTGCAGCTCGATGGCGGTTGTTAGCACTTTTGCAACCGGGCCGGGCGTGGCTTCGCAGAAACCGACCGCCACACGGTAATCCTTTTTGCGCAGAGCGTCTTTAACCTTATCCATCAGCTTTTTCGGATCAGTGGCAGCCCGGCCAAGGCTGTAAAACCGTTCGATGACGATCGCGAGCGCTACGATCGAGCAGAGAATGAGCGGATACATCACCGGTCCGCCTTTGCTGATGAGTTCGAAAATTGAATTCATTCCTGGCCTCCAGAGCATATAATAAAGTTCGTTAAAAAACACAAAAGTGCGCTTATGATGCCAAAAGTGCATAACAAACGCTAACTCATCTCTGAGTTATGTGTATTCTATAATGTATATTAGTAAAAATCAAGGAGAAAGTAAAAGTAGTTAAGTATAGGCAAGTGTCTGCACCACTTTCTTTTTTTTCACTGCCCGGTTTTTGTTTTTTTGTTGGTCATTAGACGCTTTTTTATCGCATTTTCAGGCCTTTTACTCAGGATATTTATCTGATTCCATCCCGAATTCTTACACTCCGGCTTTTCTTTTAAGACAACCCCGCGCCCTTTTTGTTCGGCCTGTCGCATATTGGTCTGTTTTATTGACCCGGAGATTCAATGGGGCTATCATTTTTAGTGGTCAAATATCTCCGTCCGACGCTTTTTAAGGCGGGAAAGGGGTTTTCAATTTTGGATATCGAAAAACTTGCAAACGAGCATCTGCTCCCGATCAAGCCATATATTCCGGGCAAACCGGTTGAAGAGGTACAGCGCGAGCTGGGCATAGACGATGTGGTCAAGATGGCCTCGAACGAGAATATATTCGGGCCTTCGCCGAAAGTGGTGGAGGCGATCTGCAAAGCCGCATCGGCGGTTAATTTTTATCCCGACGGCGGTTCTTATTATCTCAGGACGGCCATAGCCGAGAAATTCGGCGTGAAATTCGAGAACGTAATGGTCGGCAGCGGCGTGGATGAGCTGCTGCGGATTCTCTGCGTGTCGGTTCTCGGGCCCGGCGACGAGATAATCTTTGCCGATCCGTCCTTCGTCATGTACGGCATTTCGGCGATGGTTGCCAACGCCGGCATGGTCAAGGTGCCTCTCAGGGACGGCTATTATCACGATATCCCCGCGATGATCGACAGTATCACAGACCGAACGAAAATGATATTCGTCTGCAATCCGAACAACCCGACCGGGACGATCGTGAAAAAAGACGAAATTGATCTCCTGATGGAAAAAGTGCCGGAGAATGTGCTTGTCGTAATGGACGAAGCATATTACGAGTATGTGCAGGATCCGGACTATCCGCAGACGATGGAATATTTCAAACAGGGAAAAAACATTGTCGTGTTCCGCACGTTTTCCAAGGCGTACGGGCTTGCAGGGCTGCGAGTCGGCTACGGGTTTGTCGAGGAGAAGCTGGGCGAGGTTTTCCACAGGGTCCGCAACCCGTTCAACGTGAATCTGCTCGCGCAGACCGCCGCGCTCGTGGCGCTCGAAGAACAGGAAAACGTCCGCCGCGTGGTGGATTCCACAGTTGCCGGAAAGGAACAGATTTACGCCGGCCTCGATGCGATGGGGATCAGGTATGTGCCGACGGAAGCCAATTTTATTCTTATCGATTGTGAAACCGAGTCGGTGCCCGTGTTCGAGGCGCTGCTCCGCAAGGGCGTCATTGTGAGGCCCGGGCAGTTCCTGGGATTCCCGACCTGCATAAGAGTTTCGATCTGTCTTGAAAAAGAGAATGAGAGATTCCTTGTCGCGCTGAAGGAAGTGCTTGGGAAATGACGCGAAAGCCGGGTTTTTCGATCGCCATAGACGGTCCCGCAGGATCGGGCAAGAGCACGATAGCGAAGCTGCTCGCGATCCGGTTCGAGCTTTCGTATGTGGACACCGGCGCTATGTACCGGGGTGTTGCGCTCCAGGGCCGTCGCGCCGGGGTTGCGCCCGATGATGAGGCGTCGCTTGTGAAAATCGCGGCGGACGCGCGTTTCGATTTCATAATGGACCCGACGGACGACCGGCTTGTGAATCTCGTCTATCTCAACGGCGAGGAAGTGACGGACGATATCCGGGAGCCGGAGATATCGAACCTTGCCTCGGCGGTGTCCGCGCTCAGCGGGGTGCGGCGCGAGCTTGTGTCGAAACAGAAACGGATGGGCGAGGCAGGCGGTGTGGTCATGGAAGGGCGCGATATCTGCGGGGTAGTTCTGCCCGGCGCGGAGGTGAAAATCTTTCTCACCGCATCGCCGGAAGTAAGGGCGCGCCGCAGGCACGACGAACTTGTCGAAAAGGGACAGCCCGTCGTTTTCGACGAGGTTCTCGAACAGATGAAGGAGCGCGATCACAGGGATTCCACCCGGTCCGATTCTCCGCTCAAACCGGCTGAAGACGCCGATATAGTTGATACCGACGGACTCACGATTCAACAGGTCGTGGATGAAATATCGCGTATTGTCAAATCAAAAGTTGAATTCTGACCGGCATTTCTCACCAGCGCAGGTTAAAAATCGTGAGAATGCCTGTATAGTCTATCCCGATCCCGAACCGATTTTTGCTGATTCATGACTTCGAGGCTGTTGAAGAGTCTCCATTATGTCATTCTGAGGAAGCACAGCGACCGAAGAATCTCAATAATAAGTTCCCAAAGCGAGATCCTTCGCGTTGCTCAGGATGACAAACTCTCAAAGATACGTTTTTCAACAGCTTCATAGAGCAAAGCTTGTGCATGTCACCCGGCGCAGCAGGATGTGTGTTATCACGATCTTCCGGATTTCTCACAGAGAAATCCGGGTTAGGGTTAAGCCTTGAATCCGAGGAAGCGTTTTATCGGGGATGTTTTTCTCATCGCTTTCACTTCGCGTATCCTGTCTTCGGCGCTGTCTATATGCCTCATTTTGAAGTCGCGAAGCTCCGCGTTTTCCTTTTTCATGATATCGACGGATCGTTTGTATTTTTTCACCAGTTCTTCGTGCTGCTTGATCTTTTGACGGGCGATTCTCACCTGCTCCTGAAGCTGCGCGACCTCGACGGCCTTGCTTCCGGCCTTTGCCAGCATGTCGACCGACTGCTCTATCTTCTGAATATCAGTCTGAAGCTCCCGGATTAACGCTCTCTCGTTCCCTCTTATAGAACTTATCGATTTTGTGAGAGCATCGATCATCTGCGTTATGTTTTCTCGAAGCTGCATGTTGTCGCGCTGTGCCTCTTTGCGAACTTCTTCCACAGATCTCATTACTTCCAGAGCCATGGCGTTGACCAGCATGGTCTGGTTTTCGCTCACTGCGAGCAGTCTTTTAATCACTCTGTCGTCGAGAGCGGGTTGGCGTATCTGCTGCGTTACGATTTTCTGAGCCGGAGGTGCAGGAAGGTCCGGCTGCTGAGCCGGCGGCGGGGGACTCGATTCCGTCTCTATTTCAATGGGGTATTTTTTTGAGAGAACGTCTGTTATGGCATCCCACGGCATGTGCATATCCTCGCGCATGTCGCGGATTTCCTTCAAAATCGCGATGGCTTCGTTTTTGTACCTTCGCGATCTGCCCGAGCCTACCGACGGGATAAACGCACTGAAAATCTCGCGGTATTTTCTCAGCGAACTTTCAGGCACTTCAAGTTGTTTTGCAATCTCTTTCAGAGTCAGTAGCCGGGACAAGTTTTTTGCTCACAATAAAAGGTTTTTTGGCGTAGCGCATAAAAACGCCGAATGACCAGAGATATAATAACACACGTTAAAAACACTGTCAAAATATTTGATATATATTCAGTATCTGAGATAAAAGAAGGCGGACGATGTTTTAGCGTGTGGCCGGCCCGGGGGAGTGTGTTTTTGCAAAGCTTTTTGGAACTTGGGCGATTTGGTATTAGAATATATTGGATAAAAACAAAACGGAGACTGAACTCATGGCAAAGACAAACAAAATATTGCTTGCTGCCGGTGTTGCCGCCGCAGCCGGCGTAGCGACTTATCTCTCGGGCAGAAAACCGAGAACCCATATGGTGTGGTATTCTGATTTCGAGCTTGAGGTGGGGGGCGAAACCGGCAGGATCCGTGATCTGGCGGCTGCGTATGTGCCGGAGTTTTATGTCGAGCCGGCCCTGGACGCTCATCCGAGGTGCGGGGGGCTGAGGCCCGATGCCGTGAGGTACGAGGCGGTTCCGGCGGGCAATCTTCTCGTGCTGAATTATTTTCTCGACTGGCAGGACGAGATACATCCGTCGGCGCGGTTCAAGCCGTTACACAGGATATTCAGGAAGGTTTACTATGCGAGCGCCCGTGACATCGAGTTCGTGCAGATAGGGGTTTCGCGCGACACCGGCGAGGTGGTCAGGATAGCGTTCGAGCGCGATCCGTCGAACGATCCGTTTGTGGGCTATCCGATTCATCAGCTTGTCGTCGCGAGGCGTGATTCCGCCGCCGATGATTTCAAGGTGGAGATCGACGGTGAGCCTTTCGATGCGCCTCCGTTCGAGTTCAACGGCAGAAGGGCGAAGATGATGACCGCCACATGGAATCACGAGTACGATTTTTATAAAAGCGACGCGATGCCGGTCGGCGAGATTCCCCTGTACTGGCTGACGGATGATATTTATCAGAAGTTCGCGTTCTACCGCAGGAGCAAACCGCCGATTCTCTGATGTGGGGCTATTTCTCTTCAGCCGGTTTTATCGGCCTGAGCCAGAAGAGTGAGATTACAAGGCAGAACAAAAGGATCAGCCCGGTGACCGCAAAGGGTGAGTAGTGTCCGAAGTGGTGGTATATTGTTGTTCCGAAGATGGGTCCGGCAATCGCCCCGGCGCCCTGGAATGAAGTAACCACGCCCAGCACGGTGCCGCGCAGATCGGCCCATTCGCCGTGAGTGACGAGCGCCATCCATGCGGGCGCGCCGATCGCGAAGCTGACGCCGTAACCGATGCCCGCGAGAACCAGCGTCCACGGCTGGCGTATCCCAACCATCAGCAGCAGGCATACCGAAGATATTCCCATCCCCAGCTTCACCGCGTTTTCTTTGCCTATCCTGTCCGCCATCCTGCCCGCGGGTATCGCCAGCAGTGCCAGAACAACCCCGGCGCCGAGGAACATCTTCCACAGCTCTTTTTCCTGCCAGCCCAGCTCATCCGACGTGAACAGAACGGTGATCGGCGTGAGCATGCTCGTTCCGAACATCTGCGCGAACGCCAGGAATATCAGCACGCTTATCAGCTTGACCGCCGACCGGTTAGAAGTTATCTTGCGGATGCTTTCCATGAAGCCCGGCTTTTCGTCCGAAGTTTCCAGGTGTTTCTGCCGTTGCTTTATGGATATCGATATTTTTTTGTTCAGCAGCAGCGTCGCGATCAGCGCGCAGCAGGCGACCGCCGAGATCATTATGAATACGTACTGGTATGTGCCGAGCCATGCCTTGAGGAACGTGCTGAGCGTCATTCCCGCACCCATGCCGATCAGCATGCAGGTTGTGAACAGGCTCATCGCCGTCGCGCGGTGCTCTTCGTCGGTGGCGTCGGCGAACAGCGCGATTATCGACGGCCAGAGCAGCGCGGCGCCCACGCCGTCCACCATGCGGATTATTATGAAGCTCATCGTGCTGCGCGAGTGCGCCAGCAGGTGCGGCGTTATCGTTGCTATCAGCAACGCCATTATGACCAGCCCCGTGCGCCGGAACCTGTCGCCGAGACTTCCCGTGAGCGGCTTGAGTATCGTCTCCGATGTCACATAAGCCGATATCGCTATGCCTATGTATATCTCGTGCGTTACGTGGAAGTGGCTCCTGAAATACAGCGGCACCAGCGGGATCATCGTCATGTACGCGATATTGGCGATCAGCGTTATCGACGTGAACAGCAGCAGCACCGGGTATCTCCGAAAGAAATCACCGATCGAAATATTGCTGCCGCTTTTTTCAGCGGTTGATATCTGTATACTCTGCATGTTTCTCACAACCGCATCGCGCCTTTGCATTTTTCAATGCTCCGGTTTTGCGGATTCGTTGCTAAAATCCTATCTTATTTGCGGATTGCGTCAAGTCCGGGGAATTATTACCGGCCCGGATTTCTCACGGAGAAATCCGGAAAATCGTGATAACACCTGTCCTGCTGCGCCGGGTGACATGCACAAGCTTTGCTCTGTAAGGCTGTTGAAAAATGTTGTCGTAGAGAGTTTGTCATCCTGAGCGCAGTGAAGGATCTCGCTTTTGGAGCTTATA
>ERZ795048.2095-NODE-2095-length-16580-cov-4.648714_pt1 | contig 16580 bp, 14 predicted proteins | sample MGYA00375132_ERZ795048 | MGnify/ENA primary metagenome ERZ795048 (study PRJEB30177, sample SAMN05720225) | activated sludge metagenome | isolation source: Anaerobic digester | place: Hong Kong | collected 2014-12-17 ...
GCACCCGCCACGCCACGCGAAGGCCGCCCACTCGCACCCGGAGACGCGGACCGCCCCGCGGCCGCCGGCGCGCGACAGCGCGTTCGGCGACGACGCGCCCGCGCGCGACGCGCTGGCTGTGCGCTGGGCGCGCGACGAGTCCGAGCTGCGCGCCGCGCAGCGTCTGCGCCACCGGGTCTTCGTGCAGGAGATGGGCGCGCGCATCGCACCGCCGCGCGGCACGCCGCCCGGGCACGACGCCGACCTGTTCGACGCCTTCTGCGAGCACCTGCTCGTCGTCGCCGGCGAGGGCGAGGCGGCCGAGGTCGTCGGCACCTACCGCGTCCTGACCCCCGACGCCGCACGGCGCGCCGGCGGCCTGTACACCGAGACCGAGTTCGACCTCACCCGGCTGCGACCGCTGCGCCCGCGCCTGGCCGAGCTCGGCCGCTCCTGCGTCCACCCGGATTGGCGCCGTGGCAGCACGATGCTGCTGCTGTGGGCGGCGCTGGCCGACTTCATGACGCGCAACGCGCTGGACGCGATGATCGGCTGCGCCAGCGTGCCTATGCGCGACGGCGGCCACGCCGCGGCCGACCTGTGGCGGCAGCTCGCCGCGACGCACCTGGCGCCGGTCGAGCACCGGGTGCGCGCGCGCCTGCCGCTGCCGGTCGACGAGCTCGGCAGCGGGCGCACGGTCGACCCGCCGCCGCTGCTTGCAGGCTACCTGCGCTGTGGCGCCAGGCTGCTCGGCGCGCCGGCCTGGGATCCGGACTTCGGGACCGCCGACCTGCCGCTGATGCTTCGCCTGGCCGACCTGCCGGCGCGCTACCGGCGGCACTTCCTCGAGGCGGCCGGCCGCTGAGCTCGCCGCGCGGCCGGGCCCAGGGCTACTCGCCCTCGCCAAAGCGGTCCTCGATCAGCGCCCGCAGCGCGGCCATCGCCTGCTGCTCGTCGGCGCCATCGGTCTCGATCTCGACCTCGCTGCCCTGGCCGGCGGCCAGCATCATCACGCCCATGATGCTCTTGGCGTTGATGCGCCGGCCGTTGCGGGTCATGTGCACCTCGCACGCGAAGCTGCCGGCCAGCTTGGTCAGCTTGGCCGACGCGCGGGCATGCAGGCCCAGCCTATTGCTGATGGTGATCGTCGTGCGGATCACGGCCGGTGGCGGACGGCTTCTGGTTCTGCGGTCGGGTCGGCGCCACCCGCATCACCCCTTGTGTGGCCCCGCCGACGGCGCGCGCGGCGAGTTCGTCGAGCGACTCGGCGGCGTAGCACAGCGCGCGCCACAGCATCGGCACGTTGACGCCGCTGACGACGCGCACGTGGACATCGTCGGCCAGCGACTGCACCGCGTTGCACGGGGTGGCCCCGAAGACGTCGGTCAGCACCAGCCAGTCGCTCGCACCGTCGGCGGCCATCAGCGCGCGCGCCTGGGTGCGCACCGACTCGGCGGTGGCCGCGGCCGGCACGTCGAGCGCCAGCACCGGAAGCCCGCAGTCGGCATAGACATGCTGCGCCACGGCCTGCAGTGCAGAGGCCAGCGGGGCGTGGGCAACGATCAGGACCGCCGTCATGCTGCACTGCATTATGCGCGGCGTGCGCCTTCGCGGCGTCCGGGTGGCCCCGGGGTCCGGCCCATGAGCACGAACCACAGGTAGGCCGCCAGGCACAGCAGGCCGAAGCCGCCGAACGCGCCCTGGAACGCGGCCTGCGGCGGCCAGGCCGCCGCGCGCAGGATGTCGATCGCCAGCCCCAGCCCCCACTGCACCGCGAAGACACCGGCGAAGATCAGCAGGTTGTAGGCCGAAAGGGCGCGCCCGGCCAGCGTGTCCGGGAAGGCCTGCGCCAGCGCCGGCTGCGTCAACGAGACGCAGGTGCTGGCGACGCACCAGACCGCCCAGTGCACCGCCGTGGTCGAGGCCCCGCCGGCGACCGCCCAGGCCAGCAGGACCAGCACCACCGGCATCCCGAACGCGACCACGCGCATCGGGTCCAGGCCGCGCGCCGCCAGGCGCGGCAACAGCGCCCCCCAGGCGAGAAAGGCCAGCAGCATCGCCAGGTTGATCGCGAACAGGCCGCCGGCCGCTGCCTGGGCCGTCCAGCCGGCGACCTCGGTCAGCCAGGGCCCGGCCCACAGCGCCTGCACCGCGATCAGCCCGCCGTACTGCACGACCGCCAGCGGCGCCAGCCGCACGAACAACCGATGGCGCGTGATCGCCGCGTAGCCGCCGCGGTCGCGCGTGGCGGCCGGCGACGCATCGGGCCGGCACGGCGCGTCCCGCGGCGCGAGCCACCCGACGAGCGCGATTGCCAGCGCCAGCGCGACCGCCAGCGCCACGAACAGCCCGCGCCAGCCGAGCAGCGGCAGCGCCCACTGCACCGGCAGCGTCGACGCGACCATCCCGAGCGAGCCCGTCATCAGCATCCACGCATTCGCGCGCAGCTGCGTGGCCGGCGCGAAGCGCAGCCGGTAGCAGGTCAGCGGCGCCATCAGGCAGGCCGCCACGCCCATGCCGATCAGCACGCGCGAGGCGAGCAGCGCCGCCAGCGACTGCGCGAGCGCGAACGCGACGCAGCCCGCCACCGCCAGCGTCATCAGAGCGGTCTGAACGCGCCGCGGCCCGAAGCGGTCCAGCGCCTGCCCGAGCGGCAGCTGCATCAGCGCGAAGCCGAGGAAGTAGGCGCCGGCGAGCAGCCCGAGGTCGCCTGCCCCCAGCGCCAGCTCGCGGCTGAAGACCGGCGCCAGCGTGGCCGTGACCGCGCGCAGCAGCGCCGACAGGAAGTAGGCGAACGCGAAGACGAGGAAGACGCGCGCTGCCGCCGCGCCCGTGATCAGCGTCACCGTCGCGTCGCCCCGTCAGCGCAGGCTCAGGCTGTCGAAGAAGGTCTGCGCCTCCTCGGCCAGGACCACGGTACCCACCACGCTGGCCTGGTACACCCGCGTGCCGCGGACGAAGAACGCGACCTGCTGCTGCACCGCACGCCCGTCGGGCAGCCGTCCTTGCACCGACAGCCGCGCTGCCCGCGCGCCGGGCGTGGCGCCGTCGACCTGCAGCGGCATCGGGTCGCCGTCGCTGGCGCCAATGTGCGACAGCGCGCTGCGCTGCAGCTCGCGCAGCACGTCGTCGACGCGCGCGGGATCGTCCAGCGCCGCAAACCCGAAACCCCAGGTCATGCCCATCGCCTGGCACGCGTGCAGCGTCCAGGTGAACTCGCTGCCGGCCAGCTCGACCCGGCGTGCGTGGCTCGCCGGCTTGCACGGCATCAGCACGACTGCCTCGCTGCCGTCGGGGCGGACCTCGCGCCAGTCCAATGCCGGGCTGCACGCGACGAGCACGGCCAGCAGCGCGAGCGCGGCCGGCACGCCGGTACGCCCGGTCGCAACGGGCGGGAGGTGGCGCGAGCCTTCGGAGGACCACATGGCGGGATTATCCCGGCCCTGGTCGCCCCCGGCGGGACGGCGCCGGGCCTCCGCAGCGGCTGCGTCGCCGCACCACGCGCGGCGACAATCGGGGCACGATGAACGCCCCTTGCACCTCCCCTGCCGACCAGACCCCCGGCGCGCTGGCCGGCGTGCGCGTGCTCGACCTGTCGCGCGTCCTCGCCGGTCCCTGGTGCACGCAGACGCTGGCCGACCTGGGCGCCGACGTGATCAAGGTCGAGCGCCCGCCGGCGCGCGGCGGCGGTCACCCGGGCGGCGACGATACGCGCGGCTGGGGACCGCCCTTCCTGAAGGACCGCGACGGCCGTGACACTGCCGAGGCGACGTACTACCTCGGCACCAACCGCAACAAGCGCTCGATCACGGTCGACCTCGCCCATCCCGACGGACAGACGTTGATCCGCAGGCTGGCACCCGACTGCGACGTCGTGGTCGAGAACTTCAAGGTCGGCGACATGGCGCGCTACGGGCTGGACGCGGCGTCGCTGCGGGCGATCCAGCCGCGGCTCGTCTACTGCTCGATCACCGGCTTCGGCCAGACCGGCCCCTACCGCGACCGCGCCGGCTACGACTACGCGATCCAGGGCCTGGGCGGGCTGATGAGCGTGACCGGCGAGCGCGACGACATGCCCGGCGGCGGGCCGCAGAAGGTCGGCGTCGCGGTCGCCGACCTGTTCACCGGGATGTACGCGACGGTGGCGATCCTGGCCGCACTGCGCCACCGCGACGCCACCGGACAGGGGCAGGCGATCGACATGGCGCTGCTGGACTGCCAGGTCGCGATGCTCGCCAACCTCGGCGCGAGCTACCTCGTCACGCGGCAGCCGCCGCGGCGGCTGGGCAACGCGCACCAGAATATCGTGCCGTACCAGGTGTTCGAGGCCGCCGACGGGCACATGATCCTGGCCGTCGGCAACGATGGCCAGTTCGCCAAGTTCTGCGCCGTTGCCGGCCGGCCCGACCTGGCGGCCGACGCGCGCTTCGCGACCAACGCCGGCCGCGTGCGCCACCGCGAGCAGCTGGTGCCGATCGTCGCCGGGCTGATGCGAACGCGCATACGCGCCGACTGGCTGGCGGCGCTGGAAGCCGCCAAGGTGCCGTGCGGGCCGATCAACGACCTCGCCGAGGTCTTCGCCGACCCGCAGGTGCGCGACCGCGGGATGACGACGACGATGCCGCATCCGCTGGCCGGCGTGGTCGAACTCGTCGCCAGCCCGATCAAGCTGGCCGCCACCCCGCCGACGATGCGCCGCGCGCCGCCGCTGCTGGGCCAGCAGACCGACGAGGTGCTGGCGGAATTCGGCCTCGGCGCCGACGAGATCGCCGCGCTGCGCGCGGCTGGGGCGATCTGACGGGGGCGCTCGCTCACGGCCGCGCCCCGAATCCCCAAGCCAGCAGCGAGAAGCTGACGAAGGCGGCCGCGGTGCTGCTCATGATGATGCGCGCGATGCGGCCGTTGTCGGCGCCGTAGCGCTCGGCCAGCAGCGAGACGTTGCTGGCACTCGGCAGTGCCGCCGCAAGGGTGATCGCGGTCGCCTGGAAGGTCGACAGCGGCAGCCCCAGCCGCACCGTCGTGCTCGCGAGCGCGAAGACGAGCAGCGGATGGACGAACAACTTGACCGCGGCCACCGGCAGGTAGCGCGACGGCGGCGTGCGCGTATGCGCATGCTGGCCGCCCCGGTGCAGCACGGCGCCGATCGTGAACAGCGCCACCGGCGTGGCGGCATCGGCGAGCATGCGCACCACCGTGTCGACGGGCCCGGGCAACGACCAGCCCCCGACCGAGAACAGTGCGCCGAGCGCGATCGCCCACGGCAGCGGGTTGGCCAGCGCGCCGCGCAGCGCGCGCACCGCGCCGGCGCGCGCACCGTGGCCGACCGCGTCGCCGGCCTGCGCCAGCGCGATGCAGATCGAGCTCGTCACGAACAGGTCCGCCAGCACGACGCTGATCACCGGCCCGGCCGCCGCCGGCCCGAGCAGCGCGACCAGCAGCGGCACGCCCATGAAGCCGGTATTCGGGAATGCCGCCACCAGGGCCCCGAAGGCGGCGTCCTTCAGCCCGACCGGCTCGCGCCACGTGATCGCGACGGTGAAGAAGACGATCAAGAGCGCGCTGGCGAGGTAGACGCCGAGCACGACCGGGTCGAACAGCTGCAGGATCGGCGTGCCGGCGCCGAAGCGGAACAGCATCGCCGGCAGCGCGAAGTACAGCACGAAGGTGTTGAGCCCCGGGATCGCGCTCTCGGGCAGGACGTGACGGTGCGCCGCCAGGTAGCCAGCGAGCACGAGGGCGAAGAACGGCACCGTGACGGCGAGGATGGACTGCATCGCGGCGCGGAGTATCGCCTCAGGCCGGCCGCCGGCCAGCCACGGCGCGCCGCGGATACCATCGCGAGCATGGATGCCTCCTGCCCGTGGCCCCGGCACACGCCCTCGGTCGGCATAAGCGACGTGCGACCGCGACGCGAGTCGGCACGGGCGGCGCTGCTCGCAGCGTGGCTTGCCGCGGTGCTGGCTGCAGGCTGCGGCGACGACGTCGTAGCCCCCGCACCGGCGCCCGAGCCGCCGGTCGCGCCGATCCCGCCGCTCATGCAGGCCGACCCGACGGTGCACGTGCGGACCGTCGCCGCCGACGAGGCTGCGCTCGGCGTCCCGCTGTATCCGCGCGCGACGATCGAGGGCGAGGGCGCCTCGCAGGTCGCCACCGACGGCGGCACGACGCTGTTGCTGTCGCAGCGCTCGCCCGACCCGGCGCGCGAGGTCGCCTTCTTCTACCGCGAGGCGATGCGCGTGCTCGCCGGCGGCAAGGAGCTGGCCGAGATCGGCGGCGCGGACGACGGCTCGACCACGCTGGTGCTCGGCGACCCGGCAGCGCGACGCGCGGTCCAGGTCCGCGTCAGCGCCGAAGGCACGGGCAGCCGGATCCAGATCGTCAGCACGCTTGCGGCGAGTCCCTGAAGGGCGCACGCCCCCGCGAATGAGGGTCCGCACGCTCTACGCGGACAAGGCAGCGCCGCTAGCATCCATCGGTCGCCGCGCTCGCGCGGTTTCGTTTGAACGAGGAGACCGATGGTGCGAACGACCCTGGGTTCGAGCATGCTCGCGATCGCGATCTCGCTGGCCGCCGTGCCGGCGATGGCCAAGAAGCCGCTGCCAGCGCGCGACTGGCAGGAGGTCACGCCGGCGGCCAGCGTCACCGGCGTCGACGGGCAGAGCTACAGCCCGAGCTGCTCGGCGCTGCCCGGCACCGACCCGAGCTTCCGCTTCTTCCACCGGCCGGGGCGCAGCGACAAGCTCGTCGTCTACTTCGAGGGCGGCGGTGCGTGCTGGGACGACCTGACCTGCAGCTTCCCGATCGGCTCCGGCCTGCCGTCGCCGGCGCCTCAGTTCTACGTGCCGGCGATCCCGCCCGGCTCGACACCGGCCGGCATCGGCGGGATGTTCGACACCACGCGCGCCGACAACCCGGTGCGCGACTGGAGCATGGTCTACATCCCCTACTGCAGCGGCGACATCCACACCGGATCGACGACGAAGACCTACTTCAACGCCGGTAACCCCTTCCTGCCCGCGCAGTACGAGATCACTCATCGCGGCTTCGACAACTTCATGGCCGTGCTCGCGTGGATGAGGAGCGAGCTGCCCAAGCCGAGCCAGATCCTGGTCACCGGGGTCAGCGCCGGCGGCTACGGCGCGACCGCCAACTTCCCTTGGATCGAGCGCAGCTACGGCCCGGCGCGCGCGGCGCTGCTCGCCGACGCGAGCCAGGGCGTGACCACCGAGGCCTTCGACACCGGCCCGGTCGGTCGCAACAGCTGGAACCCGCAGCTCGCTCCCTGGGTCTTCGGCGAGGCGCCGACGATGCTGCCCGGTAACCAGCTGATGGGCGCGGTCGCGCAGGCGCACCCGCGCAGCAAGGTCGCGCAGTTCACGACCGCGCTGGATGAGGTCCAGATCGGTTTCTACGGGTTGATGAAGCAGTTCTACGGCCCCGGCGGCAGCTGCCCGAACCCGGCCATCGACTGGAACCAGCAAATGCTCGCCGCGCTCACCGCCGACGCCGGGCTGCCGAACTTCCGCCACTATCTGGCCGCGGGCGCCTACCACACGCTGCTGCGCGACGACAACTACTACGATGAGGCCTCGGCCGGCGTGCCGTTTGCCGGCTGGCTCGGCCAGATGCTGGCCAACCAGGGCGGCACCGGCGGACGCGGCGGCAAGTGGTTCGACGCCGCCTGCCCGGGCTGCCTGACCCCGCTGCCCTGCGAGTGACGTCGCGCCGAGGCCTTCGGGTCCCGCAACCCGTGGCCGGTCAGACCGCAGGCGGCACGCGATCGGCCCAGGGCCGGGCGCGCTCGAGCTGGCCGGCCACGCGCAACAGCGTGGCCTCGTCGCCGAAGCGGCCGACCAGCTGCACGCCGATCGGCAGCCCCTGCTCGTTCCACCAGAGCGGCACCGACATCGCCGGCTGCCCGGTGACGTTGAACAGCGGCGTGAACGGGATGAAGTCGAAGCTGCGCTCGGCCAGCGGCCCGACGACGCCGAGCCGGTCGAGCAGCCAGCCCGCGCCCGCCGCGTTGATCGCGCGCATCGCGCGCAGCTCGGCCGTCTTAGGCTGCAAGGCCCCGATCAGCGGCGGCGGGCTGCCCAGCGTCGGCGTCAGCAGCAGGTCGTGGCGGGCGAAGAACGGCGCCAGCTTGCGCGCCGCCATCTGCAGCGTGTGGCGCGCGGCGGCATAGCGCGACGCGCCGATCGACCGTCCGAGCAGCCCGAGCGCGTAAGTCGCCGGCTCGAAGTCCGCCGCCCGCACCCGCGCACCCGCGGCCGCCGCGACCGCCTCGATCTGCGCTCGCGTCTGCGCCGCCAGCACGGTCACGAAGGCGACCGACCAGGCCTCGCGCTCGACTGGCAGCGCCGCCTCGTCGACCTCGTGGCCGAGCGAGGCGAGCAATTCGGCGGCGTCGCGCATCGCCGCCACACAGTCGGGGTGGACCTTGCTGCCGAAGTGCGTCTGGGCGCTGAAGGCGATGCGCAGCCGGCCTGGCTCGGTCGCCACCTCGTCGACGAACGGCCGCGCCTGCGGCGGCGCGGCGTACGGCGCACCCGCGTCGGCGCCGGCGCTGGCGTCCAGCAGCGCGGCGCTGTCGCGCACCGTGCGCGTGATCGCATGCTCGACCGCCAGCCCGTCCCAGATTTCGCCGAACGCGGGCCCGGTCGGCACCCGGCCGCGGCTGGGCTTGAGCCCGAACAGGCCGCAGCACGAGGCCGGGATGCGGATCGACCCGCCACCGTCCCCGCCGCTGGCCATCGGCACGATGCGCGCGGCCACCGCCGCCGCCGATCCGCCGCTGGACCCGCCCGCGCTGCGGTCCAGCGCCCAGGGGTTGCGCGTCGGGCCGTACAGCGCCGGCTCGGTGACCGGCGTGAGGCCGAACTCGGGCGTGTTGGTGCGCGCGGCGATGACGAGGCCGGCGGCGCGCAGCCGTCGTACCAGCTCGCTGTCCTGCGGCATCGGCAGGTTGGCCAGCAGCCGCGTGCCGTGACCGGTCGGCTCGCCGGCGAGGGTCGCGATCAGGTCCTTGAGCAGGTAGGGCACGCCGACGAAGGGCGCGGCCGCGGCCTGCTCGTCGCCGCGCGCCAGATCGGCATCGATGCGCGCGGCCTCGGTGCGCGCGGCGGCGTCGCGCCGGCGTACGACCGCATTGAGCGCCGGGTCGATCGCCTGCAGCCGCGCCAGCGCGGCGTCGAGCAGTTCGGTGGCACTCAGCTCGCGCCGGCGCACCCGCTCGGCCAGCCCCAGGCCGTCGTGGCGGGCGTAGTCTTCGAAACCGATCATGCGAGAAGCTCCCGTCGACTCATCGAAGCGAGGCATTGTCGCCCCCGGCGCGGCGTTGCCAGCCGTCGTCTTCGGGGCCTTCGACCGCCACAACCTCGGCGACATGCTGCTCGCCCACGTTGCCGAGGCCTTGCTCGCCGGGCGCCAGATCGCCTTCGCCGGCCTCGCCGATCGCGACCTGCGTCCGCTGGGCGGTCACCGCGTGCACGCGCTGCCGTCGCTGGCCGCGCGCTGGCGGCATGGTCCGGCGCTGCTGTGGCACGCCGGCGGCGAGCTGCTGGGATGCCGCGCCTGGCAGGCGGCGCTGATGCTGATGGACGCGGCCGAGGCGCCCGCGGCCGCCGTCTACTGGCAGCGGCGTGCGGCCGCGCGCGCAGCCTGGGCGCAGCGCGTCCTCGGCACCGGCGCGCGCACGCCGTATGCGGTCGCGCGCGAGCGCTTCCCGGCGGCGGTGCGCATCGTCCACGCCGGCGTCGGCGGCGTCGCGCTGGCGCGCGCGCCGCAGTCGGTGCAGGCCGAGCTGCGAACGACGTTGGCCAGCGCCGACGCGGTCGCGGTGCGCGATGCGCGCACGCTGGCGTGGATGCGGGCGCAGCGGATTGCGGCGAACCTCGTCCCCGACCCCGCCGTGCTGGTCGCCGAGCTGTTCGGCCGCCGCATCGCAAGGCATGCAGCGCGCGGCGAGCCGGCGCGGCTGCGCGCGGCCTTCCCGCGGGGCTGGATCGCGCTGCAGTGCAGCGCGGTCTTCGGCGACGACGCGACGCTGGACGCGCTGGCCGCCGCGATCGCGCCAGCCGCGCACGCGAACGCGCTCGGCGTGGCGCTGCTTCGCGCCGGGGCCGCGCCCTGGCACGACGATGCCGCGGTGCTGCGCCGGCTCGCGGCGCGGCTGGGGACGCGCGGCGTGCAAGTCGTCGAGTCGCTGCACCTGTGGGATCTGTGCGCCGTCGTCGCCGGCGCGCGCGCGGTCGTCGCCAACAGCCTGCACCTGCGCCTGGTCGCCTGCGCGTTCGCGCGGGCGCGCATCACGTTGGCGGCGCCGGGGCGCGGCGACGCGGCGCGCAAGCACCGCGCGGTGATCGCGGCCTGGGACGCCGACGAGCTGCCCGGCGGGGCCATGCCCGGGGTGGTCGCGCTGGCCGCGCTCGCGCCGGCGATCGCCGGGCTGCTCGCACGCGATGCGCCCGACCGGCGGCGCCGATGGCCAGCGCGCCGCGGCACTGGCGGCACGTTGCCGGCACGAGCTCGAGGCCCTTCGCGACGGCGCGCCGGGCTGACGGCGCACGCACCGACCGGCCTGCGCCGCGGGCGCCGACCCGCGCCGGCTTACAGCGCCGCCAGCCGCACCGGGATGCGCCGCGGCACGCCCGGTCCGGCGCGGTCACCGAAGCGCCCGGCCAGCGTCGTGCCGCAGTGCGGGCAGGCGCCTTGTTCATCGAGGGCGTAACGCCGGATCGTGTGCCAGTCGCGAACGATCAGCGCCTCGCCGCAGCCGTGGCAGAAGCTCGTCCCGCCCTCGGTATCGTGGACATTGCCGGTGTAGACGTGGCGCAGCCCGTTGTCGCGCGCGATCGCCCGCGCGCGACGCAGCGTCGCCGCCGGCGTCGGCGGCACCTCGGTCATGCGGTAGTCGGGATGGAAGGCCGTGAAGTGCAGCGGCACGTCCGGGCCCAGGTGCTCGGTGACCCAGCGCGTCATCGCGTGCAGCTCGGCGTCGCCGTCGTTCGCCCCCGGGATCAGCAGCGTCGTCAGCTCGAGCCAGCAGTCGGTCTCGTGAACGATGAACTGCAAGGTATCGAGCACCGGTGCCAGGTGCGCCCCGGTGTGGCGGACGTAGAAGTCCTCGCTGAAACCCTTCAGGTCGACGTTGGCCGCGTCCATGCTCCGGAAGAACGCGCGTCGCGGCTCGGCGTGGATGTAGCCCGCGGTCACCGCGACCGTGCGCACGCCGCGCGCGCGGCAGGCCTCGGCGGCGTCGATCGCATACTCGGCGAAGATCACCGGGTCGTTGTAGGTGAAGGCCACGCTCGCGCTGCCGGTGGCCAGCGCCGCCTCGGCGATGCGCCCGGGGCTGGCGCGGTCCATCAGCCGGTCCATCTCGCGGCTCTTGGAGATGTCCCAGTTCTGGCAGAACTTGCACGCCAGGTTGCAGCCGGCGGTGCCGAAGCTCAGCACGCTGCTGCCGGGCAGGAAGTGGTTCAGCGGCTTCTTCTCGATCGGGTCGATGCAGAAGCCCGAGCTGCGGCCGTAGGTCGTCAGCAGCATGCCGCCGCCCTGTTCGGCCGGCGCACGCGCGCGCACGAAGCACAGCCCGCGCTGGCCGGGGTGCAGCTTGCAGTCGCGCGGACACAGGTCGCACTGCAGGCGGCCGTCGGGCAGCGGGTGCCACCACTGGGCAGCGCGCGCGCCATCGGCCTGCGCATCGACCGGATCGGGCGCCTCGGCGCGCGGGGGCGCGGCGGCCTTGTGCGGCAGCCGATTCATGCCATGGCTCCGCGGCCGACGACGCCGTCGAAACAGCGCACCTCGTAGCGCGCCAGCGTCAGGTCCTCGGCCCAGAATCCCTCGCCCAGCCCGGCCTTGTGCAGCAGCGCGGCGACGAAATCGTCGGCATCGGGCAGTTGCGCCCAGACCTGCGGCAGGAAGGTCGCGCGCCGACCGCGCCAGGCCAGCACGACGCCGTCGACACCCGGGCGCAGCGCACGCGCGGCGCGGCGCGCATCCGGCTGGTGCGGCAGCGGCTCGTGCGGTCCGAGCAGCGAGACCGACAGCGCGAGCCCCGGCCACTCGCGCGCGGCCAGCGGCGCGAAGCGCGGGTCGGCGAAGGCCGCCGCCTGCGCGTTGCGGCGCACGTCGACCTCCAGCGGGGCGTCGGGCTCGAGCCGGCCGATGCAGCCGCGCAGCCCGCCGCGCGCATCCTTGAGCGTCACGAAGGTCGCACCCGGTGCGGCCAGCGCGCCATGCGCAGGTTCGTCGACCGACGCCAGGCCGAGCCGGACGGCGATCGCGTTGTGCGCGCGCGCCAGCAGCGCGCCACCCAGCCCCTCGCGCCCGGCCGAGGCCTCGTCCCCGTCGTCGACGCACGCGGTAGCGTCCGCGTCATCGGTGGCGACGAAGGCCGCATAGCCGACGACGCGCCGACGGTCGCCTGCGGTATCGCCCGAGTTGCACAGGTCGATGCGGCGCAGCGCCAGCGCGTGCCGGCGCAGGGCGAGCAGCGCGCCGTTGAGCGCGCGCGCGCCGCAGGCCTGGTCGGGTTGCAGGTCGGTCGCGCCGGCGGCAATGCGCCGGGCCGTTCGCGCGTCCTTGGCCTGCGCCTCGCCATAAGGCAGGTAGTGCGACAGGTCGCTGCTGACGACGACGAGCGTCTCGTCGCCGCCCCACAGCCGCTCCAGGACCTGGGCGACTTCGTCGGCGCCGGCCTGGCCGACGACGAGCGGGACGATCGTGAAACCGGCGCCGAGCAGGTGCTGCAGGAACGGCAGCTGGACCTCGATCGAATGCTCGTCGGCGTGCGCGGCCGCGCTGGTCGACACCTGCGGCAGCCCGGCCAGCGCGGCGCGGGCCGCCGGATCGACCGCGACCCGGCCGAGAGGCGTCTCGAACACATCGTGCGCCGGCAGCGCGAGCCCGCGCAGCGCGACGCGGTACGAGGGCCCGAGGACGACGACGCGCCGGATCCTGCCCGCGTGTGGGCGCAGCCGCGCATAGGCCTGGCCGGCGACGGCACCTGAATAGACATAACCGGCGTGCGGGACGACGAGCAGCTTGGGTTTTGCCGACGGATCCGCGCCCGATCGCGATTCGGCCCCCTTGCCGACCGGGCCGGCGCCCAGGCAGGCGTCCACCTCGCGGCGCAACGCCTGCGCATCGCCCGGGTAGAACATGCCGGCCACCGCGGCCCGCCGCGCGGCCGTCGCTTGCATCGAGCCGTCCTTGTGCATTTATCCAATATGGGCACAAGCGCCGCGGCGCGCAAGCGTCAGTCTGGTGGGAACTCCCCAGACGCGGCCCCGGGCGAGGGCCTCTCGCGGCCGGCGCCGGCGGGCTGTGCGGCGCCGTCGCGCGGTGTGACGGGGCCGGGCGCGCCGTCGCGCTACCAGCGCCGGACGCGGCCGGTATCGACGTGGACGAAGCCGTCGCGCGGGTAGTAGCCGACCCCACCCGCCTTCAGCGCGAGCGCCGCATCCCGCAGGTCGGCCAGCGGCACGCCGGGGATGCGCAGGTCGATCGCGCGCCCGTCCATGTGCAGGCTGCGCGTGGCCACGCCGCCGCCGCGCGTGGCCTTCAGGCGCGCATTGGTCGCCGGCGCCCGGTAGCCCGACACGATGTCGAAGGGCCGGTCGGTGCCCAGCGTCTGGCGCAGCGCGTGCATCAGGTCGTGCAGCCTGGGGTCGATGCGGCCCACGGCGCCACTGTAGTGGTCGCGCAGGAAGCGGTCCAGCGACCGCAGGGCTTCCGGCAGGTAGCTGCCATCGCGCGCGTAGACGATGTCGATGTGCTCGCGCGTATGCAGGTGGCGCATCTCGAGCCCGCGCGCGCGCGCCGGCGCGGCGCGCGCCGGCAGCGCCAGCTCCGGCAGCGCGGCCACCGCCGACAGCCCGGCGCCGTGGCGAAGTCCGAGTGCGAGCAGGCGGCGGCGGGTCGGCGTGGCGGTCATCGGGCGGGGCTTCCTCGGTCGAGCGGCGGGGGGCGGCGCCGGCGCAGCGCCTCGTCCAGACGGGCGTCGTGCCCGTAGACGTCATCATAGAAGTGGATCCGACCGTCCTTGACGACGACGGTTCCGTAGGCGATCAGCACCGGCAGCGGCGCCGGCAGCGACACCGTGCGCGAGCGGCCCGCGGTCATCGCCTCGCGCAGGCTCGTGTTGTCCCAGCCGGGCAGGCCGTCCAGCGCGAACCGCGCCAGCGCGAGCGGATCCTCGATGCGGATGCAGCCGTGGCTGAGGTCGCGCCGGTCGCGCGCGAACAGCCCGGTCGACGGCGTATGGTGCAGGTAGATCGCGTCGCGGTTCGGGAAGACGAACTTGACGCCCCCCAGCGCATTGGCCGGCCCGGGCCGCTGGCGGATGCGCAGCGCGCCGGCGACGACGGCGTCGAGCTTGCCGCGCGTCAGCACGGTGTCGACCGCACCGGCCGGGCCGACGAACTCGAATCCCTGGCGCTGCCAGTAGCCGGGGTCGCGCCGCAGCCGCGGCACCGTCTCCTCGCGCGCGATCGACGGCGGCACGTTCCAGTACGGGCTGAACTCGACGTGGCGCATGCGCTCGTCGAACAGCGGCGTCTCGCGGTCCAGCGCCGCGCCGACGATGACGCGCATCTGCAGCCGCACCCGGATGCGGCCATCGACCACCTCGTAGCCGCGCAGCGTGTACTCGGGGACGTTGACGACGACCATGCGCGCAGCCTGCATCAGCGGCGTCCAGCGCAGCCGCTCCATCGTCAAGGCGATCTGGCGCGCGCGGGCCGATGGCGTGACCTCGAGCGCGGCCCGCGTGGCGCGCCCGACGATGCCGTCGACGAGCAGGCCATGCCGGCCCTGGAAGGCCCGCACCGCGTCGACCAGCGCCGCATCGTGGGCCGCCGGTGCGGTCTCGGCGCCGGCCGCCGGGAGGTCGCCCAGCGCGCGCAGCCGCTCGGCGAGCAGCGCCAGGCCGCCCCAGGGCTGACCCGGATCGAGGCGTCCGGCACGTGCGCCCGAGGCGCCGGGCAGCGGCGGCAGCGGCTGCGCCCAGGCCGGATGGTCGGCCAACCGCCGATAGGCGGCCAGCGCGTGCATCAGCTGGCGATACAGCGGCAGCGGCGGCGCGGCCGCCGCCACCGCGCCGGCCAGCGACCCTCGATCGCAAGCCAGAGCGAGCACCGCCGCGGGGTCGAACCCGGCGCGTGGGGCGACACTGAAGCGGTGGTGGATCGTTCGCGGGTCGACGCGGCCGAAGGCGAGGTCGGCGAGCATCGCCCGCAGTGCCACCGGCAGCGTCGCAGCGAGCTCGCGCGCCGCCTGCGCGCCGCCGGCCCCCGACGACCGCGCGGTCGCCAGCAGGTCCGCCAGCGCGGCGGCGGCGTAGTCGCCGGGATCCAGCCCATGGTCGCCGGCGGCGGCGAGAAGCGCCACCGCCTCGCCGGCCAGCGTGCTCGGCCGATCGCCGTCGATCCACAGATCCGGATCGGCACAGGTCAGCGCCCGGGCCGAAAAGACAGGCATCGAAAGCAAAGCGAGCACACACTCGCGCCGGCTGGGTCCAGGCACGCGCCACATCAGGGGGATTGTCGGGCACGGCGCGACGCCGGGCCTCGCGGCCGCGTCGCTATCATGCGACGCCCCGACCGAGCCGCCCCCCGCAGGGCACGCCGGCCCGCCGCCGATGACCGAGACCCTCAACCCCGCCCAGCTGCGCGCCGTGCACCACCTGCGAGGGCCCTGCCTGGTGCTGGCCGGCGCCGGGTCGGGCAAGACGCGCGTGATCGCGCACAAGATCGTGCGGCTGCTGCAGCACGGGCTCGAGCCGTCGCAGATCGCGGCCATCACCTTCACCAACAAGGCGGCGCAGGAGATGCGCGAGCGCGCCCGCGCGCTGGCCGGGCCGAAGGCGGCGCGCGAGCTGGTGGTGGCGACCTTCCACGCGCTCGGCGTGCGCATGCTGCGCGAGGACGGCGAGCGCATCGGGCTCAAGCCCAGCTTCTCGATCCTCGACGCCGACGACGTGCTCGGGCTGCTGCGCGAGGCCGGCGGCTGCAGCGACAACGCGCGCGCGCGGCGCTGGCAGTGGGCGATCAGCCGCTGGAAGAACCAGGGTCTAGACGCCGACGGCGCCGCGGCCGCCGCGACCGACGCCGACGAGCAGCAGGCCGCGCGGCTGATGCGGCAATACCAGGATCGGCTCGCAGCCTACCAGGCGGTCGACTTCGACGACCTGATCACGCTGCCGCTGGCGCTGCTGCGGCGCGACGCCGAGGCGCGCGCGAAGTGGCGCCAGCGGCTGCACCACATCCTCGTCGACGAGGTTCAGGACACCAACGCGGTGCAGTACGAGCTGCTGCGCGAGCTCGTCGGCGGGCGCGCGATGTTCACCGCCGTCGGCGACGACGACCAGAGCATCTACGGCTGGCGCGGCGCGACGCTGGACAACCTGAAGCGCCTGGCCGAGGACTTCCCGGCCCTGCAGGTCATCCCGCTGGAGCAGAACTACCGCTCGACCGGGCATATCCTGCGCGCCGCCAATGCCGTCATCGCGAACAACCCCAAGCTGTTCGACAAGACGCTGTGGAGCGAGCTCGGCGACGGCGAGCCGGTGCGCGTCGTCGAGTGCGACGGCGAGG
>ERZ795048.2098-NODE-2098-length-16552-cov-111.730072_pt1 | contig 16552 bp, 11 predicted proteins | sample MGYA00375132_ERZ795048 | MGnify/ENA primary metagenome ERZ795048 (study PRJEB30177, sample SAMN05720225) | activated sludge metagenome | isolation source: Anaerobic digester | place: Hong Kong | collected 2014-12-17 ...
TGCTCTTGTTATATTTGTATGGGAACAATGAATAAAACACTTTTACGTTGTGTGCCATGCTAAAAAAAGACCGTGCATATTGATAAACTGGATAAAAATAGAAATTGCCAACCCGCATTGCACACATTGGCAAGCCACACGAGCCGAAGCTCAAACCAAAGCTTGCCAAAGAGTGCAATTTTTGCCGACGCGCAGCGGAAGACAGAAACGAAAATTGTAAATTGCGAGATTTGAAATTTAATTAGGAAAATGATATAATGGCTGAAAAAGAAGCTAAAGCAAGAATAAAGATTAATAAACTCCTCGAAGAAGCAGGCTGGAGTCTTTTAGATGATGGTTCAAAAAAAGCCAATGTTGTATTTGAAAACAATATTAAGATAACAGAACAGGCAATTAATGACCTGGGAGAAAATTTCGACAAAACCAAAAATGGATTTATTGACTTTTTGCTCTTAGATGAAAAAGGGTATCCATTAATTGTTTTAGAAGCTAAAGCCGAAGATAAAAATCCACTGATTGGTAAAGAACAAGCTCGGAAATATGCTAAATCACAAAATTGCCGATTTATCATTCTTTCAAACGGAAATCTCCATTATTTTTGGGATTTAGAAAGGGGCAATCCATATATCATAACCAATTTTCCCAATCCTAATTCGGTTGAAGGGTACAAAATGTTTAAACCCGACAAAAACCGACTTGTTACCGAAAATATTGATGATGATTATATTGCTCTTACGCAATACCCAAGTTATGCCACCGACCCTGAATTTCAAAACACAGCAACAAGGAGTGATTTCTTTTTTCGCACCAAAGTAAGATTCTTACGTCATTATCAGAAAAAAGCAGTAAAAGCGATTCAAAAAGCCGTTGCAGAAAAGAAAGACCGCTTTTTGTTTGAAATGGCTACAGGGACAGGAAAAACATTAACATCAGCAGCCGTAATAAAGCTTTTTTTGAGAACTGGAAATACAAGGAGAGTCTTGTTTTTGGTTGACCGGTTGGAATTGGAAGACCAGGCTAAAAAAGCTTTTGATGAATATTTGCGCAATGATTACAAAACGGTAATTTACAAAGAAAACCGGGACGACTGGCGGAAAGCTGAGATTGTAGTAACAACTGTGCAATCGCTTTTATTTAACAACAAATTCAAACGTTTATTTTCACCGACCGATTTTGATTTGGTCATTTCCGATGAAGCTCATCGCTCAATCGGTGGAAATGCCCGTGCTGTTTTTGAATATTTTGTTGGGTATAAATTGGGCTTAACAGCAACTCCAAAAGATTATTTAAAAAAGTACGATGATACTAAAAAGACAAAAGACCCACGGGAATTTGAAAGAAGATTGCTTTTAGATACCTATCGTACTTTTGGTTGTGAATCTGGCGAACCAACTTTCCGTTATTCTTTGCTTGACGGTGTTAAAGATGATTTTCTGAGAAACCCAACAGTAGTTGATGCAAGAACCGAAATAACTACCCAACTACTTTCAGATGAAGGGTATGCTGTATTAGAAACAAATGAAGAAAATGAAGAGGACGAAACTTCATTTTTTCAACGTGATTTTGAAAGAAAGTTTTTCTCGGAAAGAACAAATGTAGTTTTTTGCAAAACCTTTTTGGAAAATGCACTAAGAGACCCAATTTCAGGCGAAATGGGCAAAACTATTATATTCACCGTCAGTCAGAACCATGCAGCAAAACTTACGCAGATATTGAATGAAATGGCTGATAAGCTATACCCCGGACGATACAATTCCGACTTTGCGGTTCAGGTAACTTCTCTTATTTCAGGGGCTCAACAAATGACTTTAAACTTTACCGACAAGAGCAACAATTTGAACGGAACAGGTAATTTTAACCCTGTTTATCGCACTTCAAAAACAAGGGTATGTGTTACGGTCGGCATGATGACAACAGGCTACGATTGTACCGATATTCTGAACATTTGCCTGATGCGTCCGATATTTTCACCTCAAGATTTTATTCAGATTAAAGGCAGGGGAACAAGAAAACACAGCTTTTCGGAACAGATTGTTGATGTTGGGTTAAAGGAAGAATTCAAGAATACCGAAAAGAAAACCTTTAAGCTGTTTGATTTCTTTGCCAACTGCGAATATTTCGAAGAAAAATTCAATTATGACGAAGTTTTAAAATTACCTGCAAAACACTCGAAAAAAGGACAAGGTGGAGATGGGCCAACGCCGATTGAAGAATACGAGACTTTTGAGGAAGATAAAGTTTTGACACTTCAGGAGGAACAAATTGGAATGGAAGGAATGCGTATTGACCGCATGTTCTTCAATAAGTTTGAAGATGAAATGAAACAAGATGATTTTGTTGCTGAAAATGTGCGTGAAGGTAAATGGGATTTGGTATTGAATTATATCAATGAAGAAATAATGAATAAGCCTGAAGAATATTATACCATTGAAAAATTAAGAAAAGCAGCGGAGGTTGACAGGCGTTTAACTTTAAGAGAAATTATTGAAAAAATATTTGGTTTAATTCCTTATTTTAAATCAAAAGACGAACTATTGGAAGAAGAGTTTGATAAATTTTTAAGCGACTATAAACCACAGGATAAAGATGATGTAATTGCACTGAAATACTTTTTTAAAGCATACATTACTGATAATAGGGTAAGAGACATTATTGAAAAGAAAAAGTTCAATGAATTAAATGTGAATCCTTCTTTTAATATCAACGATTACAAATCGGTTGGTAAAAATTGGAGAATGCTTATACCGGAATATGTGAAGGATTATGTTCCGTTAAATAATTTTATGTAGGAGAATTATAAATGTTAGATACAACAACAAAACGAAGAATAGATACTGCCCGTGATATTTTAGTGGGTAAAGTCCCCGACCCAAAAAGTCAGGTAGAGCAAATTACCATTGCCTTGATTTATAAATTCATGGACGACATGGATTTAGATGCGGAAGAATTGGGCGGTGAACCATCGTTTTTCAGCGGAGAATATGAAAAATATGGTTGGAGAAAAATTTTCAATCCTTCTTTGGGTGGTTTTGAAATGCTGAACTTGTATAGCGAAGCTATTTTAAAAATGGCTCAAAACCCCAATTTACCTCAATTATTCCGTGATATTTTCAAGAATGCCTATTTGCCCTATCGTGACCCTGAAACGTTGAAAAGTTTCTTGAAAATCATCAACGACTTTTCCTACGACCACAGTGAAAAACTGGGCGATGCATTTGAATATCTTTTGTCGGTTCTGGGTAGCCAGGGCGATGCCGGACAGTTTCGTACGCCCCGGCATGTGATTGATTTTATGACAGCGCTTATTGCGCCAAAGAAAAACGAAACCGTGCTTGACCCTGCATGCGGAACAGCAGGTTTTTTAATTTCGGCATACAAACATATTTTAAAAGAAAACTCAAGCAACTACGATAAATCAGACCCTTACACCTTTGAGCAGAATAATGTAAAGTTGGCTGAAATCACTGTGAACGGCAAGCACTACAAAGGCGACAAACTAAGTCCTGATGACCGGGCACGGATAATTCAAAATATAAAAGGTTACGACATTTCGCCTGATATGGTGCGCTTGAGTTTGGTAAACCTTTATTTACATGGTTTTACCGACCCGCATATTCACGAATACGATACACTGACCAGTGAAGAGCGTTGGAATGAATTTTACGACATTATTTTAGCCAATCCGCCTTTCATGTCTCCGAAAGGTGGAATACGCCCCCATAAACGATTTGCTGTTCAAAGTAAGCGTAGCGAAGTGTTATTTGTGGATTATATGGCTGAACATCTCACGCCAACAGGAAAAGCAGCCATTATTGTACCTGAAGGAATCATTTTCCAAAGTGGCTCAGCGTATAAAAGTCTGCGTAAAATGTTAGTGGAAGACAATTATCTGGTGGGTGTAATTTCACTGCCAGCAGGCGTTTTTAATCCATACAGCGGTGTAAAAACTTCCATTTTGTGGTTAGATAAAAGTCTGGCTAAAAAGACTGATAAAATACTCTTTGCTAAAATTGAAAACGATGGTTTTGATTTAGGGGCACAAAGGAGACCAATCAAACAAAACGATTTGCCCGGAGTATTCCGAAAACTAACAGAATACCGAGATAAACTAATGCTTGGTGAAGATATTGATTTTGAAAGTGACACATTGGTTTCGCTGGTTGAAAAGGGAAAAATTTCGGAGAATGGAGAATTTAATTTGAGTGGAGAAAGGTATAGAGAAAACTTACCAATTAACACAGAATATCCTCTGGTTGAGATTAATGAATTATGTTCAATAGAATCTGGTTCAAGACAAAAAGGAGGTTCAGTTGAAAATGGTATACCAAGTATTGGTGGTGGTGAAATAAGTAATAAAGGCAAAATTGTTACTACCAATATGAAGTATATTACTAAAGAGCATTATGAGAACATGAACAAAGGTAAATTGAAGAAGAATGATGTTTTAATTGTTAAGGATGGTGCTACAACAGGAAAGGTTGGTTATTATGATGGTTTTTATGAACATGCAGCTGTAAACGAACATGTGTTTATTTTTCGATCAAAAGGTTCGATTCAACCACAATATTTATTTGAAATTTTAAGGTCAGAAATTGGTACAAAAGAAATCTTAAGATACAAAGTTGATGGAGGGATCGGTGGCATTAATCTTAATGTTGGTAAAGCAAAAATCCCCCTTCCCCCCTTATCCGTTCAGGAAGAAATTGTAGCCGATATAGAAAGCTACCAAAAAATCATTGATGGCGCCCGCCAGGTTGTTGAAAATTACAAACCGAAAATTGACATTGACCCGGAATGGGAAATGGTGGAGTTGGGGGAGATTTGCAATTTTTCACAAGGAACACAAGTAGATAAACCACTTCAACTCACTTCGCCAAAAGATGATTATGTGAAATTTTTAAGGATTGAAAATTATACTCAATTATCAGATGATTTTAGATACATCCCAAAGGAATTAGGAAAGAACAAATATGTTTCAGCAGATGAAGTAGTTGTTGTGAGATATGGTGCTTCTGCGGGCTTTATAGGTAGAGGATTTGATGGGATTTTGGCTAATAATCTATTTAAGGTAACACCACAGGAGAACACAGTTACGAATTCATATTTATACTATGTCCTTAGTTCTATTGATTATCAGAATAAATTTACGAATTTAACAGCTGGCGGGGCAATGCCTGCCCTTAGCTTTCGAACAGTAAAAGAAATATTGATTCCAATCCCAGAAAGAGATGTTCAGGACACAATAGTTGCACAAATCGAAAAAGAGAAAAAATTGGTGAATTCCAATAAGCAACTCATAGAAATATTCGAGCAAAAAATAAAAGACCGCATAGCAAAAGTTTGGGGAGAGTAATGGACGAAGCCTATCAAATATTACAATATTTACCCAATCGTTTTAAACAAAGAGACGAGCAGGAATACATTGAATTCCTTTGGGATGCTTTTGAAAGCAATTACCAAAACGAGAAGTATCAATTTGCTTTCATTGCTTACCACATGCTATTTATGAGTTATGTATATTTCACCATTTGGCAAATTAAATCAGTCCGGGCAGATGATTTTGACAAGATTAAACTTGGCTTCAATAATAATTTTGGTCAAGCTCAAAATCCATTTGGTTTTAGTACTGAAAACGAAAGCAAAGTATTCAACCTGTTAAAATATTTATGCAATTCCCATTCAGATGTTGAGGCACTTATTGGTCAATACAAAAGACTGGTAAAAGAACGTAATGATATTGCACATGCCAGCGGAAACATGCCATTTCGTACCGAAAGCTACTTACAAAGCCGCTTAAATGACATTATAAGATACGTTGCAGAAATACAGGAATTCAGTAAGCCGGTAATAGAAGAATGCTTTACAAAGTTCCTAATTGAGAGCCAAGACGAAGAAGAAAGGCAATATTCAATAATTGAAGAACAGATAAAAGAGGTATTAATCCACGAGCATTACTTATCACAAAAAGATTTAGAAATATGCTTGGACTTTGATATTACAACACTTTCAGACCAGGAAAATTACCCTGAGATTGAAAGAGTATTTGAAACATTAAGAAATGAATATGCCGAACAAACAGCCTGACCCTTCGCATCCATACACATTGTCAAGTCGCACGAGCCGAAGCGCAAACCAAAACTTGCCAAAGAGTATGGCTGCCCCATCGCACGGAAAGACTGCGGACAGAAAGCACGGGCACACAACACGCGGTCATAAGTAATGCGGGGCGAAGAGGGTAATTGAACATGAGTACATTTAATAAACATAGCAACGGTTTGATAGGTAAGTGCTTCGAAATCCCGCACTACTCATACCGCCATCCGTTAACACATATTTAGAAAAAACATAGTACCATGATAAGTAGTTTTATAACACAGATTGATAATACAGAAATTGTGCTTCCTGCCATCCAACGTGATTTTGTTTGGGAAGAAGAAAGAATTACCAAATTGTTTGATTCCATAATGAGAGGCTATCCACTTGGGATTGTTCTGCTTTGGGAAACTTATTTGGATATAAAATATCGAGAATTTGAAAATGATTATCAATCCGAAGTGAAGTATATCTTCAAAGATAACACTACAAATAAAAGAATTAAACTTGTTCTGGATGGACAACAACGATTGCAATCATTATTTATCGCATTAAATGGTAGCATTGACGGAAAAGAATTATACTTTGACGTTTTAAGTGGTAAGACCATTGATGATTTTCGTGAAGTTTTTTATGTGTTTCGTTTTCTAAAATCCACAGATTCAGTCGAATTAAACAATAAGACAAAAGAAAATTTAAAGAACAAAGAAAATGGAGAAGAAAACGGAGAACAAGAAAAATATTCGGTATTTATATCTGTCAAGGAAATATTAAATTCTAGTCCTGAGGGCAGATTAGCAATGAAAAATGAATTGAAATCTGAATATGGGCTTGCCGATAAGGATGTTATTCGATTAGAATTAAACATGAATAAATTGATTCATTCAATTACGAATGATGGAAACATATTAAAAGTTTCAACGATAGATGAAAATAAACCTAAAGAAAGCAAGGACAGAAAAACTGAATCAGATATACTTGAAGTGTTTGTGAGAATAAATCGTCAAGGTATAACATTGAGTCGTTCTGACTTAATTTTCAGTATGCTAAAACTAAAATGGAAAGCATCGGCAGAGGAGTTACCTGATTTCATTAAAGATATAAATGATGGCAACAATTTAGGAATTGATATTGATTTTGTTATAAGGTCTTTATTCAGTGTTTCAAATTTAGGCTCAAAATTCGATGTTGACCTATTGCGAAAGTATTCAAACGTAGAAAAGATAAAAACTAATTATGAAAGAACTTGCAATGCGATTCGTTCATTAGTTGATTTTATGCAACAAGACTGCAATATTTTAAACAGCAATATAATAGGTGGATATCTGAATCTAATTCCTATTGTTTATTATCTTTCTAATACTCCTAATAATCTTGTTCCAAACAGTGAAATTGCAAAACTTAAAAAGGCTCTTTACATTTTCGGATTTACAAGACCCTTTAGTAGATATGCAGATAGTAGAATTGGTAATTTTATTAGAGAGGAATTAAAGCCATTGTCTGATTCGGGTGATTATTCATTTCCACTTGACAGCTCAATTTGGTGGGTAAACTATTGGGAGGGCTATGATTCCTTTAATAATAAATTGCTTCAAAGAAACAGATACTTGACACTTCATTTACTTCAAGGGAAAACTGGTGCAAAAGTAAAATATTCAAGAAATGCTCCTGAAATTGACCATATCTTTCCCCAATCAATCCTTAACGAAAAAGAATACGATAAGGGTTTAATCAATTCTTATGGTAACTTTTGGATTTTAGCAAAAACAAAGAATCAGAATAAATCAAATAAACACCCAAAGGATTATTTTGCAGATGTTGATGATAGTGTTTTGGCAAAATCATTAATTGACAAGGATAAACTTGATTATCGGCAATTTTCAACTTTTGTAAAAGAGAGAGAACAGAGTATCTTGATTAAAATTAAAAAATCGTTGGGAATTAAGGATACCGAATTGGATTATTCAACAATTTGGGAAAGCGAAAATGAAGAAACTGATGAGTAAAAAACGTGTGGTAACATGCGGTCATACTCAATATGGGGGTTGCAGCGTAATTCATTGTCTGTGGCTCGTTTCAGCCTTTATGCATCTTGATAGTGAAGTGGCTTCGAAATCCCGTACTGCGCATACCGCTGTCCGTTGGCAACAAGTGGAAATAGATGCAATGGTTAATAAACTATACGGGATAACAGCAGAAGCAGAGGAAAATGAAAAAATTGATGAAGAATTGGATTTGGTAAAAACGGAGGATGATGAAGATTAGCCACCGCAGTAGTCATACACATTGCCAGGCATACACCAGCCAAGAACAAAACTAACCAAAGAGTTTAACTACCTCAACTCACAATAAACAAAAATGACAGACGATAAAAATATGATGGTTAATAAAACTGTATGGAAAGATTATAGGAATAATATTCTTGTTGATAAGGATAATCCTGTCTTAGCATTTAAAGCAAATCGTGACAGGTATTTTATAAATGGCAAACAAAATGCCTATGCTGGCCTACCACATATCGCGAGTATTCGCTCAGAAGATGCAATCACTTGGAACGTAATAAGGCGTCTAAGTTTATATAATGACTTTGCTCCAATTGGACAGTTAATTGACTTAGAACTTTCGAATCTAAAGGTTTTGTTATGGACGTTGTCTTTCGATGAAAACTCAAAAGAATTGCAATATAAAGTTGGCTCAACGATTCGAAGAATTGATGGGCAATATAAAGGTCAGATTACTGAACCTGACATTATCATTGAGACTGATAGTTATTTTATTGTTTTCGAATGTAAATTAGGAGAGAGAGATAAGTATCCCAGTCACTTATGGGAAAATGCCAAGAATTCAAAAGGGCCAAAGACTAGAGAAAATGACTATTTTAAGGATAAATTGTTTACTGGCAATTCAGGATATTATAGCGATTCATATCAATTATTTAGGATGGTCTTTTATGCAAATGAAATTGCCAATAAACTTAATAAAAAGGCTCTATTTGTATCTTTAACAAATAAAACTTGGTGGAATAAGGAGAAAAAAGGCACACCCTCTCCTCATAGTATTTGGGAAAATTTCAAGAAGCAGGTTAATCCAGAGAAGGTTGAGTTAAAAAGCATTTTTTGGCAGGATCTAAATATTAAAGATAAAGCTCTATCGTCTTATATTAAGGATCATAAATGTTTATATTAACAGAACAATGGGTTATAAAACATTGGGGAATAAGTGATTAGTAGAACCATAATGCTCTGCATCAACTGTTGAAACGGCGGATAAGTTCGTAGCTCGCAATCGGCAACTTGGGAAGGAAAGAGGTTAACAGGAAATCGCCCGCAAACACCAACGCTTCATACACTCAAGGTTATGCCCCATTATAAAAAACTGAACATAAAATGAACTTCGGAAAAACAATTAAAATATTTCTCATCGATGGAGATCCCAACGGCCGAATGAGTTGTGAATTATCAAACTGGACCGGAAAAGCATATAAAATACCACGGATTAAGATAAAAGACTGTAAAGATCGAGAAGATCTTATTAGTACAGGAGTATATCTTTTATTTGGAAAAGATGAAGAAGGAAAGGAGCAGGTTTATATCGGAGAGGCAGAATCAATTATTAAAAGATTAAACCAGCATCTCACACAGAAAGATTTTTGGAATGAAACAATTGTCTTTATAAGTAAGGATGAAAATCTGAATAAAGCACATATCAAATACATTGAGAATAGATTATTTGATATAGCCATAAATGCCAATCGTTATAAGATTGAGAATACTGTTACCCCGACACAATCTTCTGTTTCAGAATCCGATAAAGCTGAAATGGAAGAATTTATAGATAACATTAAAATGCTTGTGAATACACTTGGACATAAAGTATTCGATGAGAAAAGAGAATTTAAGCACAAGCAAAAACAAAATATTTTCTTTATTAAAGCCGCTCGTAGAGCAGATGCACAAGGAGAACCAACTTCAGATGGTTTTGTAGTATTTAAAGGATCTATAGCTGCTTCCACTACAGTAAGTTCAATGCACCCATATCAAATCAATTTGAGACAGTCACTTGTTGACAAAGGCGTTTTACAATTGAATGGAGAGCACTATGAATTTTCAGAAGATTTCATATTTAGCAGTCCATCCACTGCCGCAGCAGTTGTGATGGGGAGAAATGCCAACGGCTTACTTGAGTGGAGATTAAAAGACGGAAAATCACTTAAAGAATTTGAAACGATTGATAAGAACCACGGGGTATAATGTAATGTATAAACATTCAGCAACTTTTGAAACTGCTAGGCAAGTCCCGGATACGAAGAGCCTGGGGAGGAATAAGAGAACATGAACTGGGTAAGAGACGATAGACAAATGGGCAATGTTGGTCCCATTATTCAGAGGCAGGGAAAGATGATTGGAAATACAGCCTATTCACGTGAATCTTGAAAATTATGTTTTTTATGGTTGACAAATTACACCTTGGGATTTAAATATTAAGACTTACAAATAATGGCAAAGAAGAACGGAAACGGCACCAGCGAGCCTTTGGAGAAACAGCTGTGGAAGACAGCCGACAAGCTCAGGAAGAACATTGACGCTGCGGAGTATAAGCACGTAGTTTTGGGACTGATATTCCTAAAGTATATTTCCGATGCTTTTGAGGAGTTATACGCCCGGCTGAATGCCGAAAAGGCCCAGGGAGCCGATCCCGAAGATAAAGACGAATACAAGGCGGAAAATGTGTTTTTCGTGCCACCGCAAGCCCGCTGGTCCCTGTTGCTCTCCAAGGCCAAGCAAGTGGACATCGGCAAGGTCGTGGACGAGGCCATGGATGCCATCGAAAAGGAAAATACGTCCCTCAAAGGCGTCTTGCCCAAGGTTTACGCACGTCAGAACCTTGACCCCACAAGCCTCGGGGAATTGATAGACCTGGTGGGCAACATCGCCCTTGGCGATACCAAAGCCCGGAGCGCTGATGTCCTCGGCCATGTGTTTGAATATTTCCTGGGGGAATTTGCTCTTGCCGAGGGGAAGAAGGGCGGACAGTTCTACACGCCCAGAAGTGTTGTAGAGCTTTTGGTCGAGATGCTGCAACCCTTCCAGGGCAGGGTCTTTGACCCTTGCTGTGGCTCGGGAGGTATGTTCGTGCAATCGGAGAAATTCGTAACGGAACACCGAGGAAGAACAAATGACATTTCCATATACGGTCAGGAGAGCAACCAAACCACCTGGCGCCTGTGCAAGATGAACCTGGCCATCCGGGGGATTGACAGTTCGCAGGTCAAGTGGAACAACGAGGGATCTTTCCTGAACGATGCCCACAAGGATCTGAAGGCCGATTACATCATTGCCAATCCTCCATTCAACGTGAGTGACTGGGGTGGGGACCTGCTGCGCACCGACGGCCGCTGGCAATACGGAGTGCCTCCCGTAGGGAATGCCAACTACGCCTGGATACAGCACTTCCTTTACCACCTGGGACCCAACGGCCAAGCCGGCTTTGTTCTGGCTAAAGGATCGCTGACCAGCAAAACTTCGGGAGAGGGCAATATTCGAAAGGAATTAATCGAGAAGAACCTGGTAGATTGCATCGTGAATTTGCCGGCCAAACTCTTTCTGAACACCCAAATACCGGCCTCGCTATGGTTCATGAGCCGCAACCGGACCAATGGCAAATTCCGGAACCGCAGTAACGAGATCCTGTTTATTGATGCCCGCAACCTGGGACACTTGATCAACCGACGCACCAAGGAATTGACACAGGATGATATCCGGCAGATAGCAGATACATACCACAACTGGCGTAATCCCGACGGGAACTATCAGGACATTGCTGGTTTTTGCGCATCCGCTCCAATAGAGAAAGTTAAAGAACTGGATTATGTGCTTACTCCCGGACGCTATGTTGGCTTGCCCGATGATGAAGATGATTTTGACTTTAACGAACGCTTCATTGCCTTGAAAGCCGAGTTGGAGGAACAGATAAAGGAAGAAGCCCGATTGAACGAGGTAATAGCAGCTAACCTGGAAAAGATTAAGAGCAATGGGTGAGTGGAAAGAAAAATCTTTGATTGAATTGGCAGATATTATTCCTGGTTTTGCCTTCAAAAGCAATGATTTTGGGCCAATTGGTGAAATCGTTATCAAAATTAAGGATATTCATCCTCCATTAATTGATTTATCAAGTACCGAAAAAGTAAACACAAGTAATTACGATAAGAATAAACTTAAGAAGTACTTATTAGAATATGGCGATTTTGTAGTTGCCATGACTGGTGCGACAATTGGTAAAGTTGGGAGATTGAAAGAGAAAAAACCAGCCTTCATTAATCAGCGAGTCGCTAAAATTAATGCAAAAAAAGGTGTTAATAATGACTTTATATATTATTCGGTAACATCCTATGATTTTCAAGTATTTATACAAAACAATATTGACAGTCATAGTGCTCAGGAAAATATTAGTGGCAACAGTATTGGAAGGTTTCCAATTCTTGCCCCCCCTCTCCCCGAACAAACCGCCATCGCCTCCATCCTTTCCAGCCTGGACGATAAAATAGACCTGCTGCACCGCCAAAACGCCACCCTGGAAAAAATGGCCGAAACGCTTTTTAGGCACTGGTTTGTGGAAGAAGCGAAGGAGGAGTGGGATGAGATTAATTTTGGTGAGTTTGTTACACCTAAGAAAGGGAAGAATATTACAAAATCAGAAGTCGTTGAAGGAAGTTATCCTGTGGTTGCAGGTGGTTTAGAACCTTCATGTTATCATATAGAAGCAAATACAAAGTCACCTGTAATAACAATAAGTGCATCTGGGGCAAATGCTGGTTATATAAGGCTTTATACTACGCCGGTTTGGTCATCAGACTCATCATATATAGATGAGTCAATCACACCTTACGTCTATTTCTGTTATGTTTTTTTGAAAATCAATCAATCCAAGTTAACAGATAAACAAGAAGGAAGCGCCCAACCACATATCTATCCAAGCCATATTATGGAGTTAGATTTTATGAGTTATCCTGAAAGCATAATAAAAGTATTTGAAGAAAGTGCTAGACCTTTATTCAATAAAATCAAATCAAACCAAACCCAGATCCGTACCCTAACCGCTTTACGTGACACCTTGTTGCCTAAGCTAATGAGTGGAGAAGTACGGGTAGAACCGGATTAGCAAAAGTGACGTTTCGTACCATGTAAGTATATAATAAAACCGCAGTATATGAGCCACATGACTGAAAACGCCATAGAGCAGTACACCATCGACCTGATGGGAAGACTCGGCTACCAGTACGTCTATGCTCCCGACATTGCTCCCGACGGCAATGCTCCTGAAAGGGAGTCCTACAGCCAGGTGTTGTTGTTGGGGCGTTTAAGAAAAGCTATAAATCGGATAAACGATCATTTATCCCATGATATCCAGGAGCACGCTCTCAAAGAGATTCAGCGCATAGCTTCTCCGGACCTTGTGGCCAACAACAAAGCTTTTCATAAGTACCTGACCGAAGGCGTTCCTGTATCAAAAAACGTGGAAGGGTATGAACGGGGCGACCGCCTGTGGCTCATAGATTTTGAGCACCCCGAGAACAACGATTTCCTGGTGGCCAACCAGTTCACCGTGGTAGAGAATAACAACAACAAACGTCCCGACGTGATTCTCTTTATCAATGGCATTCCATTGGTGGTTATGGAGCTAAAGAACGCAGCAGATGAAACGGCTACTGTCTACTCGGCCTTCAAGCAAATAGAGACCTATAAAACCATCATTCCGGGACTGTTCACCTACAACGGCTTTGTGGTGATATCGGATGGCCTGGAAGCAAAAGCCGGCTCCATCTCGGCCGATTACAGCCGTTTTATGGCTTGGAGAACCTCGGACGGACAGAAAGAAGCTTCTTCAACAACCAGCCAAATGGAGACCCTTATCCTGGGGATGCTCAATAAAGAAACACTGCTGGATATTATACGCCACTTTATTGTTTTTGACGAATCAACAAAAGAGGATCCTCAAACCGGCATCATAACCAAGACAACGGTCAAGAAGCTTGCCGCCTACCACCAGTACTATGCCGTTAACAGGGCTGTTGAATCTACCTTACGTGCCTCGGGTTATGTCCTAAAACAAGACACAAAGAGGGTGTTAACACAGTCACCGGAGAGCTACGGATTGCCCGGGGTCAGTAAACAGCCGGTATCCGATCGTAAGGGTGGTGTTGTCTGGCATACCCAGGGCAGTGGCAAATCACTCTCCATGGTGTTTTATACCGGCAAAATCGTGCTGGCCATGGACAATCCCACCATAGTGGTGATTACGGACAGAAACGACCTGGACGACCAGCTTTTTGATACCTTCGCCTCGTCCAAACAGCTGCTCCGTCAAGAGCCCATCCAGGCCGAAGACAGGGGCCACCTGCGGGAATTGTTAAAAGTCGCCTCGGGCGGCATCGTCTTTACCACCATACAGAAATTCCAGCCCGAGGAAGGCAACGTCTATGAAACCCTCTCGGCCCGCGACAATATCATTGTCATTGCCGATGAGGCGCACCGGAGCCAATACGGCTTCAAGGCCAAGACCATCGATACCCGGAACCATGACGGGGTGGTTGAAGGCAAGAAGATCGTTTATGGATTTGCTAAATACCTGCGTGACGCCCTGCCGCATGCCACCTACCTGGGTTTTACCGGGACTCCCATAGAAAGCACCGATGTAAACACACCTGCAGTTTTCGGTCATTACGTGGACATTTATGATGTGGCACAAGCCGTGGAAGATGGTGCAACGGTCCGGATATACTATGAAAGCCGACTGGCCAAAGTAAAACTGAGTGACCAGGGCAGGGAGCTGGTCAAACAGCTGGATGATGAGATAAACATGGAAGACCTCCCGGTACCGCAACAGGTAAAAGCACGGTGGACGCAGCTGGAAGCACTCGTGGGCAGTAAAGATCGTCTTGAAGAGGTTGCCCGTGATATTATTGAGCATTTTACTCACAGGCAGGAGGTCTTTGACGGCAAGGGCATGATAGTGACCATGAGCCGCAGGATAGCTGCCGATCTGTATAAGGCCATTGTTGCTTTGCGTCCTGACTGGCATTCAAAGGACCTGAACAAAGGCGTGATTAAGGTCGTTATGACCTCTGCCTCATCGGATGGGCCGGAGATAGCAAAACATTACACATCCAAGAGCCAACGCAGGGTATTGGCCGATCGCATGAAAGATCCCCAGGATGAACTGAAGCTGGTTATTGTGCGGGATATGTGGCTTACGGGATTTGACGTACCGTGTTTGCATACCATGTATATTGACAAGCCCATGAAGGGACACAACCTGATGCAGGCCATAGCCAGGGTCAACCGTGTGTTCAGGGATAAGCCGGGAGGATTGATCGTGGATTACCTGGGAATCGCCTCGGACCTGAAAAAAGCCCTTTCCTTTTATGCCGATTCGGGCGGCAAGGGAGACCCGACCATCTTGCAGGAGCAGGCTGTTGAGCTTATGCTGGAAAAACTCGAAGTGCTATCCAACATGTATCATGGATTCCCGTACGAGGGATACTTTCAGGCCGAGACAGCCAAGAAGCTCTCCATGATCCTGGCTGCCGAGGAGCATATCCTGGGACTTGAAGACGGCAAGAAACGCTACATAAACGAAGTAACGGCCCTGTCAAAGGCTTTTGCTATTGCCATTCCCCACGAACAGGCTATGGACGTTAAAGATGAAGTGGCTTTCTTCCAGGCCGTGAAAGCTCGTTTGGCTAAGTTTGACAGTACGGGCAAGGGCAAGACTGATGAGGAGATAGAAACCACCATCCGGCAGGTAATTGACAAGGCCCTGGTGACTGAGCCGGTGATTGATGTTTTTAGCGCAGCCGGCTTGAAGAAGCCCGATATTTCCATACTATCGGATGAGTTCTTGATGGAACTCAAGGATATGGAGCATAAGAATGTGGCGCTGGAGGTGTTGAGAAGGTTGTTGAATGATGAGATCAAGTCCAGGGCAAAGAAAAACCTTGTCAAAAGCCAGTCCCTGATTGAAATGCTGGAAAGCAGCATTAAGAAATACCACAATAAGATATTGACGGCAGCCGAAGTGATTGAAGAACTGATAAGCTTAAGCAAAGAAATTGTGGAAATGGACAACGAGGCTAAGTCAATGGGCCTGTCCGATTTTGAGTATGCCTTTTATACAGCAGTAGCCAACAACGATAGCGCAAGAGATCTGATGCAACAAGATAAGCTTCGTGAACTGGCCGTCGTGTTAACTGAAACCATAAGGCAGAATGCCACAATTGACTGGACCATCAAGGAAAGTGTAAAGGCAAAATTAAGAGTGTCCGTCAAGCGTCTGTTACGTAAATACGGCTATCCCCCGGACATGCAAAAACTGGCAACCGACACCGTCCTGAAACAAGCAGAAATGATAGCGCAGGAGCTGACAGGGAGCTAAATGAAGAAGTATATAAGAAGATGAACGT
>ERZ795048.2099-NODE-2099-length-16549-cov-4.671638_pt1 | contig 16549 bp, 7 predicted proteins | sample MGYA00375132_ERZ795048 | MGnify/ENA primary metagenome ERZ795048 (study PRJEB30177, sample SAMN05720225) | activated sludge metagenome | isolation source: Anaerobic digester | place: Hong Kong | collected 2014-12-17 ...
AAACGGGGGAAATAAATGTAGGAGACGAGATATTAGCCATAGGTCCCACCACCGGGGTAGTTGAAAGTACCATTAAAGAAATCCGCGTGGATGAAAAACCGGTGGATAAGGCAGGGAAAGGAGATCTGTGTTCCATAAAGATCCAGGAACTTGTACGCAGGTCAGACAAATTATACCGTGTTGATTATCGTAAAAAATAACCGGGTTATTTCAGGTTCAAAACAATCCTGAATATGGTCCGGACACCGGGTTCAGAAGAGTGTACAAAGATCTTCCCGTTGTGATAAGCTTCAATGATCCTTTTCGAGAGAGAAAGGCCAAGCCCCCAGCCCCTTGTCTTTGTAGTAAACCCGGGTTTAAAAATGGTATTGAACTTCGATTTGGGAATTCCTTTTCCCGTGTCTTCGATATCAATTTGCACATTTCGGTGTTGCACCGAACATCTTACCGTTATGGTTCCCGCTCCTTCCATGGCGTCCATGGCATTTTTACACAGGTTTTCAATGACCCACTCAATCAGGGTGTCATTCATGGGAATTATTACAGGTCCGGAGGGAAATTCAGTTACAAATTCAATGGATTTTCCCCGGCGGGATTTAAGGTAGGAGATGGTATTCTCTATGACCGGAATAATATCAGTTGGTTTCAATGAGGGTTTTGAGCCGATCTTGGAAAATCGCTCAGTGATCTTTTCCAGGCGTTCTGCATCTTTCTCCAGTTCGGAAGTGGTAGATGGATCAGCCCCGGTTTGTTTCAGGATTTCTATCCATCCTGCCAGGGAAGATACGGGTGTGCCGAGCTGATGTGCAGATTCTTTGGACAGGCCGGTCCAGACTTTATTTTGTTCAGCGTTCCTGGAAGCACTGAATGCTATGTATGAAACGGTGATAAACAGGAGGATTACTGCCAGTTGGAAATAGGGAAAGGCAGCCAGTTTCCTCAAAAGATTTGAATTTCGATAATAGAGGTACTGATATTTGTTATCTCCCATGGAAATTACAATACTGTCATTTTCCGTCCGCATTTTTTCCAGTGTATGATAGAGGTACTCGTCCTGATTTACCCTCGCGGTATCCAGGTTGCGGTATGTCATAATACTATCCAGGTCATTGGTAATAATGATGGGAATCTGCTTGTTTTTTTCAGTAACAGTGAGGGGGAACATGATATCCGTCTTTGAAGGATCCGCTTTTATAAGAATACGGGTTGCTTCCGCCCATAATTCCATTTTTGTACGTTCCTCTTCAGCGATAATTTTAACAAGGCGGTTTGTGTAAAAAAGTGAACCTGAGCCTATTAAAATCGCTGAAAGCAACAATACCAGCTTCCACCTTTGTTTTCTTTCGTATATACTCAATTTCTAAGAATTAATTGGTACTATCATCTATAACGAATTCAAATTCCGGATCTTTTGCCGTTTTCTTATTCTTTTTCCACCAGCGTTGTTTTTCTTCCGGTTGTGTTGATACAGAATCTTTTACTTCTTCATCGGGGAACTCAAACCTGAATTCGGGTTCGTTTTTCTTTTGCGAAGATTGCTGTACATCCTGGTCTTTTTTAAACAGACCGAATTCATCATTAAGGACGGATTTAATTTCGGTTTTTTGCTCTTTCAGATCATTCCTGATCTTTTTCATTACCTGGTCCTCATCAAACTCTATCATCATCCCCTCTCCTTCATCATACAGGTGAAGGAACAGGGTACGGTGATCATCCTTGTCCAATGCAATCTCAAACTCTTTATTTCGTGAACTTTTTGCCTTATTAAACAGTATTTCAGATAATTGCGTTGCAATATGATAGTCGAATGTCTTGTCAAAACCATGGTATCCTGAAGCCATAAGGGTCATGACAGAGGAATTGATCTCCATTTCCGGAATCTGGATCCTGTTGTTATTAATAAGGATCGTATTGCTGATGGTGGAAAAGCTGATATGATCCATTTTATCAATTTTCAGGAACCGGGAAAGTTCGATCATGGGTTTAAAGTTATTTAGTTCACCCTGTTCGATTACAAATGTATTTTCCGAGACGATCTGTTCTGTAATGGGGCTGAAATCTTCCCGCAGGGGAGCGAATAAGGCCGTTTCGCCGGAAATTTTACCGGCAATATTTTTATCCGTAAGGAAGGTCTGTCCAAAATTATTGAATGAGATAAACAGGTCGCCGATTTCCACGTTCCTGTAATTGGCATTTATGGCAGCCAATCGGACTGGCTTATTCAGGTCCGTCATGGATATTTTTGCATTAATGGCCCCGTGCATGGTCTCCAGGTAAATCGGTTCAAGAAAGATTCCCGGGTACCTGTAGGTCAGGTTTCCGTTTAATCGCCTTGTTTCAATGTCTCCCTTTATAATTTTATCGATGTTGAAATCAATATCGAGCATAATATCATTGGGGAAACTAAAGGGAGCTTTTTCTCCCGTGTTGTTGTTTTTTGAGAACGCAGCACTCAGGTCATCAATATTTACGCCTGAACTTTCAATTTCCCCTTTTATCTTAAGCACTTCTTTTTCATGGCTAAAAAATGGATTAGTGGCAATCAGATCAGCTTTGAAATGAGAATTTTCTATCAGGCACTTCAGATCACACGCCAGCTGGTTTTCATTAATTGAAATTCTCCCATTTATACTATCACCATTTATGGCAGGACTGACCAGCTGGATGCGCAGATCATTCATATCAACAAATCCGCTGGGTTTGATCCGGAGCTTTCCCGGACCATCCTTCTCAGGCTTGTAGGAACCGGACACCTTGAAATTGGTGAGGATTTGTCCCCTTGAGACAACCACGGGCAGGTCTTTAAGATAGGATGCAAGTTCCCTGCCGTCAAAATCACCGTTAACAGATGCATCAAATACGGGTTCGACAAAATTTGTCAGTTCAATGTTGCCTTTTAAAACAGACTTATTTGTAGAAGTACTGATCTGATGTATTTGAATTGCCGAGGATTGCGGGCTGTTGCTTACTCCATTCGTGAAGCTGCCTTCGAGGTTAATATCAAAGAGTTCAAGAGAGTAATCAGGAATATTTATGTAACACCTGGAAGCATTAAAAGAGGCATCAATGTGTGGTGAATATGTGGATGTTGCAAGGCCGGAGAGGTGTACAAACAGGTCCATCTCTCCCCGGGTTCTGATATTTTCAACTTCTTTTACCTTGTCAGCCATGATATCAGTAAGCAGCCCTAGGTCTATCCGCTTTCCTGTAAACTGAAGGTCAAGATCGGTACCGGCAAGGGGATCAACAACAAACTCTCCTTCAAGGGATGCACTCAGCTTTCCAAGTTCGATGTTCCCTTTTGATACAGTGTATTGCTTTCCTGAGACTTTCAACGCTACATCAGTTTTTACATCCTGTCCTGCAATGTATGTTATACCGGCACTTGAGGTTCTGTCGATATACATTTCCCCCAGGACCTTCATCATGTAATTATCTTTGTTAAAGTTGCCGGAGAAAAGAACATCCTTAAGCCTTCCCCTGATTTCCATTTCTGTAGCCAGGTTAATGTATTCCACGTTGATACCCCGGACCACAACTCCGTTTAATTCAATTAGCGGACTGTCTCCTTGTCCTGTCCGCTCTTTTGCGATCAGGAAATTGCCTTTTCCTGAAGAGTCGATATAGAGTTTTATACTGCCATTTTTTGCTTCGAAGCTCCTGACGGTATATTTCTTTCTCAGCAGCTTAATAATATTGAACTCAACGTATATTCGCTCGGTAACCATTAAGGTATCTGCTTCGTACCGCGAAAACTCATTCCTGTTAAAATTGTGGCCCGACCATACCACTACATCATTAAACATCACTGAAATGTGCGGAAAATTACGAAGCAAACTGAAACCCATCTCATCAATGGAAATTTTCGTATCCAACTGATCGTTGATCATCTCCATGGTATATTCCTGAAGGTCGTCACCATAGTATTTTACAACTACAGTGCTGCCAATCAGCACCAATAAGATCAGGATCAAAAGGAAAGCTCCCAGGTACTCGGCGATAATCCTTATTCGTTTCACAGGAAAAACGGTTTACTTTATCAGGAAGCTGAAGTCATCTGTTAAACCCAGCTCTGACGGTTCTGTGCCATATTTAAAAATTCTGACTGTTTTTTTCCCGATGAGCTGAATATTTTTGTCTTCAATACGGAACATACAGCCTTCCCGAAGTCCGGCAACGGTAACTTCTTTATTTGCCACCAGGAATTCATTGATGCGGTCCTCTCTCGTTTCTCCTGCATGACCATCCGGATTTGCATCCAGGTAATGAGGATTAATCTGGAAAGGAATCAGGTTGAATGCTGCAAATCCAGCCGGTTCTACGATGGGCATATCGTTGGTGGTACGGATGGTAGGACAGGTCATGTTGGATCCGGCGCTCCATCCGATATAAGGAGTGCCGTTCATAACTTTTTCCCTGATCAGGCCGACCAGTTGATTGTCCTGAAAGAGCTTAAGCAGCTGGAAAGTATTTCCACCGCCTACGACTATGGCCCTGGCTTCTTTTACAGCAGCTACAGGGTCTTTCAGCGTATGTACAGATACGATATCGTGGCCGATTTCATTAAAACGTTGTTTTACTTTTTGCGCATAATCATCGAACGATATTGTGACTCCCGCATACGGGAAAAACAGCGCGGTTACAGGTTCTTCACCCAGGAATTTTTTTATCTCTTCCTTCGGATAATCCAGGTATTCTTCTCCTGCATTGGTAGAATTACTTATTAATAGCAGTCTCATAGGCAAATTATTTGTGTACGTAACAAATTTACAATATTCAGATGTAGACTCTCACGAAAGTTTTCAAAACGATCTTTATACCATAACTGGTATAGCAACGAAAAAATATTCAAAATATATGAAAAGCGCACCGGGTTTTTTATCTCCGGTGCGCCATGCTGATATTCCGACCTTATTTTTGGGCAGACTATGGTTTGTCCGTTTTGATAAAGGAATTGTAGAATATAGTTTCTCCTGCTGATAGTTTTAGTATATAGATGCCATTCATCAGCGAACTGACTTCGATACAGTTGTTTGTCAAAACCGCAGCTTTGATTACCCGTCCCCTGGTATCAATAATTTCATACCTCATCTCTTCTGTAGGTGATGGTGCATCAACAAAAAGCTTATCCATAGCAGGATTGGGCCACGTTGAAACCTGGATGATCCATGCATCAGGAACACCATTTGCAAGGGCAACCTCAAAGCTTTGAATGACAGGTTCCGCGGGTGAATATGTATCATTTCCCTCCTGTGAAGCCTGGATTCTTACGGTCCCCGTTTCCCCGGTCAGGGTAACAAGGTTACCGCTAATGGTGGCCGGTCCTGAGAGGATTTCAACTGTCACATCCAGCCCGGAAGTTGAACTTACTGAAATTGTAAATGCCTCATCGGTAGTATACTTATCCGGGATATCTTCGAAAGTAATTGTTTGAGAGATATACCCTACACTGAAACTCTGCTTTACGGAAGGAGCCGGAAGATAATCTTCATTTCCTTCCTGTGAAGCCTGGACCTGGACCACACCAGCTTCGCCGGTTAGGGTTATGGTTGCTCCGTCGATGGTTGCAGGACCGGAAAGAATCTCAAAACTTACGGGCAGTCCTGAACTGGCTGTCGCAGAAATCGTGAACGGATCATCTGTTGCTTCTTTATCAGGAATTGCCGGGAAGGTTATGGCCTGTGAAGCCTTGTAAAAAGTCCAGCCACTTACATTGCCCAGGTCAAGTGAATTGTACGCATTGAAAGCGGCTCCTCCCGAGGCTGTGATATCCTTTAATTCCAGGTAATATCCGTCAACAGTACCCGATGTCTGGATAATCTCGGCTTTTACCCCTTCATTTACACAGGATAGAGAAATATGTTCTTCCTCCGTACCAACAGCGATAAACTGCTTGCTTGTAACGGTTTTGAAGCCCAGTATTTTCAGGGTCTTCCCGGCTTCAATGAGCAGGGTGTCAACCACAATGGTTGAATTAATAGATGCAACATCCTGATATCGACCCCTGACGACATAGAGGTCTCCAAGATTTACATGGACATTGGTGGGGAAGTCACTTACCGGGGTGAATTCACTGCTGAATGAAATTTTCGAATTTGCCCCATTGAATGTAAGATTGTCACCCGAATTCCACCACTGCATTGTACGGGTAAAGATGGATGACGTACCCAGGTCAAGAACTTTTGTTTCATCTCCGGTAAAATAAAATGCAAAATCTATATGCATCCAGTTACCATTGGTCTTGAACGTCCCATTTTCCAGGTGTATCTCCCTGGTCGTCAAGCTATCCTGAAGGGCCCATTCACCGCCTCCCAGGAAGTAGATATAAGAACTGGTCCCGGGATTACTCGATTTGCCGGCAGTAATAGTTTCTGATCCGGCAGAGAAGAAATTATAATTCGTTACTGAGATATCCATATTCTCAATCAGGGTCAGGGAACCATAGATGTTCATGGCTTTATTGTTACCAGCCAGTGCCGGATGATCTGTGGCTCCTTCCCATGACATAGAATGGAATGTGATCTCGTCACTGTCGATGATTACCTGCTGGCCTGATCCGTTGAATGAATTTGTATCAAAGAAAACATTGTCGAGAGAACCTGGTACCCTGACGTGGAAAGTGCTTCCCCCGGAAGAAGTAGCCCAGTGAGTTGAAAAATCACTCCAGTTGCCACTACCTCCAACCCAGTAAAAATCTTTCGCCACCGGGGCATAAATATTCCACCCCGTGTTGTTGCCGTTGTCAACGCTTTCCATGGCGTTAAATGTGGCTCCACCACTGGCATTCATATCCTGTAATATTAACCAGTTACCATTGACTGTACCGCCGGCCATGGATATGGTCGCCTGGCTGCCTGAACTGTTGGAGGAAATATTTATGGGAGACCCGGAGGTGCCGCTTAAAACAAGGGATTGATTTACCGTCTGAGTACTACCTGCTTCAAAACTTGCAGTGGTCCCCGGGAGAATTTCAAGGAATTCGAACGTATTCTGGTCAACAACGGAGGCTTCCTCCTCCATTACAAGCTTGTAGAAACTATATCCTCCTCCATCAAAGTTTCTGGTCACATGTATGGTAGAGGTTCCGGCATCAAAATCGAAGGAAGAATTGCCCAGTATGAAGTCTTTTGCTGATATCGTACTGCTTCCGAAATTCAGATTTACATTTTCCCGGTTTTGACTGAAGGTAAAATATACACTTACATCATAGCCATTTGTATTAAAAGTACAGGATTCTGAAAAACCTAAATTAGCTGTGCTCAGGTCACCCAGCAGGGTCCATTCACTACTTCCTGAAAATGAGCTGTTCTGGGCATATACGCCACCCATCATTATGGTATTTACGGCATTCTCTCCTGTGTAAATTATGTTGTAGATGGAGCCCGACATGTTTTCAATGAAGTTTACGGATCCATATACAGAAAAAACATCTCCGTATGCAGCATAAAATACGGGATTATTGCCTGCTCCTGTAAAATCAATGCTTGCACAGCTAAATATTGAATCTACCGTTACGGTTTGACCTGTAAGGGTGAATGAATTTGCATCGAAGTATACATGATCAAACTGACTGGGAACCCTGTTATGGAATGTGCTTCCCCCGGATGAGGTCGCCCAGTGTGTGGAAAAATCACTCCAGTTTCCTGTGTTGCCAACCCAGTAGAAATCTTCAGGAACAATTGCATTGATGGTCCAGCCGGTGTTATTCCCCATGTCAAATGAAGAATTAAGCGTGAATGTTGCGCCACCGATAGCGTGAATATCCTGCAAAATGACAAAATCTCCTGTTACAGCGCCCGAGCTTTTACTGAAGTATGCTTCTGACCCGACTTCGGAAGAGCGAATGTTCAGGGGAGCATTCAGACTGGAATTGATAAGCAGTTCCGAGAACTGAATGGTGGCTCCGCTTTCCACAACGATGGCAGATCCTTCGTAGCCACCATTGCCCAGGGTCAGTTTGTTTATGGTACAATTGTCATTAAGCAGACCCCCCTGGTTGAGTTCCACGTTATAATATGTAAATGGCCCGGCACTGCTTCCATCTCCGTAAAACCCATTCGCTATAATTGTTGATGTACCCATATTCAATGTCGTATTCGTAGCACTCATATTCCATGAACCAACGATAAGTATGGAACTGCCGGCATTGAATTCTTTAGCTGAAGTTCCGCTTATCTGCATCATGCTGGTGACATTCAGGGTATTATTGTTTGTATGAATGGTTCCGGAAAGGAACTGGATGGAGTATACATTGAGTACGTCAAGAAAATTCCAGCTTCCGGTTCCCATAAATCGGATTATTGCAAAAGCACCCAGGTCTGTTCCATAGGTACGGATATTATTTCCTGTAGTACCTCCTTCAAATTCAACATAGCGCAGGGTACATGTCATATCAGGACTAAGGATAAAAGATCCGAATATATTAAGGATCGTAGAAGCACTTAAGCTTTCGAACCCGGGATTGTGAAGAACCCCGGTCCAGTCCATGGTCCGGCAATTGGCCTGGGTTGCATCCACAATTACAACCTGGCCGGTTTGTGTAAAGGAATTTGCATCGAATATAACATCATCATTGCTGGTGGGGGCGGTTGTATGAAAGGTTGTTCCTCCCGATGAGGTTGCCCAGTGAGTTGCGTAATCGGACCAGTTACCGGATCCTCCTACCCAATAGTACTGTGCAGAAATTGCATTCGAAAGGAGGGATGTTACTACAATAAGAAGTATTGTTACAATTAAATAGTTAAATGGTTTTCTCGAGTTCATAGATGTTTATTTAGGGTAATAATCAGCATGTTATGCTTTCTTCTTCTTCGTCTGATAGCAAACATGTGAAGATAGTAGCTTGTTTAATCCGGAATAAAATAAATCCACATCCGAATATCTTTATTTGATAAATCGGCCTTCAAACCAGTATAAGAGGAATATTCTGGCAGATCAGTAATTTTGATTTGGACTGGCGGGAGGTGTATATTTTTTATTGAAATTGGAGAATATGGTGATAAAGGGCATTTTATGTGCAATAAAAAAAGCCGTCCCGACTACTTGTCGGGACGGCTTTTTTTTGGTTAACCTGTTTTTTTAGAAAGCTGTTAATTGTAATCCTACACTGAACGGATAAATTTCCGGTGTGGCGGTCTCTCCAAAGAGGGGAGAGAAATAATAGGTTGCAAACAGGTTTAACTCCCGGTATCCTACTCTTACCATAGCTCCATAACGGAATGGTGCAAGACTGTAATCATCTTTAATTACTTCCTTTTGTTTTCCCCCGTCGTAGTACTTGATCTTGGTTTTTGATCCGAGTTTTAAACCACCGACTACACCTCCGCTAATATGTATTCTTTTTTCCCCTGCCGGTATTTGAAATTCAAGAAGGAGGGGTGCCTGCAGGTAGGTCATGGCCAGTTTTGATTTCGTGATATTTGGGAGGCCGGAAATCCGCTCAACAATATCGCCGTTGGCATCTTCTTCGATGGAATTATTATTGTCAAACACATAACTTGAGCATTCAAACCCCATTCCTGTAACCAATCCTGCATAGGAGGTTCCAAGACCAATTCCATATTCCAGGAAGTTGAAATTGAAATTCCACGATTTTGTCGTATTCAGGTTCATGAATGTTCCGGTATGCAGCGTGTTATCGGCATTGAGGAAATTATTCATTCCTATATCCAAACCAGCATAATGGGGCTTGAATTTCTTTTTCTTTTTTTCGTTTTTCTCTTCGGCTTTTCCCTGGTCATCATCGTCCATCTCAACAATATCAATGGAATAACCGTCTTCACCTTCAACAATGCTCATTCCCTTATTACCGAGTTGTAATTTGGTCGTATCTCCATTATCTTCAATGATGAAAATTTCATTTTCGCCAATGGTTACCCGGGTTTTGTCAGGGGTGCTGAATTCCATATCGTCCTCTGAAACCTCAGGAGCTTCGGGAGCTTCAGGTGGTTCAGGGACAGCCGGTACTTCTGACACTTCACTTTCCAGAATCTCAGGAACATCAGCAGTAATGGTGTCGTTCTGAGAAAAAACCGGAAAAGCAAGGAGGCAGGCGATTAAGAGTGCTGTAACTTTTTTCATGACTGTATAATTTGAATATTGATTCTTGTTTTACGGTAGGACGGACAGCCTGTCTGAAAAGTTACAGGGATAAACTTTTTTTAGAAAAAAATTGTGGATTTAATGAAAGCGGTTAAAATTCCACACCAATAACTACCACATCGTCAATCTGTTCGATACTTCCTTTCCAGGCTTCGAATGCATTGTCAAGGTATTCAAGTTGTTCTTTTGGCGGTTTTGATGATGACTCCAGGATCATCTCCATGAAGTGTTTTGAAAGAAGTTTCTTTGACCGGGGGCCACCAAATTGATCATAATATCCATCGGAGAATATATAGATCCTGTCACCGGGCAGAATATCTATGGATCTGCGGGAAAATGGATCCATTCTCTCATGTATTGCCACAGGCATCGGATCTCCCTTGTAACGGGTTAATTCCCCGTTTCTGACATGGTACAGGGGATTATTGGCAGTGGCAAACGTAAGTACGCTTTTTTTAGAATCATATTTACACATGACCATATCCATGCCATCTTTATTTTCCCCCGACTCACCCCGCTGGTGAAGTGTTTTTATAAGGTACAGCCTGAGTTGATCCAGCATTTCATCCGGCTCAATTCCACTCACCTTGTTAACAAGCTCGTTCAGGAAACCCATTCCCAGCATACTCATAAATGCACCCGGAACTCCATGTCCCGTGCAATCGGCCGCTGTAAAGTATATGCATTTATTTTGTTCAGCGGCCCAGTAAAAGTCACCGCTGACAATATCTCGGGGTTTAAATAATACAAAGTGATTTGGAAGCATATCCTTCAGGGCCCTTGAAGAAGGGAGCATAGACTTCTGTATCCGTTGCGCGTAGTGGATACTATCCATGATTTCTTTCTGCTGTATGGCAATTTTATCCCGTTGCTCCGTCGCAAGGTCCCGTTGGGCTTCAATTTCGGCATTTGCTTCTTCCAGTTCCAGCGTACGTTCTTTTACCAGTTGCTCCAGCCTCTTCTTCTGATGCTCTATGGTTTTAATCCTTGCTTTATACAGGAGGTATATAAAAAGTATCAGTACGAGTATTACACTTATCCTGAAGATCCATGTATTGTACCATGCTTTCTTTATGGTGAAGCTAAAATTTTCGGCATATCCCCACAGGTTGTTTTTTCCTTTTGCTTTATATATGAATTCATAATTACCCGGGGGGAGGTTATTATAATATGCCTTATAGTCGGAACCACGCTGGTATGCAGAATAATTATTCCCTGTACCACGGAGGTAAAATTCATATTCAACCGATTTTTCATCTGTAAATGAAAGTGCGGATATTTCAAACACAAAATTATTTTCGTTGTGGCTGAAAGTTTTTCCAGACACCGGATCAATATCCTCACCATTCAGTGTAAGATTCTCGATGTAACATACCGGCACATAGGACCTGAAAGATTTTGCACGTATATTGAAATTGGATATCCCATGATAGGTACCGATCCATAACAGATCACGGTCATCCAGGAAAAGGCCGGCAGAGGTAATCTCATCCCCGCTTAACCCGTCCTTGGTATCAATCCTGAAGTCGTATTCATGCGTGTTGACGTTGAAATAGGCAAATCCTTTGTTCGTGCCGATCCACAGGTAGTTTTTGTTTTTAGCTGCAACAATTGTTTTGATAACAATGGATTCATCATATGAATTCATTACCATATTTGTGAAGCGGCCATTGTTTATTCTTCCCAATCCACAATCAGTACCAACCCAGAGAGTTGTATCGTTGGCCAGCAGGGACCACACATTGCATTCGGTTTCCAGGAGTGGTTCAAAGCTGTCTCCATTGAAAGCAACGATACCGTTATTATTTCCTCCAAGTATACGACCATGGTATTCGGTAAGCTGAAGCACATTTGAAGTATATTTATTCTTCAGCTGTAAGGGCTGGCTGTAGAAATCTTTCAGGTAATATATCACCCCGTTAATGCCGGTTAAAAGGAAGATTTCTCCTTCGGAAGAAACAAAAATATTTTCCAGGCTCATGGAAAGTTGCGGGAACTGGGAATAACGGGCAACGCGTAAGGTATTTATTGATTTCATAGACACCAAAAGAATTGACCAGCAAGATATTACCGTTTTTTAAAGGAGCGGACAGGAATTTCTGGTTTTCAACTCCGATGGGCGGATGGAAGGGAATGAGCTCATCATCAAAATAATACATTCCGTTATTGGAGTTTATCCAGATTCGCTTCTGTTTGTCCTGGAAGATAGAATATATGTAAGAATTTATGGTCCCCGGATAAAAATTCCGGAGTCCTTTACGATTGGTCAACCGCTGGAGGCCGCCTGAAAAACCAATCCAGATATTATCTTCTTTGTCAGCAAAGAAAGACAGGATCTTATTGTTTCGAACCCCGATCGCCTCTTCATATAGCATGGGCTTCTGGTCCGTGGAGATTACCTGGTATATTTTCGAGTCGGAGATCAGCCAGACCGATCCATAATTATTGGTTTTAATGTCTGTATATATATCTACAGGAAAATCCAGGCGCTGATTAAGGTTAAAAACATCTTTCCTGTAAGTTCCGTTCTTCAATCCCTCCAGATCAGATATATAGATCCCTGTTTTTGTTGAGATCCATATACTGTCATTTGTATCAATAAAAACCGAAAAGCAATCGGCATCATTGATCTGCTGAATGGTTCTTTTATCAAGGTTAATCTGAAACACACCCTCTGAAGATGCCAGGAAAATATCCTCGGTTCCGGGATCTTCCACGATATTATAAACCTGTCGGGGCAGTTCCGGGAACATGGAATTGATGGATATTTCCCTGTTTTCCCCGGATAACAGGTAGATACCATCTTCGCCAACCAGCCATTTGTTATTCTTCCGGTCGACAAGTATTTTTTTAAAGGACGTCCCCTTGAAATAACTTTGGATTACTGTATCACGATTCAGAATTGCAACACCATTGCTTGTGGCAAGGAAAATTGTTCCAAGTGAATCCTGCATAATATCCCTGACCGTATTTGCCGGCAGGCCCTGGTTTTCATCATATACAAACATTTCCCGGCCATTATATCGGACGGCCCCGGAATTCGTCCCAAACCATATATATCCTTTCTTATCCTGAAAGATCGAAAACACATCTTCCTGCGGCAGGCCGTCATCAGCACCATAATTCACATAGGGCAGCTGGCCGGTCTGGAAAGACTCATAGTAGGAATTGATAAATGCGTCGGGGGTTTGCAATGTATTGCCCTGCAACGACTTCATCAGTACTTTGATAAGTCCGTTTTCAGAGGATTCTTTAATAAAGCTTTCCAGCTCAGCCTTCAGCTCGGGCTGGTCTTTTCGAAGGCCCCAGCAAACATTCAGATCACCAAGAGGAAGTTTTACTTCCAGGTCAGGATAATTGGATAGTTCATAAAATGCATTATACAGGATCGTATAGTCGGCTTTTCCTGAATCTACCAGCGGAAGAAAATCGTTTACCTTGCTTGCAATAATATATTTTGTCAGACCTTTATCGTGCAGAATATCTTCATATACAGTTTTTTCCGCTGTTACACAGGTGAGATTCTTAAGATCATTGAGGTTGTTTATGACGGCACCTTTTTTTGCTATCACCGAATATTCCGAAGGATAGATCGGGATCATATCCACTTTTTTTGTCCGCCAGTCAAGCGGCGCGAAAACTTCACAGGCGATATCAAAATGGGTAAACCATTCGGGGGTGTAGGATGAATCACGTACCAGGGTACCTTCATCGGATTCCCAGTACTTGGCAAAATAAGGTGTTATAATTATTTCAAGGGAGACGCCCAGGTGATCGGCAAATTCTTCTGCCAGGGCATGCATAAATTGTTTCTGACCATCCGACCGGTAAATGAAATTCCTGTCACGTAACGCAACAACCAGTTTTTTTGAAGCGATTATCCCGTCAAGATCGCGAACAAGTTTCTCATAACGCAGGTTTTTGTGAATATTGTCAACATATGTCGAGTACCGGATTTCAAATTTTTTATAGAAAATTTCGTCCAGGATGCCGTTGCTGGCAATAGTCTCAAAGAAACTCTCGACTTCCTGTTTCAACGGATTGTTTTTTTCAACGGCCCACGCTGTTTTTGTTACGGAACTCACGGGAAAAGCAATCTGGTATTTGTGATCATTAAGTGCATTGAAATTCAGCGCTTCATCCGCATCCAGCACAAGCCCGTCAGCTGTTCCCCGGGTCAGGTTTTGTTTGGCTTCGGCCCCGGTATTTGTTGGCAAAAGGTGTATACTTCCCCCGATCTTGTCATTGATCTCTTTCATGTGTTGCTCGAAGGTGGTGGAGGTCTGGAACGTAATGGTCTTATCAGCAAGATCAATATAATTCTCCGGGGGATCCTGTGATTTTGGTACCAGGAGTAACTCTGCTGAATACAGGGTTTCCGCAAAATCAAATAATTTCTTTCTCCACTCAAGTATGGTAAAGGTCGAACAAATGATATCTGCTTTCTTTAATGCATCGGGAGTAAATAATAACGAAGGGTTTGTTTCAAGACCTTCAGGAATACTGCCATTCAGCATAAAAACTTCTTCCCAGTCAATGATGACTTCAACCAGTTCAACATTCAGGTATTTGGCAAATTCCAGTGCAAGTGGGTAATTAATGTTTTTTATATCATCACTGGTAAATGCAACGTAAATCTTTCCGCTCTTTTTTATCTCGGAAAGGTCACGGGCTTGCAGGATTAAACCGGCAAACAGAAATATAAAGAAGAGAATTCCTTTATTGAGTCGCATACAGAGAGTCTATATCACGCCAATAAAGGTAAAAAATATTCCTGCGGATTATCAGGAGATCAGGATGTTTTTAATCAGCGGTCAGCTTGGGGAGACGAAGGACATATTAATCTATTCGAAAAACTCTTTGAGACTACCAAAGTAAGATTCATCCCACCCATGGCTCATATCTTCAAATGCTTCATCCGGAATATTTGTGTGCAGCAACTCAATTTTGGTGAAATGCTTTTCAGGGTATAGGGTGATTGTAACGATGGAAGGATCTTCCTGTTCTCCGAAATACCATTCCTGGACAATCCTGACATCGGGCTCAAATTGCAGGTTCCGGCCTGAAATATCTCCGCTGAAAAGCGAGAATTCTTCTCCCGCTTTGGTGCTCATAACAGCATCTTCTCCGGTCCATAACTCAATGGAAAAGGGATTGGTTAATGCTGCATAAACTTCGGGGGGGGTTGCTTTTATTTTATAATATCTTTTCAGGTCTTTCATCGGTTAGTCTTTAATTTCCTACCTTCGAAAGATACGTCTTTTTTGTTGATTTTCAGGCACCAATACGCAACCGGTCCGTATGCCTCTGCGTCTTACTATAGAAAACTACTGTCGATTTACCGCAACAGATATAACTCAACTGACTATGAAAAAAATATGCTACCTGTTAATCATGATGCTCCCGTCTGCCATTTTTGCCCAGAGTGATTTTTCTCCTGAGGATTATATGGAATTCAGGGAGCAGAACAAAAATCTTACAACGGACCAATTGCTGGAGCAATATCCGGCGCGTACAACATACTATTCCCACCGCCAGTACGAGATGGACCTGAACAGCATTCCATGGTTTGATTCCATTGATGCAATTTATAAGTTAACCGGCCAGGAAAAATCGCTGCTCAGGAAAAACAATTTCATGGTTTCGGAACGACTTTCAGACAAGACATGGATTGGCAGCCTTTCGCAAATCTATACGGATGATCTCCCGCTGTTTTTAAGCTCCGATCTCATTCTTTTCACCTTGCACCAGTCCTACGACGAAATCCTCAAAACCATTGAGATACGCATACTGGAGCCCAACCTGGGTCTCTTGCTTGATGCCATGGATCAGGCTTTTGTTACTCTTTATACTGAGTATAGTGGCACTGCCGAAATGGCCGATGCACTGGCCGATGTTGACCTTTACCTGGCGGTTGCCCGGTCTCTCCTTACCAACGAAACGATTAAGCCCAGGTTTGCCGACCCCGGACAGTACAATACAATTATGGCAGCCATTGATGCAGAAACCATGGTCAGAATTCCACTCTTTACCCGTTCCGATTTACCCAGGAAGGTAGATTTCAGCCAGTTTAAACCCCGTGGCCATTATACGGATGAATATTACTCCAATGGAGAGCTATGTACACAGGAGGATTATTTCCGGGCGATGATGTGGCTGGGCAGGATCGATTTCCTTCTGACCCCCCCGCCGAAGAATCCATGGGAGGAAAATATGTGGAAGGATGAGGACATTATGCGTATGGATATGGCTGCATTGTTGTTAAATGAAGTCCTGAACAGTTCGGGTAAAAAGGATTTGCTGGATTTTCATGAAAAAGTGATCGGATTCCTGGTGGGGCCCGATGATAATCTGAATCGGGATGAACTGAAGGCAGTTTCATCTGCCAGTCTTGAAAATATTACGGATGTTTTGGATCCGGAAACATTTGGGACCTTCACGGATCAGT
>ERZ795048.2105-NODE-2105-length-16517-cov-35.734965_pt1 | contig 16517 bp, 16 predicted proteins | sample MGYA00375132_ERZ795048 | MGnify/ENA primary metagenome ERZ795048 (study PRJEB30177, sample SAMN05720225) | activated sludge metagenome | isolation source: Anaerobic digester | place: Hong Kong | collected 2014-12-17 ...
GTGAAGAACCTCTAACCCAGCCGAAGCTCAGTAAGTTGCTATCAAAGCGGCCAGGCATAGTATCTGGGAACGGCACAGGAAATGTGTGCATTTGGAATGGAATTATGCTTCGGTGAAAGCGTTAAGTGCAAAAATAACAATCGCATACAAGGCAGGAGTTATCCAAAGTTATCCTTTTTCCGCATCTAGGAAAAGTCTAAGGAATGCGATGGAATCCAAGCCCTGTATAGAAGCAAGAGAATAGGAACACAAAAATAGACTCGGAAGTGGAGTCTGATCGTGGCAAGCAGAAAGAAAACAGCGAAGCATTCCCATCGACTTCCAATCCTCCCCTATGCCCTCGCCATGAAATCCTACGCCTATGCGAGAAAATCGTTCAGCTATGCTATGGAACAGCTGGGGCATTTCTATCTTGAAGTACCGAGGAAAGATGTAGAGAGCCACGACATCTACTGGGAGATGATGGGAGGGATGTACCGACGGTTTCGCAGCGAGGCCAGAAGACTCTCCCCCAAGTACGAGTTTACAAAGGGTCAGATTAAGGCACTTGGACTGGATCCGTTCTACACCTGGATCATGGAGGAAGAAGACTCGTCTGCTTCAAACGCCTCAGCCTTCGTTCAGGACATTGTTGACGAGATGCGGAACTTCCGCCTCAGACAGGTAGTAAGTGTCCTCCTGAGGCTGGGAGAGCCCCCAGAAGCCATTCATGAGCAACTTAGGAAGCTGGGATTCACTAACTGGATGGTGGAACACATAACCTTCTACAACAGGTTCTTCTGGAACACAGCTCCCATGAGGTATGAAGACTGGCTGAACTACCTGTACTTCGCCAACCCCTATCCTTCGCAGAGAACCGACGAGGATGGGGTAAAATGGAAGGCCAACCCCCACTTCACCTACTTGAAGAATATGGCCACTATGGAGAGTGCCGAGTCCCTCAGATTCAAGTGCGGACTACCCCCCAATGCAAGCCTGTCAGAGATGGAGGAAGACCTACAGCTCAATCTGGGACAGATGATAAAGGAGACCATGAGAAACGGCGACTGCAAGAACACGGCAAAGCTCCTCTCCCCTTTCATCAAGATGTCTGCTGCAAGGAACACAGGAGACTCAAGCAGTAAGGTTGATGAGGAGATCATTGAAACTTTGAAGAACATCAGAGTTATCGCCACCCCCTACCAGGCAAAAAAGTATGGGGTAAACATGGCCGACCTTGGATATCAACGCCCCCTTAACCCCGGAGAGATCAAGGGAGAGATCTCAGACCCAAGAGCACAGAGGAAACCTCCAAAGCCTCCGGAAGAAAAGGGAAGTGAATCAACCCAAGCGAGTAAGGGGAAGGAACACCGGCAGGAATCGGCGATTTAAGACCCTGTAAGAGCGAAGAGGGTTAAGCCGGCTCTGTGCCTTGAGATTGAGAAGAACAGGCCTTGAGCGCCATCTCTCGCATCTTCAGGCGGTATTCCGGGGTGAAGAAAGCACAGCGGCATGATTGGATCTTCCCATGAACAAGATCGTCTGTCCTGGGATAGTAGATCTTGCCACATTCGCACTGGCACTTCACTCTGGATCTTCCCTTTGAATCAGTCCAGGGATATCCCAAGACAATAAGCTTACCCTGAACCATCCCGGGTTCAATGCGGGTACAGCATCCACAGCTCCTTGAGAGTCCTGAACGCAGGTTGCTTACGAAGACCTTCTTCTCCCTGCCGCAGGCACATCTGCAGAGAACCTTGCCGTGTCGCTTGTGGGGGTTCTGCTCGAGGACGGTCCAGTTGCTGAAGATGGTTCCCGGTTCAACGGGACATTCACCAACTATCTTCTGAGAGTGCTTCCAAATCTTCATAGTACCCCCAACTGTTGTAAGCTTACTGTGAAGAGAGCAAACCACCAAGCTTCCTTCAGCAGACACAATAACGATGCAAGTATAGATGAAGACCGTAGAAGGATTCACCATCGTGACCAATGATATGGTATTGGTTTGCTCAGCAAACATTTGAGTATTGGGCACTCCCCAGAATGGGGGAGCGAATCTAGCAACCACTTACGGAGCTTTACTTAAAACTGAGTAACGAAGGCCTGCAACAATTTACATCCAACTGCTCGAAGACCTTCGAAAGATTACTCTGTCCTCTGCAAGCAAACACCTTAAAGATAAATCTGATGGGGTTCCTTTAACAGAAATTCAAGCACTTAGACAATCGCCTGTTCTGATATCAGGGGGGGCTTCAATGAGCCCCGCTATTGCCATATAATTCTCCATTCAACATCTTCACTAGGTTGCTCAACGGGGGGATTGACCGAGAATGCCGATAGGTGAACTGTCCGAACACCAGACCCGCAAGAACCTCATCGATCCTATGCTAGAACGCTGGGGATGGGAGGTGTTACCTTATAGGGGTACCATCCCGCGAACTGGATCAGTCGCTATTGAAGAGTATCCCACTGCAGCAGGTCCGGCTGACTATCTCCTATGCTCTGGGGGGCAGGTTATCGGAATAATTGAAGCAAAAAGACTCTCTCGGGATCCCCAGGGAATTCTCACCCAGGCTGAGCGATATTCTATCGGTCTACATGATGTTGAACAGTCTTACGGCGAATTCCACGCACCATTCCTCTACTCCACCAATGGAGAGATTGTTTGGTTCCACGATATTCGTAATCCGTTGAATCTCTCGCGGCAGATCGAGCACTTCCACACACCAGAAGCACTCCTGGAGAAGCTTAACGCAAATACGACAGATGCCGCGTCTTCGCTGAGTGAACTGGGATTTTCAGGACTTCTTCGCAATTACCAGATAGAAGCAATAAAGGCTGTTGAGGGTGGCATAGAGCGCAGTCAGCGCAAGATGATGCTGGCCATGGCTACAGGGACCGGGAAAACTTTCACTGTCGTAAACATGGTCTACAGACTTATGAAAAGCGGAATGGCGAAAAGAGTCCTTTTCCTTGTGGACAGGCGTGCGCTTGCTGCGCAGGCCATGCAAGCTTTTGCTTCCTTCGAAGCTGAACCCGGTCTCAAATTCAACAATATCTACGAGGTCTACAGCCAGCGTTTTCACCGAGGAGATCTGGGTGAGGGTGTGACTTTCGACCCAAGTGTCCTGCCATGTAACTACCTTTTAAATCCTGGACCTGGACAAGCCTTCGTTTACATCTCCACGATCCAGCGTATGACAGGCAACCTTTTCGGTCATGGTGCAATGTTCAGCACAGGAGATGACGAGCTTGATCTCGATGAACCGGAGCTTATAGCTGACATCCCAATTCATGCCTTTGATCTGATAGTGGCAGACGAGTGTCACAGGGGATACACCGCAGAGGATCTGTCAGTATGGAGGAACACCCTCGACCACTTCGATGCAATTAAGGTGGGCCTTACAGCAACACCTGCGGCACACACAGTTGCTTACTTTGGTTTGCCTATCTACACGTATGAGTACACAAGAGCAGTTCAGGAAGGCTTTCTGGTCGACTACCAGCCTGTTCTTGTTCATTCAGACGTTCGACTGAACGGCGTCTTCCTCAAGGAAGGTGAGCAGGTAGACATTATTGATCGGAGTTCTGGCCGACTCTCCATAGACCTTCTGGATGACGAACGTGACTTCAACAGCTCCCAGGTTGAACGGGAAATCACTGTGCCAGACTCGAACCTCAGAATCCTCATGGAACTGAAGAAGTACACTGACGAACATGAAATGGAGTACGGAAGGTTTCCAAAGACTCTGGTTTTCGCTGTGAACGATCTTCCATACACGTCACATTCAGATGTGCTGACTCGTTTGGCGCGTGAGATTTGGGGAAGAGGCGAGTCTTTCGTGCAGAAGATTACCGGACGAGTAGACAGACCATTGCAGAGAATCCGTGAATTTCGAAATAGACCGAATCCCGGGATAGTTGTCTCTGTGGACATGCTCTCTACCGGTGTGGACATACCCAACCTGGAGTTCATAGTCCTACTCCGCCCGGTGAAATCACGAATACTCTTCGAACAGATGCTGGGCAGAGGCACAAGGTTGGGCGATCTCTCGCCTGCGAAATCTCACTTCAAGGTCTTTGACTGCTTCGGTGGATCAGTACTGGAGTACTTCGCCAACGCCACTGGTATAACAGCAGAACCTCTCCGCGTGAAGGCACGTACAGTTAAAGAAATTATCGAGGACATCTGGAATAACCGTGATCAGGACTACAACGTTAAGTGCCTTGGGAAGCGAATGCAGAGAGTCGCCAGGGAGATGTCCGGGGATGCGCGAGTAGAGTTCTCCCGATGGATCTCTGACGGAGATCTGAAAACATTTGCCTACGAGCTGCCTGATAGAGTCAGGAGTGAGTTCATCCCTACCATGGAAATCCTTAGAGACGAAGAGTTCCAGCAACTGCTGGTTGATTATCCCAAGGCAACACAGGCCGGTCAGATAATTGCTCACGGTATCACGGACACCGTCTCTTCAGAAAACGTCATCAAAGCAGGGCTCAAATCCTACAAGCCCGAGGACTACCTGACTGCATTCATGGAGTTTGTCCGGAATAACCAGGAGCACATTGAAGCAATCCAGATACTCCACTCGAAACCATCTGACTGGAATCCCCGTGCCCTCTCCGAACTCCGCGAGAAGCTCCGGAATGCTCCAGAACAGTTCTCTTTGGAGAATCTTCAGAAGGTACATGAGCTGCACTTCCACAAGGCGTTGGTTGACATCATCAGCATGACGAAACACGCCGTGGAGGATGATGAGCCATTGTACACTGCTGAGGAGCGTGTGAATCGCGCCTTCGAAAGAGTCATGGCCGGAAAAACCTTTTCTACCGAGCAGCTTCAATGGCTCAATTGGATCAGGCATCACCTGGTAAAGAACCTCTCTATTGACATAGAAGATTTCGACCTGATCCCTGTCCTTCGCGACCATGGAGGCTGGGGAAGGGCAAACAGAACATTCGACAGGCAGCTTAAGAAGCTCCTGCAAGAACTAAATGAGGCGGTAGCTGCATGAGTGACATTGTTCAGAAGCTATGGGGTTTTTGCCATACCCTCAGACATGACGGAATAGACTACGGCGATTACATAGAGCAGATCACATATCTGCTTTTCATCAAGATGGCGGATGAACGTGGAGTTGATCTTCCAGGTGATACAGGCTGGCCGACCCTCTCCTCCAAATCGGGAACTGAGCTGACCGAGTTCTACGTGGACACTCTAAGGACACTAGGCAAACAGACAGGTATCCTGGGGAGCATCTTCGCAGGCGCACAGTCACGGTTCAGCAACCCGGTGAACCTGAGCAGGCTCATAAACCTCATCGATGAGACCAAGTGGACCGAGCTCGATATGGATGTAAAGGGAGCAGCCTTTGAGGGACTGCTGGAGAAAGCCGCCAGCGAAGGGAAGAAAGGCGCAGGGCAGTACTTCACGCCCAGGCTGTTGATCCAGGCTCTGGTTCGCTGTATGAAACCTGATCCACGGGAAAGCAAGGATTTCAGCATAAGTGACCCGGCCTGTGGTACTGGCGGTTTCCTAGTGTGTGCCTATGAATGGTTCCTGGAGGAAACATCAGGCGGAGCAATAGACAGGGATCTGGCCAAGAAGGTGAAGAGCAAGACCTACTACGGGCAGGAACTTGTTCGTCGGCCTAGACGGCTTGCTCTTATGAATCTCTACCTCCATGGGCTTGAACCGGAGATAAAGCTGGGTGATTCCATTGGCGAGGTGCCGTCCTCGAAGAGGTTCGATGTCATCCTTACTAATCCCCCCTTCGGGACCAAGGGTGCAGGTCAAGCACCTGTCCGGGATGACTTCACGGTTTCGACCTCGAACAAGCAGCTTAACTTCATTCAGCATGTGATTACCATTCTGAAGCCTGGCGGGAGAGCAGCAGTTGTAGTTCCAGACAACTGCCTGTTCGCAGACCAGGCTGGAGAAGTCTTCAAGATTCTTACAACTGACTGCGATCTTCATACCGTGCTCAGACTTCCCAACGGGACCTTTACTCCCTACAGCCCAGGAACGAAGACAAATGTGATTTTCTTCCGCAAGGGCACACCAACCAAGTCTGTTTGGATCTATGATGCCAGAACCAATGTGCCACACATAACAAAAAAAGACAGACCCATGACTGCAGAACACTTCTCTGAGTTCGAGACCTGTTTTGGGGATGACCCGAACGGTAAATCACCAAGAGACTCTGGGCAGTCTCCTGATGACAGGTGGCGCTGCTTCGACATCTCTGAGGTGCGTGAAAAGGATTTCAAGATCGACAGCTTGAAGTGGCTTAGGGACGAGTCTCTGGAGGATGGGGATGATCTACCGGAACCGGAAGAACTGGCGACTGAGGCGATTTCTGAACTGGAGTCAGCCATACAGCGTCTGAATGCAATCCTTGTAGCTCTGGAGAATGGTAATGGAGACTCAGATGCCTGAGGAGAAACTGCCGGAGGGGTGGATAAGGTCCCCTCTCCTTTCTCTGTGTGAGTTTGTTCGAGGTGTATCCTACAAGAGAGGCGAAGCTCGTCAGGAGGAAGCTCCTGGTTACGTTCCTCTCCTGCGGGCTGGAAACATCCAGGACGGGCTTATCTTTGAGGACATGAAATTTGTCCCAGAGGAAAGGGTGTCCGAGAACCAGCTTCTTCAAAAAGGCGATGTACTCGTAGCCATGAGCAGCGGCTCTAAAAAGGTTGTGGGAAAGGCAGGTCAGCTTCGAGAGGAGTGGAGAGGGACATTCGGTGCTTTCTGCTCAATACTTCGGCCTCGACCGGTGGTTGCCCCGGGCTTTTTCGGCTACTTCTTCAACACCCGCGAGTACAGGGACTACATATATGGCGCTTCTGCCGGCGTGAACATCAACAACCTCAAGAAAACTCACTTCGAGGATATCGAATTTCCTCTCCCCCCCCTCCCCGAACAGAAACGCATCGTGGCCAAGCTCGATGAGATCATGGCTGAGATTAAGGTAGCGAGAGAGCATCTGAAGAAGGCGAAGGAACTGCTGAGAAAGTTTCGGCAGTCGGTGCTGAATGCAGCGGTGACCGGGAAGCTAACAGAGGAGTGGAGAAGAGCTCACGGATTTGAGAATACATGTGATGATTTAAACCATAAGAGTATTGATCCTCACCCAAAGAGCTGGCAGGTACTCCAGGGATCTGACCTCTTCGAGTTCATCACGAGTGGTTCCAGAGGATGGGCAAAGTACTACTCGGACTCAGGGCCACTATTTATACGAATGGGTAATTTAGACCATTTCACCGTGGATCTCGATTTCAGCCGTCTCCAACACGTCGAACCAAGTAATTCAGCTGAGCGCGCCAGAACTTCAGTGCTACATAATGACATCCTTGTCTCCATTACAGCTGACGTTGGTATGATAGGAATTGTTCCTGAAGGTATCGGAGAAGCCTATGTGAATCAGCACGTTGCAATTGCAAGGCTAGACAACAGTCAACCAGCTATCCCTGAATTTATAGCTTGGTTCCTTACCGCCCCAAAGGGCGGGCAGAAGCAGTTCCTTGATCTGCAGCGTGGTGCTACTAAGGTTGGCCTTGGACTTCAAGACATCCGAGCTGTCGAAATTCCCTTACCACCGATGAACGAGCAGGCTGAGATCGTGCTCAGACTAAGGAGAACACTTCAGGTGGTTCAAAACATCAACGATCAGATAGAGGAATTGCTGGAGAGAACAATTACCATGATTGAAGAGTCAGCTCTCACAAAAGCCTTCTGTGGCAAACTGGTAGAGTAATGCAGATACTTCTTCCAGTGAGATCAAACCGCCATTGGTTTAGTACTTCGAAATCGGTTTCTCAGCTTGAACGGGTGCTGAAGTGCTACATGGTCATGTACGAACGTGTGATTGTTCAGGATGGGCAATATGTCTATTGCGTAGTTGAAGATGGTTCAGTTCTTCGGGCATCGATTACCCGCGAGATGCTAAAAGACAGGTCACACCCCGTTTTCATTGAGCCCTCCGGAACTGCTCAGTTAAGCTTCGGTGTGAAAAGTAATGGTGCAGTGAATACTGTATGGGAGAAAAATATACGTGATGTGGTTGTCGTAGATTTTCTCTCTGTGTTAGCTCAAGCTGGAGTTTCTGAAGATGAATGCTGGGACTTCAAGAGTATTGACCTAAGTAAAACAGGTAAGGAGAAAGTAGCTGAACTACTAAAGCCTATGGAACAGACTCCCCACTATTCAAGCATTCCAGCTAACTTCACAGAGCATAAGACATCTCTGGGAGATTTTTTCCATGACGCTTATCTCGCAAGGGAAATGGGTTTGCCATTTCTATGTGGTTACAAGGTCGGTTCTGCGACAAACCGTGGCAGACCTTCTTCGCACTTTACGGTAAGCCCCGGAAGCGCTTTTTACCGTAACTGGATTCAACTAGGCTTTCCCGACTTCGGTGACATGGATTGGGAAGATGTCCAGAAGCTAAGAAATTCAACTGCAGGCAGAGATTTTCGGGAAATGGTCGCTAGAATTTCTGAAGACGTTGCATCTTCACTCTCAAAGCACTCTGACTCTTCGAATGTGCAGATCCAGGTAGCCAGTGGGTTGATTGAAGAGCTAGTTGCTGTGGTGAACCGAATGCGACTCACTCCTGGTAAAATAATCTGTGGTCTAGCAATTAGCCCCGTTCCGATTCTATCAACATTGGCAACTCTGCCGGAATATGCAGAACAAAAGAATAGCTGGGTTTCAATGCTTTTCCGAAACGAATGGTTCTAGTCACTGCGATGTGGAAGAGTACTTCTGCTGCAGGATTACAGAGGTTCTTTCCGATTCCTGGGCAAGCTGACGAACTACAGCCTGCCCAGAAACAGCAGTATCAACATTAAGCATTACTTCTTAGAATCCCCCTGACTGTAGCGGGATACCACTTCCCACCATTCTTAGTGGGAATGTCTCTGTTGATCAGGTAGTCCGCAATCCAGCGAAAGCTTCTGCCCTGGCTCCTGAAAAGCAGCATTTGTCTGATTACGCTTTGCTCTTCTTCAACCGGGAGAAGTCGATCTCCTTTTCTTCTGAAGCCGTAAGGTATTGGAGAATACACGAGCCCCTTTGCTTTCTTGTGATGGAGTGCCGCCTTTGTCCTTTCCGAGACTTGATCTCTCTCGAACTCATTGAGCACAGCCATAAGGCGGAAGATCATTTTCCCGCTGGCACTGGTTGTATCAAGCTGCTCAGAGAGGCTCACAAGGTCCGCTCCAGCTTTGTCCAGCTTCTCTGCGATATGCAGCGTGTCCTTTGTGCTTCTGGACAGGCGAGACAGGGAGTACACTACAAGTACCGCCTTTTCGCCGCAGGAGAGCCTTAGAGCATCCTGTAGGGCCGGTCTCTGCCTCATCCCTGTCCCACTAATGCCAGCATCCTCAAAACGCTGTATCAGCCTGATATGAGCCTTCTCAGCCCATTCCTCTATGGATGCGATCTGTGCTTCCAGGCTGACTCCGTTTCGTACCTGCTCATCGGTGCTGACCCGAGTGTAGGCCACCGCCTTCTTTTCCATATATGACATGGAATACCTCCAATCTTCCGTATACAAGGGCATCCGGATATGCCAGTGTTCGGTTGTATACAACGAGTGTTGGTTAACAAGTAAACTTCAAGCAGCGAATCAAGTATTAGAATCTGACCAAGACTAAGAAGGTTGATTCCTTGATCTCTGGAGGTTATCAGAATGAGAGTTTTAGAGGACCTAAGACGATCGTGGTCTGAGAATGGACTTCTTCACGATGGAAAACCGACACCAACGTTCATTGAAGAGATAGGTCTTGCCTGCGCTGAAAATGTAAGAAGTGCAGCAATTTGCAGATGGATGAACAACCATAAACGGGAAGCCGTTGTTTGGCTGAGAAGCCTTGATTGTATTGATATCCCTGATGATCTGATTTTTACTAGAGAAGAGACATTCCCAACAGACCCGAGTAGTAGTGGCAAAGGGAAGCGTTCCAGAATAGATATCGGTATCTACAACAGCGATAATGGACATCCAGTTGCATTCATCGAAATGAAGTGGCTTGCAGAACCAAATTGTGAGCAACTCGAAGAATATCGTCGATGTGTGGATATGAAGTACCCTGAAACTAAGATCCCCATACTCTTGATCTCCCCAGTTTCAGCTGTTTATGGAGTTATGGGAAAACCCATTGAGAAGTCTATGCTACTCGATTACAACGCTTTGTCGTGCATTGATGCACCTCCAGAGGAGAGGAATTGCATTGAGCACGATCTTGCTCAGACCCTGAAAAGGTGGAAGTTACTCGCAGATGAGGTGAAAGGTAAGATTTCTTGTGACGAAGTAAAACTCTCTGAGCTCTTTGAGCTTGACCATTGGTTACTCGAGCTTGACCCAGCTATTGCCAGCTACTCAACTCTTCTCCGAAGACTCATGGTAGCTTGCCTTTCAGAATGCCTTAGAGCTCGTGTTCCCAGTTTGCCACTAAAGAGAACTCTCACCGGAAGAGGTCCAAGAAGCAATGATATGCAAGCAGATGTTGCTGGGACTCGTGAGTTCTCGTTTTTCCGGAATCCAATGGTTCATGAAGAAGACCATGGAATGCTTGTCAACATTAGGTTCCGTATACCAGCAGGCAGGCTAAACCAGCTCCAGGTATCTCTTGGATCTGCGTTTGTACCCTATTGGGGGGACTCTGATGAAGGTGAGTTTGAGTTCTGCAAAGACTTACGAGGGTTTGTTTCCGATAGATTGAAGAACTCAGGCTTGAGTGTGCGGTCTGGAAACTGCAAGCACCGTTGGAAATGCTCTCATACAAGCAAATTTACTGGTGCAAGTAGTGTCGGTGATGTTATAACGCATGCACTAAGGCTGACATCGATTCTTGAGGATATCGCTGTCCAGTTTTCTGGATAAGGCAGCTCTACTCAAGCAAATTTTATGAAGCGGGGAGATTTGCCCTCCCCGCAAGCTCGATTAGTTAACCAACCTGTAGGTGGTCAACGCGAATACAGTCCACGATCTCACCGAAGGCCTCACAGGTCGTCGGCTTCAGGACGATGACGGATCCAGCCCAGTTCACTGCCTTGGGTTCCCGGAGGAGCTTGGCGATGGCCTTGGCGTTCGTCTTGTTCAGGATCAGCTCCTTCTCCAGCTCCTTGAAGCGGAGAATGTACTTCTCGGTGATGGATCCGTTGGTCATCCTGACCTGGTCTCTGAAGACCTGAGTGATGGTGAGGGACAAGGGTTTCTCCTGAAGATCCGCTGCCTTCAGGTATCTGCTCGGGAACATGAGGTCGACATGGAACTGAGGGTTGCTATCCTGCTTCACGGGCATCATCTACTCCTTCGAAGTCTATGGCGTCCTCGGTGGCCATGGCCCATCCCGGAGCCTTAAGTTCGGTCTCCAAGGGTAATGGTCCGGGCCAGACGCCTGTTTCTGTGCAGTCCCTGACCTGTTCCAGCCAGGAAACGTATTCGTCATGTGCTCTTTCCAGGGAATCCTCATCCAACCAGAAAAGCCTGCAGGCGTAAGGGGGTTTACGTTCAACGGCAATGATGCCGAAGGGGAGGATCGTTCCTCTTCCTGAGGATACGGCAAATCCTTCACGGTACATGGCTGCCTGGTGGAAGTACTTCATCTTCCAAGCTTGCTGGGAGAACCAACCCTCATCGATGCTGGTGGTGGTTTTCAGATCCAGGATTGCGGTCCTTCCAGCTATCCAGTCCAGCCTGCCCTTGCACTCTATCCCTGTCTGCGGATTCCGCCAGAAGAGGCTGATCTCAGGCCTCCCCTTCTCAAGGAGTTCGGCTACAGGAGGAGTGCCTCTTACGGAGTCTCTGATGGCCATTACGGCCTCGTACTCGTCATCCTTGAGCACTGACCTTCCCTGTACCTCGCATTCCTCAGCAAACTCCTTGTAGGCGTTCGTGCGGCGGGAATCGGACCAGACAGCGAACTCGAGCTGGAACCGCTTGGGTTCGAAGACAGCCGTATGTGTCGCCCGACCCAGAAGCATCGCAACGGAGTCTTCTTTCGGACTCTCAAGGGCATGCTTGTAGTGCATGGGACTCACTGCCATGTGTTTCAGTGTGGAGAAGTTGCAGCCTGGTGCTGCCCGGTATTCCGAGAACTTCATACTCACTCCTGGATCAAGGGTTCGTGTCTTTGCCATACTGAGCCTCCTTTCTTCTAAGGCTTGTCTATTCAGCTTGATGGTGATTGTGCTGCTATAGCATTGACAGATATAGTGATAGGTCTTCCTTCCTATCCAATCTCAACTCTGTGCTTTGGAACTACGATGATTTCGAGTAAACTTAAATTGTAACCCTACAGAAGGAGGATAGAATGGAACAGAACTACTCTCTTGAAGCGCTGCTTGCTTTCTGTGATGAACAGATAGCAGCAAACCCGGAATCACCCGGCAAGTACAGGAACTGGAAGACTGCAGCAAGATCTGTGTTGTCCCCACTCACGGAAGCTCAGAAAGCTGATGTGAGGAAGATCGACATTCCTACTGCCGTGGAGCTGTACGCCGGCCAGAACAGCCCTAAACCCAAGACGAAGAAGGAGTATCGAGCTAGAGTCACTGCAGCAGTTGAAAGCTTCCTTGCGAGTATCACCGACGGAGAGCAGGATCTCCCTGCACTTCCAGAAGAACCATCTGAGAAGGTTAAGGTGAAGATCAAAGGCGCGGTAGTTTCAGAGGCCAATACCTTTACCTTCCCGATCAGGAATGACTTCAAAGCGCAGTTCATCCTTCCTATGGATCTGACCCATGAAGAAGCGGAGAGGGTTTGCAATCTCATCAAGGTTTTGCCCCTTGGCTAGGCAGGAGGTGGGGAGGTCAAGGGTATGGCCTCCCCCACTTCGATTAGTGCTGCTTATCCTTCTTCTTCAGGGCCTCCAGTGCTTTCCCGAGAAGCTCTAACAGCTTGCCGATCTCTTCAAAGATGTGGCTCATCTTAACCTCTTATCTATTTCAGGTGGGGTGTTGTCTTGTCAGGTGGTGGTTATGCGGAGGCCTGGGATTGGTTGATGACAGAGATCCATCTGGCTTCTCTGCCCTGTTCAGCAGGAAGGTAGATGATATGGTCCAGGAGCCTGACCTGAATGTCGGAAAGCCTTTCCTCGATCCGGCGGGTCAACCGGACATCCTCGTGGCTGGGGATGCTGCTTCCGCTGGGGTGCGAATGTGCCAAGATCAGCCCCGTAGCGTTTGTCTCGCAAAGAAGGAAGGTAAGAATCTTCCTGAAGTGGACAACGGCACTATTCACAGTGCCTTCCTCCAATCGTAGAAATCCAAGGAACCTGTTCCTGCTGTCCAGAGCAATGGCGTAAACCGTTTCATACGGTTCATTCTCGAAGAAAGGAGCAAGCAGCTTACTGGCGCAGTCAATGTCAGTTATGCTGTCCATGCTCCTCGTCACATGCTCTCCCACGGGCACACAGCGGAGTCTCTTCTCGCAGACGAGGTAGAGTTCGCCATCGGTGTTCCCGTTGCTCTTGAGGCTTGTCATAAGTCCTCCCCTTGAAATAAGGGCACGGGTGTCGGTAACTACTAGTGTTACCCTTTCCCGTGCCCGATCTGGTAGGATGTCCTTCGGCTATGCTGCCTTGTCAACAAGCCTCCCCAAGAAGTAGTCTCCGATCTGTTCCTCGTTCTGGAGGCCAGCTCTGCCCCGACCATGATGGCTCAATCTATGCGTAATCGCCTGGTACAAGTCCCAGGCCGTCTCTGAGCCCCCGAGGAGCTTGTTGATCTCTCCCCACTCCCTGTTTGGTAGGCTTGTCTCGTTGGCAACCCTGCTGATAAGGTCAACGGTAAGGGGGATACGGTTCAACCTGTTGACCAGAGGGAGGACTCCTTCGAGTTCACCCATTCCCTGCCGGATCTTGGCCACAGCAAGGCCGTAATTGACTTCCTCATCACCAATGTGCTTCATGGTGAAGTTTGAGAAGTGTCTTGGAGAGACAAGTCCATTTGTGCAGGACAGGACGAAGCCCATCAACACAATACGGAACTGGCAGCTTCCGTCGTAACTGTTTTCGACCCTGAGCCCAAGAGAAAGAGTATCATCTACCTGCGGGGCATCGACCTCCAGGTTCGACCTGAACAGCTTTGCCCAGTATCGTCCAGTCCAGACCTCTCTCTCGTCCGTCCAGCTTTCTCCGGTCTGAATCAGGATCTCCTGGGCAATTTCATTGACCACAGTGTTGGGAACCAGATTGTACGCGCTGGAGTGGATGTTGAGGCACTGCCAGTCACCGTTGTCATCACGGATCTCAATGGCCTGATTCGAGACCTCGCTGCCTCGAACGCTTACGGGGGCGACTCTCACCTCCGCGAATGGTGAAGTAACATGTACGCGACTTCGTCGTGATTTGGGTTCCATAGCTCCTCCTTTCAAGGGGCTTTCCTGGTAAGGAATAAGGGTAAGGTCAAAGAGCGAAAGCACGCAAGTCAAGAGCAGAGATAGCTCTATTCTTTTTATAACTCATAAGATGAGTTATTAACCTATCTCACTTATCATGAAGAGTATTGATAGCATGAGAGCTCGAAAGGCCTCTGATGAAGGGCGAGGAAAGAGAAGATTAACTACCTAATCAGTATTGTTTTAGCTTCCTTGACTCAACCCAGGAACGACAAAATAGTTATTGTTAAGCCATGCTTTGACCTTTTGAGTGATTCGACCTCTAGGGGACTGATTGGGTCTTGTTAGGTTCAGAATCAGGGCTAACTTATCGTGCATTTTGCAGGAACGATAGTACTCTCTAGGAATTGAAAGGTAGTTTTTCTATGAATAAACTTGCTGTTCTTATCCTTGTTTTGCTCGGATGCATGATTTCCTCCTGCACATCAGAAAGCGATCTATTGCACAATGCCAACTCAGCAGCATACCAAGAAGTGTATTACGATGCGGAGGGGGAGTTGTTCTTAATTGCTACAATGGTATTCAATCAAGATGGCACTGTTCAGTCATATGTGAACTATCCTCCAATTCTACCAGAAGGAGGTGAGCAACTGTGTTGGGAACTGAACTCGAGAAGTTCTGTCGTGATGGTTACTAATACCTCAGGGAATGTTTCAGGGTACGAATTCTCTGATGGTGAGTTGCTAAAAGTAATAGTTAACGGTGTAGATGTTGAAACACCTTCCCAGCTGGTGTTTGTTGGAAGCCTTGTTTCTGCTCAGGAGAAAGCGGATTCCATAGTCTCAGAAAGTTTCCCTGGAGGTGTAGCATCCAGCACAGCACATCACGATGATGTCAGTGTTTTTTACGATGTAATATTGAGAACTGGGTTTTCTCCATATGTTTACATTTATCCAGAAGGGGGTAGAGAACATTTTGTGGCCTCCTATGATGGTTGCTTTCTTGGAAGTGAAGCTCAGTGGATTGAAAACAGTGATCGAATACTCGCGGCATTTGTAGCTGCAGGATTAGTATCCGCAGAAACATCGTGGTCTTCAAGCGATGTCATTGTCCTATTTGAAGATTATGGCGTTACAATGTCCACCTATGATGCGCGATATATGGTTGACAGATTTGACTATCCTTTGCTGCTGAAGTTCTACCCAAAGTACTATGGAATGATGTGGTCAGCAGGAGCTGATAACTACTATGAACGCGGAGTTGTTCAGAATGTAATCGAAAGGCAACTTGAAAGAGCGGATGAGTATAGGAGCTATTCATCAATTGAGCCACAGGAATGGGCGATAGGAGCCTGCTCTTCCGATGGATACCCTTACGATGAAAGAATCGACCTAACTGTCAATGAAGCGACTGAGCTAGGCTACTACATGTTTTATAGGGACTATTGCCGGATAACAGATCAGTATTGCTACTATAATGTCTGTAAAGCTGCAACTGGCATGAGTATTCTCAACCTTTCCGATGTTGTTTCATATCAAAATCGTCTCCCTCTCGTGGCCATGGATTGCCTATGGCTTGCTGGGTATCCTGCCACCGTAGATGTTATCTGTCAGGAGCTATGGGACTATATTGATGAGAATTCAGATCTAGAGGAGCTGTAAGCTTTCCTCGCTCCATCCTAGCACTTGACGAAGAGAAATCTGACTTGCCAAAGCTCTTGATATTTTTCAAAATGTCTCTCATGAATGGGTATTCTCGAATACTGTCACATGTGTCTAATACGGGCTAGTGGCTGTCATGAGGTTCCTGTTTTACCTGTAGATCTTTCTGGCTAACTCTCAGGATTTTCTCTGCGAATACAGTACCGCAATGACCTTTCTGTAATGAGCATTCTCACCCAGCTATCCCCCATTGCCTTCAGCCTCTCGATCTCCTTTCCCGGAAGCTCAAGAAGAGACAGCCACTGGTGAACTCTTGCCCTGGATAGCCCATGCCTTCTTGCCAGTTCTGCCTGTGATATCCCGTCTCTCTGCATCTCTTCTTGAAGTTCAAGAGCAACGAATATTGGATTACGAAAACTCCTCATGGGCTGTAGCTTACGATGAGCATCCCTCAGGCATAGATCAAGTGTCTATAGTACCAGCTACTGCTCACGAACTGCAAAAGCCCTAGAGGAAATTGAACTACTGTTAG
>ERZ795048.2106-NODE-2106-length-16503-cov-22.751763_pt1 | contig 16503 bp, 20 predicted proteins | sample MGYA00375132_ERZ795048 | MGnify/ENA primary metagenome ERZ795048 (study PRJEB30177, sample SAMN05720225) | activated sludge metagenome | isolation source: Anaerobic digester | place: Hong Kong | collected 2014-12-17 ...
ATATTAATAAAATACAGTACTGATTGTTATAACTTACATTCATTTTATTTCATTAGTTACTTATTGTAAACAGGGTTTTTATTTTTTGTGCTTTCATTTGCATATTATTTTATAATTCTGTTCTCGTTTAATTTGAACAAAAAAATCCCGTATCGCTTGCCACACATTTTTTGTGTGTCCGCAGTACGGGATATTCTTAATTGTATTCTCGGTATTATTTAGCTTGGTTCATCGAAGCCATAACCTGACGAACCTGTTTTTCCGAAGGAGTTCTTCCCATCTGTGTCATCATCGCACGGATCATCTTTTCGTTAACCGGCGGATTTTTTTCCAAATACTTTTTAAACGATCTTTTCGCCAGAAAGAATCCGACGACACCTCCGACAAGCAAAGTAAATATCGGCAATACGATTTCAAGCCATGTTGGCATTTTCATCACTCCTTCTTTTCTTACTTTATTTTATCAAAAAATCCTTGTTAAAACAAGATAAATTGCTTTGAAACAATCATGAAATATAACCGGCAAAAGAAAAATGCACCTTTACAAATAGTCGCCGTGTTGGTAAAATAATAGGCGTAGTTTACCAATCATCAGTCAAGGGAGGGAATGAAGATGCCAAGAAGGATTACGGACGCATGCATCGCCTGCGGATCATGCAAGGAAAATTGCCCGGTCGACTGCATCGAAGCCGGAGATATCTATGTTATCGATCCCGAACAATGCATCGATTGCGGAGTTTGTGAATCAAACTGCCCGGTTGAAGCCATCGTCGCCGAATAAACGAGGCCTACACCATAAGAATCTCTAAACATGAAAGAGCCTCACTTGTGTCAAAGACGACAGAGGCTTTTTTGTTTTCATGAAAGGATGGACATATGAAAACTGTCATTCTGTATTACACCTTCGGCGGCGCCACCATGACGGAAGCGGAAAGGCTCGGAAAAGAACTAGAAAGTTCTGTCTACCGCATCAGGGAAATCAAGAAGCGCTGTCTTTTCACTTCTTTCATTCCCGGTGGCTTTCAGGCCATGCAGCAAAAAAAGGTACCAGTTACAAAGCCTGACGTCAACCTGGACGAATTCGACGACATCATGATCGGCTGTCCGATCTGGGCGAATTATCCGGCTCCGGCTTTCAATTCGATTGTCAGCTGGCTACCAAAAGGAAAACATGTGGATCTTTTTTTCATGTCCGGAAGCGGCAATCCGCTTCCGCACGAGAAAATAATAGTTCAGGCCATTCTTGACAAAGGCTGCGAAGTTGTTTCAATCAGAAATGTCAAAACAGGCAAACCGCCTCACAAGATGAAAGAAAAGTAATCAATAATAAAAAAGAAAAATCCCCTGTTATATCATCCTATGATGACACAAGAACAGGGATTTTTCTTTATCCTATTGAAAAGAGAGGAGAAACAATGCTTTTTGACAGATACTATTCGATTTGGTAACGTTTGAAGTAATCGGAAACATTTTTCAGCAACTGGATCAGAATCTCGTCTTCTCCGAGTTTCAAATCAGAAAACACGGAATCGATCATGTGCTGATGGAATTTCTGGTGAATGTCCAGAACTGCTTTGCTTTTGTCCTCCAATGCGACAAGGACCTTTCTTCTGTCGTAATTGTCGGTGTAGCGACGGACATAACCCTTCTGAAACAAAGTGTTGATCGCAACCGAAAGGCTTCCCGGAGTGATACCGAGTTTTTGGGAGATGGCAGTCATCGACGGTTCCGGCAATTTCTCCACAGCCTCGAGGACATGGACTTCGGACATCGAAAGTTTGACGCCTTCTTTTTTCAGGGCTTCACCTTCTATTGTCAAAATCCGGTTGAAAGTCTCGACCAAAAGTTCGTTGATCAAATCTTTTGCTTTCGACATGGCTATTCCTCCTTTTCGATGTAGCCAAGTCCCATCGTCCCTGGTCCGGCATGACAGCCGACCACGGGGGTCAGGGGAATCATTTTCATTTCGACAATCTCAGGACGTTCTTCCAGAAGATCCTTGAGGTCGAAAAATTCGTTCATGTTGTTAGTGTAAACAATGAATGCGACAACTTTTTTGCCGGCAATCTCTTTATAGAAAAGATCCATCATTTCCGCTCTCGCACGTTGCGTTGTCCTTATCTTTTCCAAGGTTTCGACCTTGCCGTCCTTGGATACTTCCAACAACGGTTTTAATTTCAGCAATGTCCCGAAGAATCCGGCTGCATTCGAAAGTCTTCCGTTTTTTATCAGATATTTAAGCGTGTCCACCGTGACAAAAATATGGTTGTGGTCGCGGATCCATTCGAGCTTTCGCATGATGTCAGGAACTTTTTCACCTTCATCCGCCATCAGTCTGGCTGTCATTGCCATCAGGGCTTCGACATAGGAAAGCGATTGTGAATCAAAAATATGGATGGGGACATTCTCGATCATCTTCGCTGCCAGAACGGCGTTCTGATAAGTGCCGGAAAGGTGTTTGGAGATGGTTATGATTAGAAGTTCGTCATATCCGGAAGCGATCATTTCTTTGTACATTTCCAGAAGTTTGCCGGTACTTGTCTGGGCTGTCCTGATGTCGAGATCGGGATTTTTTTCTAGTCTGGCGTAAAATTCGTCACAGGATATTTCCACGAAGTCCTCGTATTCCTGGGTTCCGATCATCAGCAAGGAATGAAAAATGCGAATGGATTTGTCGTGTACGAGATAATCGATGCCTGAATTGCCGCATACGGCTACGCCTATGTTTGCCATGATAATGGTCTCCTCTGTTTGTTTTAATATCAAATGTTTTGAATTTCAAACAGAGTATACCATGATATCTTTTTTATTGCAAGTAAAAAGGCTGATTTTCACAGCCTTATTTTTCCTGATAGGGATTGGTGTCAACAGTGGAGGCCGCAATATCCAAGTATGGGAATTCTTTCCTGATGTCGTCGATGATTGACGGAATAAATATTTTTTCAACGTTGTGTCCGACATCAATGATCGTATAACCCATCATGATGGCGTCGAGGGCATTGTGGTATGTAACGTCCCCGGTGATGTAGACGTCGCATCCGCGTTTTTTCGCTTGATGCATGTGCTGGCTTCCGGAACCGCCGGATATGCCGACAATCTCCACCGTTTTGTTCATGTTACCGATTAGGCGCACATGCGTAACTTCAAGTTGTTTCTTGACATATGAAATGAATTCCGGCATCGGCATGGGATTGATCCTGCCGTAACGTCCGATGCCTAATTCTTCATCCAAAAGTTTCGTGTCTCTTAGCCCGAGTCTTTCGGAAAGGCGGTCATTCATCCCTCCGTCTGCAACATCGAAATTCGTGTGCATAGAATAGAGGGCGATATCCTTTTTCACGAGTTCCTGGATTATCCAGCCTTTCGGAGTCTCGAACTGAACCGAACTGATCGGTTGGAATATCAAAGGGTGATGCGATAAGATGAGATCCGCTTTGAGGTCAGTCGCTTCCCTGACAACATCCTTCGTGACATCAAGCGTCACAAGAATCTTCTTCACGGGCTTGTTCAAGGTACCAACCTGCAACCCGACATTGTCCCAGTCATATGCAAGATGACGGGGATACATGGTTTCTAAGTATTTGGTAACTTCGATTCTGTTCACAATACCAGTCCTTTCAACAGGCCGATCCTTTCCCGGATCCTTTCTTTTTCTTGGATATCGTTGGCTCCCGCTGCGGCTTTGTCGAGTTTCGCAATGATTTTTCTTATGTATGCGACGAAAGCGGGATTTTTCTCCCTGATTATCATCGGGCCGAATTCTTTCTCAATCAGATCCAGTTCCATGACGCCTTTTTTGGCGGCAATCACCTGATAATGCTTGCCGCGATCCAAAAGAAATGTTTCGCCTGTAATCACGAAATGATTTTTCTCCAGCCAGTCACGGACGACAAATGCTTCGGAATTGGGAGACAAAACCAGCATTTTGACTTTTTCGAGATCGCCTTGTTCCAGGATCTCGGCCGTTAGTTTTCCGCCGATTCCGGAAATGGTGACGAGATCGCCAGAATGGTTTAGAGATGTGAAGCCATCCGACAGAACGGTCTCGATTTTGTCTTTTAGGCCGCTTTGTTCGATGTTCTTTAAAGCAACGCTTAAGGGCGATGGCTTGTTGTCGACGGCGATGGCTTTGGCCACATATCCCTGCCTTACCGCTTCGATCGGCAGATAAGCATGGTCGGAGCCGATATCGATCAGGCAATCGAAGCCATGGCAGAAGGAAAGAACGGCGCCAAGCCTTGGGGACAATTGTGTCATTTGTTTCCGTTCGTAAAGTCTTTCAGTTTCTTGCTGCGGGAAGGATGGCGGAGTTTGCGAAGCGCTTTCGCTTCGATCTGCCGGATTCTTTCTCTGGTCACTCCGAATTCCTTGCCGACTTCTTCCAGGGTCCTGGTTCTGCCGTCAAGCAGGCCAAACCGCATTCTCAGGACTTTCTCCTCGCGGTCGGTCAGGGTTTCCAATACGGAATCGAGTTCCCGTTTCAACATTTCCTTGGAAGTATATTCGTAAGGAGTCAGGGTGTCGGGATCAGGAATGAAATCTCCCAAAGAAGAGTCTTCTTCCTCGCCGACCGGACTTTCGAGTGAAATCGGTTCCTGAGCGACTTTCTGGATGATCTGGACCTTGTCGACCGAAATATGCATTTCCGCCGCGACTTCTTCGGGTCGGGGTTCTCTTTTCAGTTTCTGAGTGAGCGTCCTTTGAGTTCTTACGAGCTTGTTGATGGTTTCGACCATGTGGACGGGGATCCTGATCGTTCGTGCCTGATCGGCGATCGCCCGGGTGATGGCTTGACGAATCCACCATGTGGCGTAGGTTGAAAACTTAAAACCCTTGGTGTGGTCGAATTTGTAAACGGCTTTCATCAGACCCATGTTGCCTTCCTGGATAAGATCTAGGAATTGCATGCCTCTTCCGACATAGCGTTTGGCGATCGAGACAACCAGACGGAGATTGGCTTCGACCAGTTTTTTTTCGCTGAATTCGCCGCGTTTGAAGAGTTCTTCATAATCGGCCATTTCTTCGCTCGAGATAGTCTCGCCGTTTTTCACGCGTTCCTCGTATGTTTCCTTGGCTTTGCGAGCCCGGCTGATCAGGGTTGCAAGTTCGTATTCTTCGTCGTTCGAGAGAAGTTCGACCCGGCCGATCTCTTTAAGATACATTCTGACAGGATCATCAACCTTGATCGATACATTACTGTCGAATTGCTTTTCAAGCATCAATTCCTCTTCGATTTCTTTCGCATAATCAAAATCGATCAATTCCTCTTCGGGAATATCTTCATCGGAGAGTTCGTCCAAATCGACAAAATCGTCTTCTTCCGCATCTTCGTCTTCGGCTGGTTTCTCTTCCTGTTTTTCCTCATCTTCGTCGTCAATCAGTCCGTCGTCGATTTCGCCAAGATCGTTATCGTCATATAGGTCGATTCCTTCGGTTTCGAGATCGACTATGATATCTTCAAACAGTTTCGATCCCTCTTCGGCGTATTTCTTGACATCATCGATGCCGATGGATCCTTCATCCTCGTGCTGTTTGACTAATTTTGCGACTATTTCTTTTTTATCCATTTTTTATCCTTTCCCTGCGACCTTTTGAGTTCGGCGATTTGATTTACAAGTTCAATATAGCGTTCTTTCTTGTTTTCGTATGTGATCGAATTTTTCTCGTCCTCGAGTTCGGCCACCATTTCTTCGACTTTGCGATCTTTGATTGTCATGATGCAATCGGACAGTTCTTGTGACGAGTATTCGTACCCGGGGTCCAAAAGTTTACGATGAAACAACTCGTGGCGGCTTTCCGGAATCTGGGCGAACACTTCCGCGGTAATGTCGTCTTTATCCGAGGTGTCGGCAATATCAATAGCGCACCCGATGATCTCGACGTTGCCTTTTTCTTTAGCAAAGAGATCGGTTAGATTGTCGCGGATTTCCTTGCGGAAGACGGCGGATTTCAAATAGTAGTTGATCAGGATTTCCTCGGCTTTCACATAGCGATGCGTCACGGTCGAGAATTGGTTGTGGGTTTTCCTGGTGACTAGGCTCTTTTTGATTGCCTGCATCATCAGATATGATTCGTAGTCGGCTTTAATTGATGATTCGTCGACGCCGATCGTGGAAGCCATTTTTTTCAGATAGATGTCCGTGACCGTGATTGACGCTTTCTTCTGTAAGAAATCAAAAACTTTAAGTTTAAACGCTTCCGCTTCGGAAGCCTTGGAAAGATCATGTCCGTGGAGAAAGTGGAGATAGGCGAATTCGTAGATATCTATCTTATTCTTATCGATAAACTCGGCAAAAGCCTTGGCGGAATGCTTACGGACAAAATCGTCCGGATCGAGGCCTTCCGGTAATACGACAACGCTGATCTCGAATCTTTCATCCCTGAGGATGGTAATGGCTTTGCCGGTGGCGTTAAAGCCCGCCTCGTCGCCGTCGTAACAAATGACAACCTTATCCGTGTATTTTCGCAAAAGGGCCGCCTGTTGCATGGTCAACTGGGTTCCCATCGAAGCGACGGCATTCTTGACGCCGGCTTTGACGGAAGCGATGACATCCATGAAACCTTCGTAAAGAATCGCTTCGCCAGATTGTCTTATGAATGTCTGCGCCTTGTCGAGATTGTACAAGGTTTCCCCTTTTATGAAAATGTCGGTAAAGGGAGAGTTGACATATTTCGGTTCGTCTTCCTTTGCCTCATAAAGCCGTCCGCTGAATCCCAGGACTTTTCCGTAGGCGTTTTTCAGGGGAAACACGACGCGGTCGCGGAAAAGGTCGTAATATTCACCGGTGTCTTTTTTCTTTATGAGACCGAGTTCGAGCATGTCCAATTCCGTATATTTTTCCTTGAGATGCTGGTAAAGCGCATCTGATTCCTTGGGGGCGTATCCGATCTCGAAATACTGGACGGTATGAATGCCGATGCCGCGTTTGGAAAGATAAGCGAGCGGAACTTTGCCTTTTTCCGTGTTGGTGAGATACAACTGATAAAAGCGCATGGCTTCCTCGTTGATCTGGTACAAACGGTCACGGCTGACCGACGTTTCGATGTCGCCTTCCCATTTCATTTCGATATTGTATTTCTCACCCAGATATTTCAGGCTGTCGACATAGGAAATGTTCTTGTATTTCTGGATGAAAGTGATAGGATCGCCTTTGGCGCCACATCCGTAACAATGGAACCAGTTACGCTCGGGAGACACAAAAAAAGAAGGTGTCTTTTCGTTATGGAAAGGGCAAAGGCCTTTATGGTTCTTGCCGGCCGGTTGCAAGGCTACGTATTCGCCGACAACGTCGAGAATGTCAGCCGCATCCTTGATCCTGTCAACGGTGTCCTGACTGATCCTTGCCATTTCCTCACCTTCTTTTTGGTTATTTTTTATGAATCAGAATTGTTTTTTCAAATAATCCGACAATTCAGCGACGGCAATTACAACCTGACTCATGGAATCGCGGTCACGAATGGTGACGGTTCCTTCGCTTTCGGTCGTATCGTCGATTGTCACGGCATACGGAGTGCCGATGGCATCCTGGCGGCGATAACGGCGGCCGATATTGCCGGTGTCGTCATAGACGGCAGAAAAATCATTTATCAGCATGTTGAAGACTGCGTTTGATTTTTCCTGATGATATTTCTTGACGAGCGGCAGGACGGCAACCTGGTATGGAGCCAGATGCTTGTCGATTTTGAGCAGCGTCCTGGTCTCGCCGGTCGATTCTACGGTTTCTTCCGTCAGAGCGTCGTTCAGGATTGCGAGTAACAGCCTTTCGACTCCGAGCGACGGTTCGATGACATAGGGAAGATATTTCTCGTTAGTGTCGGGATCAAGATATTCCAGGTTTTCTCCGGAATTTTCCTGATGTCTTCCGAGATCGTAATCGGTACGGGAAGCGATGCCCCAGAGTTCGTCGAACCCCCAGGGGAATTGGTACAATATGTCGGTGGTGGCGTTGGAATAGAACGAAAGCTTTTCTTTCGGATGATCATGGAATCTGATATGTTCCGGATCAAGCCCCAAAGATAACAGGAATTTTTGGGCGAAATCCTTCCAGTAAGCGAACCATTCGAGTTCCGTATGCGGTTTGCAAAAGAATTCCAGTTCCATCTGTTCGAATTCCCTTGTACGGAAAACAAAGTTCCCCGGAGTAATTTCGTTACGGAAAGCCTTGCCGATCTGACCGATGCCAAATGGGATTTTCTTCCGCGATACCCTTAAGACATTTTTGAAATCAAGGAAGATTCCCTGAGCGGTTTCCGGACGCAGATATACTTGACTTTGCTCGTCCTCGATCACGCCCTGATGGGTTTTGAACATCAGATTGAACTGTCTGATGTCGGTATAATTGAAAGCGCCGCAAACAGGGCACTTCACTTTGTTATCGTTGATATATCGGAGCATTTCGTCACGGCTCCAACCGTCGGCGTCCACTTTGCCCTTCGAATGGGCTTCGATCAGCTTATCGGCCCGATGTCTCGATTTGCATTCCTTGCAATCCATGAGCGGATCTTGGAAACTCTTGACGTGTCCGGATGCTATCCAGGCGTTTGTATGCAAAATGATCCCGGAATCGAGACCGACGTTGTATGGATTCCTGGCGACGAATTTTTCCCACCAGGCTTTTTTGATGTTGTTTTTGAGTTCGACGCCTAGAGGGCCGTAGTCCCAGGAATTGGCGAGGCCGCCGTAGATTTCGGAGCCCTGGAAGATGAATCCGTATTGTTTGCAGTAGTTCACAAGTTGATCGAGTGTGTTGGCCAAATCAATCATCCTCCCAAAATGGCGCATATTACTTCAGTATAATTATATTATTATTAACTGTATTGTCAAGTTGATATATGCAAATTGAAAACAAGGGACTCAGTATCCCAGCAGTCCTTCTAGGACCTGGCGTGACTTTGTCCTCATGTTCAGGTGATATCGGTAATAGTCATCGAGAAGCCTTCTTAACCCGACTGCTGTGTCATAAGACAACAGAGGCGGTTCGGCTTCTTTGTTGATGTCGAAATAATAAAGACGCATCCATTCTCTTGCAAGTGTGAGAGGGTAACAGGATTCGCGGTAATGTTCCTGACAAAGCATTCCGCCGTCCGGCACGGAAAATCCGGCCACTTCTTTGCTTTTGCAGACGACACATTCCCTGAATTCCGGTTGAATCCCCAAAAGATATAACAACTTGCTTTCAAACATATAGGCGTAAGGAATGTAGTTGTCGCTTTCTTCCATTTTAGGAAGCAATTTTTCCATGAATCCAAACAACTTTGCATGATCGATTTCGGCATCGGCCACATTCTGAAGGATTTCAAAAAGATGCAGGGCGTAGGTATATTTTTCCAGGTTGTCTTTGATGTGGGGATAACGTGCCTTTGTTTCGATGTTTTTGGCTGTCTTCAGTCCTTTTCCTTCGCTTTTCACGTTTAAAAGGTTTAATATTTCCGCTTGGGCCAGGAATGGGCTTGTGAACTTGTTGGCTCCGTGGACGAGATAGCTTTCACGGCCCGTCGGGGTATAGACGAAAATGATCTTGCTCGTCTCTTTGTAATCCATCCTTTTGAGAACGAATCCCGTCGTTTCGGTCATGTCTAACACCTTATTTCTTTTCTGGTTTGTATCCGTATGTTTTCAGATAATGGTCTCGGTTCCGCCAGTTTGGTTCGACTTTGCAGAAAAGGTCGAGATAGACGGAACGTCCCAGTAATTCTTCGATGTCCAATCTCGCATCGGTCCCGATCTTTTTGAGCCTGGCACCGTTTTTGCCGATCACGATCGCTTTTTGGGAATCGCGCTCGACAACGATTGTCGCATCGATTCTGGTCAGTTCTTTCTTGTGTTGCATCCTTTCGATATAGACCGCTACAGCATGAGGAACTTCTTCACGGGTATTGTCCAATATTTTTTCACGGATGAATTCCTGGATCAGGAATGTCTCCGGCCGGTCGGAAAGAGCGCCGTCCGGATAATATTTCGGGCCTTCCGGCAACATGTTTTTGATGTCTTTCATAAGCAAATCGACATATTGCCCGGTCAAAGCGGAAACCGCAAAGACCCCGGCAAAAGCACATTTGTCCTTATAGGGTTTGATAGCGGCCTCAAGGCGCTGAAAATCGGTGATCGTGTCAAGCTTGTTGATAATGAGAAAAACCGGCGTTTTGATGTTTTCCAGTTTGTCCATTATCTTGAGATTGCTTTCTTTTACATCATCGTAGGCGTTGACAAAAAAAAGCACCAGATCGACAGCCTTGATCGTGCTGATGGCCGATGATGTCATATATTCGCCCAGTTTGGTCTTGGCATTGTGAATTCCGGGCGTATCGAGAAAAACCAGTTGCGATTCACTATCGTTAAAGATACCGGCGAATACGTCTCTGGTCGTTTGCGGCTTGTCCGAGGTGATTGCGATCTTCTTTTTCAGGACTTGGTTCAAAAACGTCGATTTGCCGACGTTTGGTTCGCCGATTATGGCTATAAATCCGGATTTGAACATCAGAGATCCTTTTTTGAGAAACCGAATGGCAACAATTCGGAGTTTTTGATCGTTTTGGTTTCGTTCTTGTTGTTTACCAAAATGATATCGGCATCGTCTTCCATCAATTCACGCATGACCTGGCGACAGGATCCGCAAGGGGACACGAAATAAGGATGGTCGGTGAAAATGACGATTTTTTTGATATCTTCTTTCTTGATTCCGTTGGAGTAAGCTGCGAAAAGAGCGCTTCTTTCGGCGCAGTTCGACAGACCGAAAGCGGCGTTTTCGATGTTGACGCCCTTGTAAGTATCGCCGTTTTTAAGCTCGAGAACCGCCGACACGGCGAATTTGGAATAGGGTGAATAGGAATTGACGATGTTTTCTTTCGCCATTTTGATTAGTTTGTCCATTTTGCATTACCTCTTGTATTTCGATTTTTCCAGTATCTGTTTCTGGAGGGTGAACATTTCCGTCTCGGATTCCTTGTCCAAGTGGTCGTATCCTAGGCAGTGAAGAAATCCATGTAAAGCGAGAAAAGCAAGTTCGCGGTCGAATGAATGTCCGTATTCTTCGGCCTGCGATTTGGTTTTTTCGAGCGATATGAATATGTCTCCGAGTTCTCTTTTTGTTTCGTCGTCGGGAAAACTCAGAACATCGGTCGGCCGGTCAACGTTACGGTATATCCGGTTTAGTTCGTGGATTTTCTCGTTTGTGACCATTATCACGCTGATGATTTTATATCCGCATAGCCTGGTTTCCCTGGCTGCTTTTTTCAGAATGCTACGGATTATTTCATGACATTCTTCCGGGCTGGAAGCTTCATCCACATAATTAATCCTTAGCATCTTCGAACCTCTTAATGATCGTTTGGACAAGCGGATGTCTCACGACATCGGTGTTGTCGAATGTAACGATCGCTATGTCGTTGATCTCTTTTAGGATCTCGGAAGCCCTGATCAGGCCCGACGGAACTCTTGCGGGCAAATCGCTTTGAGTGACATCGCCGGTGACGATCATTTTGGATTGGAATCCCAGCCTCGTCAGGAACAGTTTCATCTGCCCGACAGTAGTGTTCTGGGCTTCGTCCAGAATGACATATACGTTTTCCAGAGTGCGTCCCCGCATATAAGCAAGCGGAGCGATCTCGATCAAACCTTTTTCGATGTATTCTTCGGTGAGTCTCAGACCGAGCACCTCGTACATGGCGTCATACAATGGTCTGAGATAAGGATCGATCTTTTCCTTGAGATCACCGGGAAGAAAGCCCAGGTTCTCGCCAGCTTCGACAGCCGGACGGGTTAGGACGATTTTCTTGATCTTGCCTTCTTTAAGCTTTCTTAGCCCGTAGAGAACGGCAAGATAGGTTTTACCGGTACCGGCCGGTCCGATACCGAAAACGACGGTGTTTTTCTCAATAGCGTCAAGATAGGTTTTCTGACTAAGCGTTTTGGCGTAAACCGGTTTTCCCGAAAATGTTTTCACCACTTCCTGGCGACCCAGAAAAAGGGAAAGCAACTCTTCCTTCCCGGCGATATTGTACATGTGATGGATATAGATGATATCGCGCTCGTTGAACACGATGTTGCGTTTTACAAGTTGTAACAAAATATCGAAGATTCCCCTGATTTCAGAAATCTTCTCTTCGTCATCCGTATCGAGTAAAATACCCTCGTGGTTGACGTAGATATTGAATCCGTATAAACCGGATAAAATCCGGACGTATTTTTCGTTGACGCCGAACAGGGCGACCATTTCGGAAACGTTCGTCACGGGTATGTCCAGCTTGGTCAGATCTACCATCGGAATCGCATCACTCCCTTTATATAATTATACCACACAACGGGGAAAAAAAGCACTTCAACAATGTGAAGTGCTCTCGAGTCATACGCGGTGTCCGCCTTTATGCTGGCGCTGTTTGAGTTTCTTGGAAACGCTCGGTTTCAAATAATATTCCCTTTTACGGGCTTCAGCCAAGGTTCCGGCGCGTGAAACGTCTCGTTTAAAACGACGCAATGCGTCTTCGATGCTTTCGTTATCTCTTACGACGGTTTTTGCCATGTGCTTTCACCCCTTTTCTTCTTGCCAAAAAATATTATACAGGAATATTTATAAAAAGTAAACGATTTTTTTCGGGAAATTGATTTCATTTCTTGGCCAGATATGGTATTATTTCAGGTGTATGGAATCGAGGTGTTCGTATATGGATTTGCCAATGTTTTATTTTATGAATTTGGGGTTGGTCCAAATCATCATCATCGCTGTGGCAGCGATCGCATTCATCATCCTTTTGGCGGTTTTCATCAATAAAGGACGCTATGCAGCCCGCTACAAGAATTTCTACAAAAAGTTGGACCGCACCATCAACAAAAACAAGCGCTACAACGGCAACATCCTTAACGAAACCATTGTTTCCGGAAACCTGATGAGAGACGAGACCAACACGTACAAATGCCTGAACGGAAAAGGCAAGCGGATGGTCAGAAAGTACCTTGAGTACTATGTCAAGAATCTGCCGGAACTGGTATTGTTGAGAAGTTTTATATCGGCCGACAAGAAAAAAGCATCTTTTGTTCTTTTGTATCTGAATGAGATGAACAAAGTCATTTTCCGCTGGGATCGTTCCAAAAAGATTCGCAATCTGGTCAAAGGCATCAACAAGTACCAGATGCTTCTGCCGACGATCGGATTTTTGTTCGAAGTCCCGATGCAGATCAACGAAGGCGTGCCATACCGGATGACAAATCATGACAACGGCACCGTGATCAGTTACGATGTCGTCAAAGATGCCAAACATATCAAGAGAAAACAAAAGGAAAAACCGCTTTCGAAGAAACAGATCAAGGCTCAGGCCAAGATCGAAGCTTTGAAAGAAAAACGGCTCGCCAAACAGAAAAAACGTTGAATTTGTTTCTTTAAAAGATCCTCGGAAAACCGGGGATCTTTTTTATTTATTCACAAGCGAGCCGACGCTTAGAGGGTATGCTTCCCTATCCAGGATGACATCCACCTTCCGGCCGATTAAATCGTCCGAACCTTTGAAAGCCACGTGGATGTAGCCGGCGGAATGTCCCGTCAAATAATCTCCCTTCCTTCTTTCGACGATGACTTCGAGTTTTTTTCCGATCATTGCTTTTATCGCGTCTTTTGCCATTTTCTCGCCTAAAGCTATCAGACGACCGACTCTTTCTTTTTTTATGTTTCCGGGAATTTCGTCGGTCATTTTCGCCGCTACGGTTCCCGGCCGTTTGGAATATGGGAATACATGCAATTCGTTAAATCCGATCATTTCCGCAAATGTCAGCGTATCTACAAAGTCGGCTTCCGTTTCTTTAGGGAAGCCGACGATGATGTCGGTAGTCACTGACAGATCTGGCAAAGCCTTACGGATTTTATTTATCCTGTCTTTGTAATAAGCGGTGTCATATTTGCGGTTCATCAATTTCAGGATTTTGTCGGATCCGGACTGGAGAGGAATGTGAAGGTGATGCACAAAACGCTTTGAACCGGAAAGAATTTCGATCACTTCATCAGTCAGTTCATGGATTTCGATCGACGATATGCGAATCCTTGGAAGGTTATTATCACCAGCCAGTTTCCAAAGAAGCGTCGCGAAGGTCACATCTTCAATATCCTTCCCGTATCCGCCGGTATGAATTCCCGTCAGAATGATTTCCTGATGGCTTTTTGCTAGTATTTCGGCTTCTTCCATGACTTCGTCAAGCGGTTTGGAACGAACCGGTCCGCGAGCGTAAGGAATGATGCAATAGGAACAGTAATTATCGCATCCGTCCTCGATTTTCAAAAATGCCCTTTGATGATCAGAATATCCGGAAACCGCCAGATTCCCGAATTTACGACGATTTTCAACACGGTTTATACCATTGATTTTTTTGCCTTTTTCATGGTATTCATCCAGATATCCAAGCAGCTTCTCCCGATCATTCGTTCCGACAATCGCCCGCACGTTTTTTTCCGCAAGAACTTTTTCAGCTTCTAATTGGGACAAACATCCCATGACTAGGATGTCGGCATCCGGATTGTGTTTCAAAACCCGGTGAATCATCTGTCTGCTTTTGCCGGCAGCGGTGTTTGTCACAAGGCAGGTGTTGACAATATAGACATCGGCCGCTTTTGTGTCACTAACCCTTTGATAGCCTTTTTGTCTGAAAATCTCCCACAAGGCTTCGGTTTCGTAGGAATTGACTTTGCATCCCAAAGTGGTGAAGGCAACTTTTTTCATATCATCTGCCTCCTTCATACAAGAAGGCGGAAAGAACCATGATCGATGCGGTTTCGCTCCGCAGGATTCTATTTCCCAAAGTTACGAAAAAAGCTTTTTGAAGGCTAAGAAACTCCGCTTCTTCCTTCGATATGCCACCCTCCGGGCCGACAATGACGAGGATTTTTTCTTCGGGACGGATTTGTCCGATGATTTCTTTCAATGATCCGTCCGTGTCGTTTTTTTCATAACAGACGATCACCCGGTCATATGCCGGATAATCGATATCTGTGAGAATTGTAAAAGGAAGCAGTTCCGGGATATCTTTTCGCTTTGACTGTTCGGAAGCTTCTTTCAGAATCAGTTGAAACCGTTCATGCTTTCTTGATTCTTTCGTTTCGTCGATTTTGACTACCGAGCGCGAAAAAACCGTCGGGATTACAGCGCTGACGCCGAGTTCCGCCGCTTTTTCCAGAAACAGTTCGAACCGGTCCTTTTTGATCAAGGCCTGGGCGATCGTGACATTGTAGTAAGGTTCAATTATATTCAACTCTTCCGTAAGCGTCACTTCGCAGATATCCCTGGTGATCAATCCGATCACGCCCAGATAACTTTTTCCTCCCGAAATTCCGATTATAACCTGTTGCCCGGTATGGTAACGCAAAACGTCCCGGATATGATGAAGATCGGATCCGGAAAGATAACAGGTATGGTCGTGGACTTTATCGGGAAGAACGAAATACTTTTGCATATTTTTCACCGCTTCAATGATAACATAAAATCATTTTTTTGATAACAAAAAGCCGCACCAGACTGCGACTTCTGTCATTTCAGAATCCCATATTGCATAGATCTTCATATATTTTCAGATAAATTTCGGTGATGTCGGAAATACCGTCACCGGTCTTTTTGGTAAACCGGCGTCTTCTCAAATCGACTTCGTCACAATGGGAGATTCCTCTTCTTCCGTTGCTTTTATAGATGCCTCGGAAATTCCCCCACTTGACCGCACGAGGCGACAACAAGCCGTCGCTTTCTCCTTCATAGTGGCGGACAAGCAACCAAGATAACCAGAAAAAACCGTCCGAAAATATGTTTTTCATGACAAAGGCGTAACTTTGATAGTAAACCTTGTCGGAGTCCGGATTATCCAGGTTGAACTGGTTGGCCACTTTTGTGGTCAAAGAACAGACGGAACTGTACGTTTTCGGGTTTTTGTCGCCGAGGATACGAAAGAAAATATCGGTGAGAAAACAACCGAACTTGACAAGAAATTTCGGGAATTTCAATAGATGGTCGACGGTCACAGACCCATTGTGGGGCGTCGATATTGTCGTCAGGGACGCGACCTCGTCCGCATGTTTCAACGTCGATATGAGATAACGGGCTTCGATCCCGCCTTTCGAATGGGCGATGATGTTGACTTTAGCGGCACCCGTTTCCCTTAAAATTTCTTTAAGTCTCATTTCAATTTGAAGGGCGTTGGTCTCGACCGAACCGTTGGCGTCCTGGTTTCCATAGAAAACTTTGGCCCCGTATACTCCCAAAACACCGGGAATCCTGCCCCAGTAATTGATTCTACGGAAATCCCGAAATCCCATTCCATGTAACAAAAGTATCGGATAAATCGTTCCTTCGGCCATATACGGTATTCCTTCCTCTAAGGTCTTGTTGGTTTGAAACGCCATATCGTTATTTTATCATATCGCGTCATACCATGAAAGGCAAAACCGTCTTTTGTTTCTGTTTTATAAAAAAACGGCTCCCGCAAAGGAGCCATTTCATTTATCACATATCTTTCTGGACGACTTCGTAAGCTCTGGC
>ERZ795048.2107-NODE-2107-length-16502-cov-28.028273_pt1 | contig 16502 bp, 12 predicted proteins | sample MGYA00375132_ERZ795048 | MGnify/ENA primary metagenome ERZ795048 (study PRJEB30177, sample SAMN05720225) | activated sludge metagenome | isolation source: Anaerobic digester | place: Hong Kong | collected 2014-12-17 ...
TTACATAATTGATAAAAAGAATAATAAACAATACTTTTTTGTTGATAACAGCAGCATTTTTAAAGCGTACATCTATAAAAATTCAATTTCTACATCGTTTATTGAAATTATTGATAATTTCAAAGATATTTCTGTAGAAAACCTTAACCATTCAGGTGTTGTTGAATTTCTTCACTTTGGATTTACTTACTTTGAGAACACGTTAATTAATGATATTTATAAAATTAGCGGAAATGATTTCTATGTTTTTGAAGATGATAAACTAATTAAAAAAGAAAAGGGTTTACAGCCAATTAATTCCGAGGCTCAAATTAATTTCGATCAGTTTTTCAAGGATTTGATTTATGCTGTTAATGGTTTAAAGGTTTCACTTGATTTAACCGGAGGTTTTGATTCTAGGTTAATTCTTAGCTACTTTCAAAAAAATGGAGCAGATTTTGAACTTGCAATCAGCGGAATGAAAGGGAATAGTGATATTGAGATAGCAAGCAAACTTTCCAAAATTGTTAAAAAAGAATTTTGCCCAACTTTTCATTCGTTAGATTCTTTAAACGAAGAAACTTTAAAATCAATTTTTATTAATTCCGATTCCCAGATTGATATTCTTGAATACCACAGGAATAGCCAGTTGAATTATGACAGAAATTCTCGTGGAGTTGAACTACAAATTAGTGGTGTTGGAGGCGAACTTTACAAGGATTTCTGGTGGTTGCAGGATTTTCCGTTCTATAATAGTAGTAAAATTAACATTGAAAAACTCTATAATCTAAGGATTGAAAGTTCAACCTTTCCCCACTCAATTTTCGAAGATAAGTTGAAAGAATACTCTTTAACACTGAAAAGTAACACTGTTAATCATTTAGAAAAGTTCATTCTCGGTTCGAACACAGAAACTTACGATAATATTTACTATAGCTATAAAATGAATACTAACGCAGGTGTGTACTTAACTATTGCAAATAATTTTTTCACAGCATACGCACCTTTACTCGAAAACGAGTTAGTAAAAGTGGGTTTTAACTTAAAAAGAAGACAGCGGTTTTACAATAATTTCCATAGGAATAAAATAACACAAAACAGCTCAAGGATTTCAAGAGTTAGAACTACCGAAGGAATATCAGCTTCATCATTTTGGCTTGATAAAATAATTGATATTATTTACTACGTAGCCGATAAAACCAAACGATTAATAAAACAAATTCTGAGAAAAATATATAATATAACTTACTTACAGGAAACCCCTACAAATCCTAAAATCTATTCAATAATTAAATCAAATTCAGTTTTTGAAGATCATTTAAAAATTTTAAAAGAGAACAACATTCTTAAAAGTGATTTGAATGAAAATCAAATCCCCGATAAACTTATAGGTAGAATTTTAACTTTAGGTTGTTTCGTTAAAAGAGTAAAACAAAATTCAGGAAGGTAAATAAAGTGAGTTCGATGTGAGAGCAAATTAAGTGCCGATTAATAAGGTAATAAGGTTTTGTTTTGTCTCTCACTATGGCTATTTGAAGAGCAATAAGGTTAATATCGACTAAAAACCTTGTTTTTCATTACTAGCCATAGTAATAATTCTATCCTTTGTTGGATTAATTCCTTGTTAAATAACAGATTGCCCTATGGCAGCAATCGAAAAAATGTATTTCCTTAGCTCGAACTCACGTTAATTAAAATTAATACGAAGTAAAATAACGTAACAATACATTTTCAACGATTTCTAATAGCTATAAATACGGATTGCCAGTTACTAATAACATAGATAAATATATTGGGTTGAATGGTGCCAAAACTTTTTGTAAGTTTGTCGGCGTGAAAACGTTTGCGTAAATTTTTTAAACGTATTGATTACTAGATATAAATAGAATATAAACACAACTAATACCTTCTTTATGGCAGTAAAAATAGCGGTTATTGCGCTTTACGCGCTAATGATTATTATAGTTGGAATTTACGGATTAAAACGTACCAAGTCATTCAATGACTTTTTTCTCGGTGGAGGTAATGTTGGCCCGTGGATGACAGCTTTTTCTTATGGAACAGCATACTTTTCAGCAGTTCTTTTTATAGGTTTTGCTGGGAAAATTGGATGGAGTTTCGGGTTATCAGGGTTATGGATCGCTCTTTTTAATGCAGTTGTTGGCGTTTTTGGCGTTTGGGCATTTTTTGGTTGGAAAATTAAAAAGATGTCGGGGGAGTATGGCGTTTCAACCATGAGTGAATTTCTTGAGAAAAGGTATAGCAGCCCATTCCTAAAAATGGCTGCAGTAGCTGTAATTTTTATTTTTATGATACCATATTCAGCGGCAGTATTCATGGGGCTTTCGTATCTTTTTGAGAGCAGTTTTGGGATTGAATACTGGCAGGCGCTTCTTTTTATGGGAATATTCACTGCAATCTACATCGTTCTTGGCGGCTACAAATCAATGGCGTTGATTGATATGATTTTTGGGATGATAATGACCGTTAGCGTAATAATTTTATATTTCTTTGCAACCAACAAGGGGGGTGGAATTCCAAATATTGTTGATACTTTGGCTGCCATCCAGCCAAAACTTGCAAAACCGGTTGGCCCTCCAGGTTTCTGGCCACTTTTTTCGCTGGTATTCTTAACAAGTGTTGCTCCGTTTGCAATGCCCCAGCTGGTGCAGAAATTCTATGCCATTCGCGATAAAAAATCGGTGAAGGTTGGCATGTTTGCTTCAACAATTTTTGCAGTGTTAATTGGTGGAGTAGCATACTTTTTGGGTTCAACAACTCGCATTTTCTTATCACCTGAAAATTCTCCAAATACCTTTGCAGATGGTAAACCGATTTTTGATAAGTTGATGCCGGAGCTACTCACAAGCATTATTCCTCCATCGCTTTCAGTAATTATTTTGCTGCTCATTCTTTCCGCATCTATGTCAACTTTGGCTGCACTTGTGCTGATATCAAGCTCATCGGTAACCAAGGATTTTTATGCGGGTTTCGTAAAGAAGGATGCATCCGATAAATCGTTAACTATACTAATGAGGGTAATGAGCGGCGTTTTTGTGCTGCTTGCAGTTCTTCTTGCTTTAGTTGAGTTTGATGTAATTGTTGAGATTCTAGGAATCTCGTGGGGTGCAATTGGAGCGTTCTTCCTCGGACCCTTCGTATGGGGACTATTTAGCAAGAAGGTAAATAGGAATGGGGCAGTTGCCTCTGCTTTACTGGGATTGGGAACTTGTCTCGTTTTGTACTTTATGGGAGTTGGTGTTGAAACCGGAGTTAGAGTTCCCTGGTATTTTACATCTCCCGGCGCAGGAACAATTGGCATGCTGGTTTCATTATTTGTAAATCCCATTGTAAGTTTAGTTGGCGTAAACAATAAATAATTAAGATGATGAATCTTGATATCAGGTGGATACAACGATTTGAAAATTTCAATAAAGCATTAGCGCAATTATCAAAATTTATTGAAAAAGGGGAACTGAATGAACTCGAAATGCAAGGGATTATTCAATCATTTGAGTACACCTACGAGTTAGCGTGGAATGTGATGAAAGATTTTTTAAAGGAGAAGGGAAATCAGAATATTTTTGGTTCGAGAGATGCTATAACTGAATCGTACAAATTAGGGTTAATCGCTAATGGTGATGGTTGGATGAATATGTTTAAAGACCGGAATCAAACTAGTCATACTTATAACGAGGAGGTTGTAAACCAGATTTACAAGAATATTACTGAACATTACTTTCAACTTTTCATCGATTTTCAATCGAAAATGTCACAATTGAAATGAGATTTGGGTTAAAAGACAGCACTATTGAACAGGTAAATAATACTTTTACTCAGTTCCCTCTTGTTGAAAGAGTTATCATTTACGGATCGCGAGCAAAAGGGGATTTTGAGGAAGGCTCTGATATCGATATAACTTTAATAGGAGAGAATATAACTCAAAATTATCTCAACAAAATCAGTTTGAAACTCGACGATCTTCTGTTGCCCTATAAATTTGATATTTCAGTATTTAATCAAATTAGTAATCCTAATCTTGTTGATCATATTCAGCGGATTGGGCAAGTATTTTACGAAAAGAAATAACTTAAAAGAAATAATTTGAAATGATTACACAACAACTCCTAAATCCTCGCAGCATTGTAGTTGTAGGAGGTTCCGATGACATCCAGAAACCCGGTGGTAAGGTTTTAAAAAACCTAATTGACCATAAGTTTGGAGGATTCCTTTACGTTGCAAACCCTAAACTTGATGAGGTGCAGGGAATAAAATCGTACCGCGATGTTACCGAACTTCCTCGGGTAGATTTGGCCATTCTGGCCATTGCTGCTAAGTTCTGCCCCCAAACTGTTGAAATTCTGGCGAAACAGAAGGAAACTCGTGCATTCATAATCCTGTCAGCAGGATTCCACGAGGAGAGTGAGGAGGGAGCAAGGCTTGAGGAACAGATTGTGAAAACGATTAACGAAACCGGTGGTTGTCTCATTGGGCCAAACTGTATTGGAGTGATGAACTCAAACTATGCGGGTGTTTTTACAACTCCAATTCCAAAACTCAACCCCAAAGGAGTCGATTTTATTTCTGGCTCGGGAGCAACCGCAGTTTTCATAATGGAGGCTAGTATGCCAAAAGGGTTGGAGTTTGCATCAGTTTACAGTGTAGGAAACAGTGCCCAGCTGGGAGTTGAGGATGTACTGGAATATTTGGATAACAGCTTCGATCCCGCAACAAGTTCGCATGTAAAGCTTCTTTATGTAGAAAGTATTAACAAACCCGATAAACTTCTTAAACACGCATCTTCACTAATTAGCAAAGGATGTAAAATTGCTGCAATAAAAAGTGGAGGATCAGAAGCTGGAAGCCGTGCTGCAAGTTCGCATACCGGTGCGCTTGCCAGCAGCGATGTGGCTGTTGAAGCGCTTTTCCGCAAAGCGGGAATTGTTCGTTGTAACGGACGCGAGGAGTTGGCAACCGTAGCCTCAATTTTCATGCATCCCGAATTAACTGGGAAACGAATTGCAATAATTACCCATGCCGGTGGACCGGCAGTTATGCTCACCGATGCGCTCTCGAACAACAAACTGGAGATTCCTTCAATTGAGGGGCCGAAGGCAAAAGCGCTGCTTGAGAAGCTTTTCCCAGGTTCGTCGGTTGCAAATCCAATCGATTTTTTAGCAACAGGAACGGCTGAGCAGCTGGGGTACATTATCGATGCCTGCGAGAATGATTTTGATAATGTGGATGCAATGGCAGTTATTTTCGGTAGTCCCGGACTTTTCCCCGTTTACGATGTGTACGATTTGCTTGACCAGAAGATGAAGGAGTGCAAAAAACCAATCTACCCAATCCTCCCGTCAATTATTAACGTAAAGGATGAGATTGAGCATTTCCTCGCCAAGGAGCGAGTAAACTTCCCCGATGAGGTTGTTTTTGGGAATGCGCTGGCAAAAGTTTACCATACTCCAAAACCGCAACCTGCTGAACCAAAATTACCCGAGGTTGATAAAGCCGCCATAAGAAATGTAATTGACGGAGCATCCAACGGTTACCTTTCTCCTGAGAATGTTCAAAAACTACTTGATGCCGCAGGAATTACTCGTGCCGGCGAAGCGGTTGTTGCTTCTGCTGAGGATGCGGTTTCTGCTGCGCAGAAGTTAGGATTTCCGGTTGTGATGAAGGTTGTTGGCCCGGTTCATAAATCCGATGTTGGTGGTGTTGTGCTGAACGTGAAGAATGCTGAAACTGTTGCATCGGAATTTAACAGGATGATAAAAATAAAGGATACTACGGCAATCCTTATTCAGCCAATGCTTTCGGGCGTTGAACTTTTTGTTGGTGCGAAACGTGAGGATAAGTTTGGACACATGGTTCTCTGCGGATTGGGTGGAATTTTTATTGAAGTTCTGAAGGATGTAAATGCCGGGTTGGCACCAATTTCTACCGATGAAGCGTTGAGCATGATTCAACGTTTAAAGAGTTACAAGATTCTTCAGGGAGTTCGCGGTCAGGAGCCTGTAAACGAGCAGCATTTTGCTGAGATGGTTTCACGAGTTTCAGCATTAGTGAAAGTTGCGCCTGAAATTTTTGAGATGGATTTGAACCCACTCCTTGGCCGCAAGGAAAAGGTTGTGGCTGTTGATGCCAGGATTCGAATCGAAAAGGAGTAACTATATGAGGAGTATTTCACTTGACAATGCCGAGAAGGTTCCCTTTAACCTCGATGGGCGAAAAATGTTTATTAGCGAAAAGGTTGAAATAATTCACCTAACGTTAAAACCTGGCGAGGTACTCGATAAACATACCAATCCTTTTAATGTGGTTTTCTACATTCTGGAAGGTTCAGGAGTTGTAGAAACCGAGGATGAATCAAAGTTGGTTGAACCGGATATGACGATTGAAATTCAGAAAGGGATTCCGCGTGGAATAAAGAATACATCAAACCATATTCTTCGGTTACTAGTGGTGAAAATTCTATAAAAAAAGGAGGCTAAAAACTAGCCTCCTTTTTTTATATGTATAGGACAAATTTAGTACTTAAATATTTTAGTGCTACTTATGTTTACAACTTTGCCTATCGTTTTAAGTTGTTTCTTATCAAATAGTTTAGTGTTAACAACTATTCCAATTGCAATAGGTTTTTCCTTAAATTTTTGGTTGTAGAATTCCATCATTTCTTCGAATGATGTAGCATTGTATCCTTCTACTAATTTAATGCGAGGATCTTCTTTGTACCCCGATTGCATCCAGTTTTCAACCACCTGGGTTAGCTGTCGTTTTGTAGGTGATGAAGAAACAGTTGCCTGGAAGAGGTAATCCTTAATATTTCCCATCCTTTCTGGATGTTCAGGCATGCTTTTAATTAGGTTCAAGAATTCATTAACTGCATCAAGAGTTTTGTCACCTTGGGTTCCAATGTATCCTGTAAACATTGATTTTCGGCCTGGAACAGGAGGAATACTGTAGTTTGCACTTGCTGTATAAGCGAAAGAACGTAACTCGCGAAGTTCCTGAAGAACCAATCCGTTGAACCCTCCGCCAAAGTACTGGTTAAATGCATCAATAACAGGCCTTTGTTCGTGTTGGTACTCGTCACCTTCACCAAATATGTATATATCACCCTGACGAACACTTTTATTGTTGAGCAAAAATATTGTGTTTTCAGAATATTTTGTGGTAGCAATCGAAACGGGAGAATCGCTCTTCTTGAGGTTTGATGGGAATGCCAAGCTTTTTGTTAACACATCTTTTACCTCATTATACGAAAGCTTACCTGTGTAATGTACAGAGGTTTCATATTTAGTAGCTTCAATAAAATTTGCGGCCAACTTTGATACGGATAGTTCAAGAACCTCTGAGTTTGTTAAACGGTTAAGGTACCTCGAATTTTCACCATACTTAATGTATTCATTTAGAGCATCCGACTGCATGTCCTTGTCTTTTGATTCCATCATTCTGGAACCAAGTTGGTTTCCAATAAGGCTGTTTCTCTGCTTTTCATCCATTGAGGGCATTAGGAAAGCGCTGGATAGTAACTTACAGGCTCTAAGTAGGTTGTCTTCGTTTCCAATTAAATTGACATAGGTATAACTTCTGTCATTCGAGAAGTATACGGTGCAACCAAGTTTACTAAATTCCCTTTTCAACTCGTATGGAGTGTAAAGAGCCATGATTCCTGCTCTATTCATGAGGCTAACGCTGAAATCAAGGCCAGGAATCTTTGCGCTACCGGCACCATACTTTAATGTTAGCGAAAAAATGTTGCTTTCAGGGTTCTCTGCGTGAAAAAGGGTAACTCCTTGTGCTAGTTCTCCTTTCGAGAAGTCGTTGTTGAAATCGATGGGCTTAAAGGGAGGAACTTCTACTTTTTCATCCAACCATAGCTTTGCAAAAGCGGATGTTTTTCCTGCTGCTGGAACTATCGGTTTGTATTCAGGTTTTGGTAGCTTGTCCTTTTTGGGTTCACCTGTGTGTGAATGGAACGCCAGGTAGGGTTTATCCAAATACTTTTTAGCAACGGCAATCACATCCTCCTTGCTTATTTGTTTAATAAGCTCAATGTAGTTCTCTAATTCTTCAACTGTCATATCGTTCCCATATGCTTGTGCCAGCATCATCCCGTAGCTTAGGTTCGACTCCTTCGATAATTCAAAATCTAGGATGAACTCATCTTTCACCGATTCAATAAGCCAATCGTCAATTTGCCCATTCATTAGTTCTTCTAACGATTGTTGAATGATTTTTTCCACACTGCTTAGAGAACCATAAGTTCTCTGCATGCCATCGTATACAGGAATCCCAAAAATTCTGATTCCACCAGCTTGACGCTGTGAGGATACTGAAACAGAAATGTGTTGAACATCACCATCGAGTACAATCTTATCGAGGATTCCTGTTTTATTGCTATTTGTAAGTACGCTGCTTAGAACTTCCAACTTATAGGAATCATCTGAATCTGATGGTGCTCCCTTGTATCCCATCATCAAAACAGGCATTGGGGTTAACTTGCTCTTAACAGTAATCTTCTCTTCAATAACTGGTTCTGCAATTTTATTTCGTTGAATATCCTTTTTTGGTTCCCACTTCCCAAGAGTTTCTTCAACTAGTTTCTTTGCCTCATCCGCTTTAATATCGCCAGAAAGAACCAGTGCCATATTTGAAGGGATATAGAATGTGTTGTAAAACTCAATTAGCTTGCTTATCGATGGTGTTTTCAGGTGTTCAGTTACGCCAATAATAGAACGTGAATAGGGATTTCCCTCTCCGTATAGATTGTGGTTAAACTCTTCGAATAGGACCTGGAATGGGTCGTCGCTATACATGTTCTTTTCTTCGTAAACGGTTTCGAGTTCAGCCTGAAATCCTCTGAAAACAGGGTTTTCATATCTGTCGGCTTGAAGAACCAGCCATTTCTTTAGCATGAATGATGGGAAAACATTGAAGTAGTATGTCATATCATAGCTGGTGGCAGCATTTAGCGCTGTTCCTCCCATTGCCTGAACAAGGTTGCTAAACTCGTTATTTATTGTATACTGACCCGCTAACAACGATTCTTCGTTTATTTTTAGCTGTATGGCTTCCCTCTCTTCTTCGGGTGCCAGAGCTAGCTGATCGTAGAGTTCAATAATTTTTTCATAATGAACTTTTTCTTTTTCCCAATCGGTTGTTCCTACGTTTTGTGAACCTTTAAAAAGCATGTGTTCCAGATAGTGGGCTAGCCCGGTAGCATCAGTTGGTTCGTCAACCGAACCTGCTTTTACTACAATGCTTCCAAAAATAGAAGGTGTTTTGGAGTCTTCATTTACAATTACAGTGAGCCCATTATCAAGCTTGAATGTGCTAATTTGCCCTTTAAGGGTAAAGGTTAGAAAAAGCAAGGACAATAAAACGATTTTTTTCATACTACTACTTATTATTTTACTGGGTTAATAATTATTTTTTAAGGTGTAAAAAAATGCGGATTTATGTTAAAGTTAAAATGTTGCCATTTTTTCATTTTTTTTAGATATTACTATACAAGTATGCTCGGATTTCAACTGAAAAATTTGCATAAAAGGAGTAGAATACCTGTTATAAATCAAAAAGTTAGTAATTGCCATCTTTAAAAACGGTGTAAAAGTATGAATAATAATTTTTATATATAAAACTGCATCGCAATTTTATCATCTTAATTTGATGAAAACATATTATGAAACTGTTTTAATTTTATTTTTAAATTTTATCATGTAAAGCTGTATCAAAAAAATGATTTCTCAGTTCGATTGAAAAGACATTGTTTTTTCGAACCCCACAAAAATTTTTCTTTGTCATTTCGAACGAAGTGAGAAATCTAAAAAACCGAAAATTTAAACAGTTTCTAAATCTTGAAAAATTAATTTTTAAGTTGAATTAATAACACAAATTTTTATATAAAATTATCTAACCATTAACTTTTTATGCATATGTATTAAAAATATAACAATTTTAGTTTCACCATCTGTAAGGTTAAGTAGATGACAGGCAGGGAGGTCGTTTATTGTAGTTGTGATTTCTTTTAGGAGTAGAAATCTCGCTTTATTAATCTAAAAAAAGAGGGTGTCTTATAAGCCATAAAGGATTAGGTTTACTCCTCTGTGGAACACTGTAATACCATTGTGACACACTGTGGTATAATTCATTATAAATTTCACAGAGTCCTTTTATTAAGTCACAGAGTGAACTTTTGAGACACCCACTTTTAATGAAATAAGTTGTGAATTTTACTATCCACCAAAATCATCGAAGGCTATCATTTCAGAGGGAACTCCTAAATCGTCGAGCATTTTGAAAACTGCATCGTTCATCATTGGCGGGCCGCAAAGGTAGTACTCAATGTCCTCTGGAGCATCGTTTTTCGATAGGTAATTATCGAGGATTACCTGATGGATGAAGCCGGTGTAACCTGACCAGTTATCCTCTGGCTTTGGCTCTGAGAGAGCAATATGAAACGAAAAGTTAGGAAAGTTCTTTTCAATTGCACGGAAGTGCTCCTCGTAGAAAATTTCGCGGCGTGAGCGTGCTCCGTACCAGAAAGTGGCCTTGCGTCCAGTTTTCACAGTATTGAACATATGGAAAATATGTGAGCGCATAGGTGCCATTCCAGCTCCTCCGCCGATGAACATCATTTCGTTCTCGGTTTCCTTAATATGGAATTCACCGTAGGGGCCACTAATGAAAACCTTATCGCCGGGTTTGCGTGAGAAGATGTAGCTGGAGCAAACGCCAGGGTTAACGTTCATGAACCCATTCTTACTTCTATCCCAAGGTGGAGTTGCAATACGTACATTTAGCATGATAATTTCGTTCTCGGCAGGGTGGCTGGCCATGGAGTACGCCCTGAAGGTTTCCTCGGTATTCTTCATCTTCAAATCCCACATTTTGAATTTGTCCCACTCATCGCGAAACTCCTCTTCCACATCAATGTCCTTGCTGAAGTCGACCTCAACCTTCGGAACATCAATTTGAATGTATCCGCCAGAACGGAAGTTAAGCTTTTCGCCTTCAGGCAACTTCACAACAAACTCCTTAATAAAGGTTGCAACGTTTCGGTTCGAAACAACCTCGCACTCCCACTTTTTAATTCCCAGCACCTCTTCAGGAACCTGAATTTTAATATCCTCACGAATCTTCACCTGGCATCCTAACCGCCAGTTGTCCATCTGTTGCCGGCGGGTAAAATAGCCAACTTCAGTTGGCAGTATAGTACCACCACCCTCTAAAACCTGACACTTGCACATTGCGCAGGTTCCTCCACCACCACAGGCTGATGGCAGGTAAATTCCGTTGTTACTTAACGTTGAAAGAACGGTTCCGCCTGGCTCCACCTTAATCTCTTTCTCATCGTTAATGGTGAGCGTTACCTCGCCCTGTGGCGTTAGTTTCTTTTTTGCGTAAAGCAAAACGGCAACCAAAAAACTGATTACCAAAAGGAAAACCACTATGGCCGAAAGGATGATGGCTACGTTTGTTGATAGAAGTATCATGGCTTAGTTAGTTACGTATTACAGTTTAATCCCCATAAAAGTCATAAATGCTATCCCCATTAGTCCGGTGATAATGAAGGTTATTCCCAATCCACGCAGTGGCGCAGGCACATTCGAGTACTTAAGCTTCTCGCGAATTGCAGCAATTCCTACAATGGCAAGGAACCAACCCACACCCGAACCCAAACCGAAAACGGTTGCTTCTCCGAGGCTGGCATACTCACGTTCCTGCATAAACAGGGAACCTCCAAGTATGGCACAGTTCACTGCAATTAGCGGAAGAAAAATTCCTAAGGAATTGTAAAGGGTTGGCGAAAACTTTTCTACAATCATTTCAACCAGCTGAACCATTGAGGCAATTACAGCAATAAACATAATGAATGTAAGGAAACTCAAATCCATATCGGCTAGCTCGGGACTAAGCCAGCTGAGTGCACCTGGACCAAGCAAGAATTCATTAATAAGGTAGTTTACCGGAACGGTAATACCCAGCACAAAAATAACTGCTATACCAAGACCAGCAGATGTTTTAACGGTTTTCGAAACTGCCAGGTACGAACACATACCCAGAAAGTATGCGAAAATCATGTTGTCGACAAAAATCGACTTTACGAATATGCTAATTAAGTTTTCCATATCGTGTACTATTCATTTTCAATAAGTTCGCGGGTACGGCTTCGCTGAATCCAAATAATAATTCCCACAAGTATCAGGGCCATGGGAGGGAGAATGAACAGCCCGTTATTCTCGTAAAAACCTCCGTTTTTAATGTAGAATGATTCGGGGATTACCCTGAGATTCCAAAGGGTTCCTGAACCAAGCAGCTCCCTAAAGAAAGCAACTATCACCAGAATAATTCCGTAGCCAATTCCGTTTCCTAACCCATCGAGCGATGAGGCCCAGGGTTTATTCCCCAAAGCAAAAGCTTCCAGGCGGCCCATGATGATACAGTTGGTAATAATGAGCCCAACAAAAACCGAGAGCTGCTTACTTACATCGTAGGCAAAAGCCTTCAGCACTTCGTCAACCAGAATAACCAACGATGCAATAATAACCAGCTGAACAATAATTCGGATTCGGGCAGGTATTGTATTCCGAAGCAGCGAAGTAATAACATTTGCCAACACCAGAACAGCAATAACCGATATAGACATAACTACGGCAGGCTCAAGCTTTACCGTAACCGCCAACGCTGAACAAATACCCAGCACTAAAACGGTAATAGGGTTATTCTTGTTTATTGGGTCGGTTATCAGCTTAAGATTCTTTGCCGAGAACAAGGGTTCGCTTTCAATCTTCACGCTCATAGCTTATTTTTTTGATTTTTTGAAAAACTCCTGGTAGCCTTCAAGGCCATCGCGCAACATATTTTCTAATCCCTGACTGGTAATGGTGCCACCCGAAACGGCATCAACCCCATGAACATTCCCAGGTTGTGCACCTCCCTTTATAACTGAAACTGATACAAACTTTTCGTTTTCGAAAATCCTTTTACCTTGGAATTGCTTCTGAAAATCGGTGGTTGCAATTTCGGCACCCAGTCCTGGGGTTTCCGATTTGTGGGCAAAGGTTGCACCGAAAATGGTGTTAAAATCTTCGTTAAGTGATATGTAGCCCCAAATTGGACCCCAAAGTCCACGCCCAAGCATTGGAACAATGTACTTCCGGGAGCCATCATCGAGCTGGGCAACAAAAACTGGCAGATTCTGCTCCTCGGTTGGTTTAGCATGCTCAACCTTAAGGTTTACCTTAAAAGGGTCAACTCCTTCAACTCTAACTCCCGAAACGTTTACAGCAAACTGCTCAACGATTACCTTGCTAAACTCATCCTCAATGTAGCTGTGCTTGTTGCTGGCGTGCTCAGCATCCTGGGCTCTTCCAACCGACTTGAGAATGTCGAGACGTTTTTCGGTTTCAATATTCTTCTGCTGGAAGGGCTTGAGAGCAGTGGAGGCAATGGCAAGCAGGGCCGCTACAATAATTACCATTACCGACGAGTAAACAAAAATGTATAGGTTGCTCTGTTTATTCATGGTTTTACTTTTTAGCTGATTTTTGCAGCTTTGGCTGCACGTTTTTTACGTTTGCTAATGTTTGCCTCAATAATGTAGTGGTCAATTAGCGGAGCAAAAGCGTTCATTAGCAAAATTGAAAGCATCATTCCTTCGGGATACGCAGGGTTGAATACCCTCACCAGAACGGCAAACACTCCAATAAGGAAACCGTAAATCCACTTCCCCTTTTCAGTTTGCGATGCGGTTACCGGATCAGTAGCCATGAAAACTGCACCAAATGCAAACCCGCCCATTATGAGGTGATGCCAGGCCGGAATTTCCATGAAAGGATTCACTGCAAATGCATTGAAAATTAGCCCCATACTTAGGCCGCCAATTACTGTTGAAAGAATTATTTTCCAGCTGCCAATGCCAGTAAAGATAAGTATAAAGGCACCTAAAAGGATTGCTAACGTAGAGGTTTCTCCAACTGAACCAGGAATGGTTCCAATAAACATTTCGAGGGCAGTTGGGATTTTATCTATTTGGTATGCCGCAGCATTTGCAAGCGGGGTTGCTCCTGAGAATCCATCGACAATTCCCTCACCCTTCGATAAACCAGCAACCCAAACGTAGTCGCCGCTCATGTGCGAAGGGTAGGCAAAAAACAGAAACGCACGAGCAATAAGTGCCGGGTTGAAAATATTCATTCCAGTTCCACCAAATACCTCCTTGCCAATTATTACGGTGAAGGCAACGGCAAGCGCAACCATCCAAAGCGGGATGTCAACGGGTACGATCAGCGGAATGAGCATTCCGGTAACCAGGTAGCCTTCGTTTACCTCGTGCTTGCGCACCTGCGCAAAGGCGAATTCAATTCCCAAACCCACAACGTAGGAAACCACAATGATGGGAAAAACCTTGAGGAATCCGAAGAAGAATAAACTCCAGAACTCGGTATCGGCTCCGGTTGACAGCGCATTCTGGTAACCCACATTCCACATTCCAAAAAGCAGGGCAGGAACCAGCGCCATGACAACAATAATCATCGTGCGCTTCATGTCCATCGCATCGCGAATGTGGCTTCCTTTATCGGTTACCTTGTTTGGAACAAACAGGAAGGTTTCGAAAGCCTCGAAGGTGGAATGGAACATGGCGAGTTTACCGCCCTCCTCGAAGTTTGGTTTTATCTTGTCGACAAAGTTTCTTAACGCTTTCATTATGTATCGGTTATTTTTTTATCATTCAAACTGTGAGGCCGATTTTTACCCCAACTCCTTAACCATTAATTCAATGCCTTCTCGCACAATAGCCTGAACTTCGGTTTTCGATGTACAAACGTACTCGCAAAGAGCCATATCCTCCTCGGCAATCTCGTATATTCCAAGGTTCTCCATTTTATCGATATCCTTGGCAAGAATCGCCTTAATAAGATGAACCGGGTAAATATTCATTGGAAGAACCTTCTCGTACTGTCCGGTAACAACGTACGCACGTTCGCCACCGTTGTAGTTGGTGTGCAGCTTAAATTTCCGGCCCGGCATTAACCAGGAGAAGAAGCTGCGGGACACGCTAAACTTTCCGAATCCGGGCAGCGCCCAACCGAACATTTCGTAGTGGTTGCCTTCGGGGATAACGGTTACCATATTGTCGTAGTAGCCCAGAAATCCATTGGCAGCAATTCTGGTTCCAGTTAGCACATTCCCACTTATAAAACGCAAATTTTCGGCGGGTTGGGTAAGGTTCTCACTAACAATATTTGCTATTGATGCACCACTCTTCAGGATGAAGTAACGAGGTTTCTGAACCTCGGAACCAGCCAGCGCAATAACCTTGGTTGCATCGTATACACCCTTCAGGAAAAGCCTGCCCATGATAATTACTTCCAGCGGGTTGATGGTCCAAACAATGTCGCCCTTATTAATTGGGTCGATATGGTGAATTTGTATTCCAACATTCCCGGCAGGGTGTAGACCCGAAAAGTAGTTATACTGAACCCCTTTCGCTTTGCTAAAAACGCTGCTTGAGGGGAAATCGGGGTTTAGGTTTAGGTGTATTTTCCCGCTGGTTAGCTTCGAAAGGGCATCAATACCCGCCTGAAAGGCTTCGGCTTCCTCCTTCACGGCAAAGTCGATATCGGGCGAAAGCGGTGCGGTATCGAACCCAGAAATAAAAATGGCTTTGGGGGTATGCTCGGGGTTTGCAACAATTGCGTATGGGCGCTGTTTAATTGCGGGCCATACGCCGCTTTGGGTTAACTTTTCAACAACCTGTTCCCGACTTAACTCCTTCGGATTGGCTTTCCCAAATTCCACATACTCCTGATTTGCATCAGGCTTAACCACGACCTCGAGGAGCTTTCGCTTTTCGCCCCTAACTACGCTAACCACTTCGCCGCTAACCGGCGAGGTGAAGTGAATGTGAGGCCGATACTTATCGAAAAATAACGATTCACCAGCTTTCACCTTATCGCCCTCCTTCACGCTCAGCTTCGGAGTAAGCCCGGCAAAGTCGATGGGCTTAACTGCATAGGCCTCGGCTTGATCGGCTCGGGTAAAAACCTTCTCGGCTTCACCCTTCATTGGTATGTTTAAGCCTTTCCGTATCCTGTATGTTTTTTGCATACTAGCTTATAGTTATTGATTCAAGTAAACAAAGTTAAAAAATATACAAATAAAAGCAACCCTCAAATAAAAGCAACAAATATAGTAATCTACATGTATACATATTTACATATAAAAAAATGAATCAGCATTTTTTTACAACAAAATAACAATGTGTCATACTATCAAATTATTACAATTACAAATATTGGAATGTTATTTGTAATTTTGCTTCTTAACATTACGTTAATTTACAAATATTGATTATGAATCCTTTCTTTCGAAAAATAGCTACTGTTCAATCCGTTTACCTGCTGATTGCCTTTCTTTACTGTTATTCTACTAACAACAGTTTGTATGCCCAAAATGTTCAAGGTAACGAGGAAAAAACTTTTGAATTTGTAAGTTCACCCGATATAAAATCA
>ERZ795048.2108-NODE-2108-length-16499-cov-14.862442_pt1 | contig 16499 bp, 22 predicted proteins | sample MGYA00375132_ERZ795048 | MGnify/ENA primary metagenome ERZ795048 (study PRJEB30177, sample SAMN05720225) | activated sludge metagenome | isolation source: Anaerobic digester | place: Hong Kong | collected 2014-12-17 ...
AGCTGGCCAGCACCCTGGAGAACCTGCGCACCGTCGCGAACGTCCTGGCAGGCGACGTGCGGAAGTTCAGGACCTCGTCCGCCGGGTGAGGGTGAATGAGCGGTCGGACCTTGAGGAAAGGATGGCGTGGTGACCTTTGACGGACTTGTCTGGGGATTGCGGGGAGGCCTGTCTCTCCTGCGGGACCTGAACTGTGCGCTTGCCACCCTGGAGGTTGTCCAGGACATGGCGGGCATACGTGAAGACATCTCCCTGAGGGCGGCCACCGGGCTTGAGGGCGGGCTCGTGGCATGCGGATCCACCTGCGGTGTTATCACCGGGGGCGCTCTGGGGATCGCCCTCATGAGGGCAGGAGCGATCGATGCTCTTGGCGAACGGGCTCAGCGCATGGTCATGACGGAGGTGCGGGACTATGTGCACTGGTTCCGGGACAGTTTCGACACCACGACCTGCCGGGAGCGCACGGGGGTGGATTTTTACCGGGTCTCCGGCCAGCTCCGCTACCTGCTGCCCGGAGACCGGGTGGCCAGGTGCCTGTGGCACACGGGCAGGGCCGCATCGTATCTCCGGCGGTACGGCTCGGCCATGCAGGCCCGGCCGTGTATAGGCGGCAAAGACTCGACTGACCATGCCCGACATTGCGCCATCGAGGTGCTCAGGGGGGTCCGCAGGGCATGCGGCATGGGCGACGAGGTGCTGGAAAAGATCGCGTTCGTGTTCGACGGAGGCGTTGCATTCACCGGGGGTGTGTGCGGGGCCCTGGCCGGTGCCGTCATGGCGGCGAACCTCGCCTTCGGCTGGGACATCCGCTCCATGGGCCGGGTGAAGAGCGCGCAGGAATTCGTGGGCGGGCACCTGAATCTCCTCAGGAAGGGAAAGGTGCCGGGACGTGAGACCTTTGCCGTGGGCAGGGAGATCATGAAGAGGCTCACGGACACGATTCCGGCCTTGGAATGCGCCCGGATCACCAGTGCGACCTTCAGAGGCTGGGACGATTTCCAGTCCTACATGCATACATCGAACGCATGCCGTGAACTCATCGCGCAGGCGGCGAAGGTATCCTCCGAGGTCGTGGTCCGCCGCCGGAACCCGGAATAAGGACATAAACTGCCATATTTTATCCTTTCATTTTCCGCAGGATTTCGGTAAAAAAACAGCCTTCTTTGATCACGGCGGGTACCGCTCCGGGACAGGGCTCCTTGAAAAGCGGACCGCAGGGTTGTGAAAGGACAGGCACTGATGAAAGAGGCCATACAGAGGGCAAAGGTCCTGGTGGAGGCGCTCCCCTATATCAGGGATTTCCGGGGCAAAAGGATCGTGGTGAAGTACGGGGGCCACGCCATGGTGGAACCCGAGCTCAAGAAGCTCTTCGCCCGGCAGATCATCCTGTTCCAGTACATCGGGATCCAGGTGGTGGTGGTCCACGGCGGCGGGCCCCAGATCAGTGCGGTCCTCGACCAGATGGGCATCCAGTCCACCTTCATCGAGGGCAAGCGCGTCACGGACGCGAAGACCATGGACGTGGTGGAGATGGTGCTGGCAGGAGGCATCAACAAGGAGATCGTGCACCTCATCAACAGCGAGGGCGGGAAGGCCGTTGGCCTGTCCGGCAAGGACGGGGGGCTCATCAAGGCCAAGAAGCTGTACTCGAGGCGAAGGCACCCTGACGGCACCGTGACCGACGACCTGGACATGGGGCATGTGGGACAGGTCGAGGAGATCAATCCCGAGATCATCGACGCCGTGGAGAAGGCGGGCTACGTGGCGGTCATCGCACCCTCGGGGGTCGGAGAGGACGGGCTGACCTACAACATCAACGCCGACACCGTTGCGGCGGGAATTGCGAATCGCCTCAGGGTGGAGAAGCTCATCATCCTCACCGACGAGACCGGCGTGCTCGACAGTGCGGGCAACCTCATATCGAGCCTGAAGTATGCGGACATCCCCGGCATGATCAAAAAGGGGGTGGTGACCGGCGGCATGATCCCCAAGCTCGAGTGCTGCATGATGGCCATGGACGGCGGAGTCATGAAGGCCCACATAGTGGACGGCAGGGTCCCGTACTCCATCATGCTGGAGATCTTCACCGACTCGGGCATCGGCACCCAGATCGTCAAGGAGTGACACCCGTGAAACACGTGATGAACACCTATGCGAGGCAGCCCGTACGGATCGTGCGCGGCGGGGGATGCCTGCTGTTCGACGATGCGGGAAGGCAGTACCTGGACTTCGTCTCGGGCATCGCCGTATGCAACCTGGGCCACTCCCATCCAGAGGTGGCCTCAGCCCTGAAGGAACAGGCGGACAGGCTCTTCCACTGCTCCAACCTCTACGAGATCCCCCAGCAGGAGGCCGTGGCGACGATCCTTTCGGAGCAAGCCTTTGACGCCGAGGTCTTCTTCTGCAACTCCGGGGCCGAGGCCAACGAAGGGGCGATAAAACTGGTCCGGAGACATGCCAACCTGAACGGCATGCGCGGCCCGGTCGTCGTCACGGCGCACAACTCCTTCCACGGCAGGACCCTGGCCACGCTGGCCGCAACGGGACAGGACAAGTACCGGGCAGGCTTCGACCCAATTCCGGAGGGCTTCACGTCCGTGCCGTACGGCGACTTCGAGGCCCTGTCCGCGGCCATCACCCCCGAGGTCGGCGGCATCATGCTGGAGCCCATCCAGGGGGAAGGCGGGATCAACATCCCTGAGGCTGGATACTTCAGGAAGGTGCGGGATCTCTGCGACCGCGAAGGCATCCTGCTCGTGCTGGACGAGATCCAGACCGGCATGGGGCGGACCGGGAGGCTCTTCGCCCACCAGCAAGAGGGCATCATCCCGGACATCATGACCCTGGCCAAGGCCCTGGGCAACGGCTTCCCGGTTGGGGCCGTGGTGGCCAGGCCCGAAGTGACGAAGGTGCTGGGACCGGGCTCCCATGCCTCCACCTTCGGAGGCAACCCGCTGGCCATGGCGGCATCGCTCGCCACGCTCACCATCATGCTCAGGGACGACATCCCGGCCCTGGCCGAAAAGACGGGCCGGTACCTCATGGAGAGGCTCCAGGGGCTGGGCAAGGACCACCCGGCGCTCAAGGCCGTCCGCGGCCGGGGACTCATGGTCGGGGCCGAGTTCGATACGGACATCTCGTTCCTGCCCGCGGAGGGGATCGGCCGCGGCATCATGCTCAACGTCATCCAGAACCGCATCCTCAGGTTCGCCCCGCCGCTCGTCGCCACAGAGGGGGAGATCGAGACGGGCCTGGACCTGATAGGCTCTATCCTGAAAGAGAAGGGGTTATAATGGGACACAGGGACTTTCTCTCCATCCGCGACCTCTTGGCAAAGGAGATCGATGAGATCTTCGAGAGGGCGGCACGGTTCAGTCAAAAGGCACCGCATCGTTCGCTCGAGGGCAGATCCGTGGTGCTCCTCTTCGAGAAGGCCTCCACCCGCACCCGGGTATCATTCGAGGTGGGCATCGCACGTCTGGGAGCCCACCCGGTGGTGCTCGGTGTGGAGGGCTCGCAGATCGCCCGGGGCGAGCCGCTCAAGGACACGGCACGGATCCTGGCCGGATACTGCGACGCCATCGTCATGAGGACCTTCGGCCACGACCGCATCGAGGAGATGGCATACTGGGCGGACGTCCCGGTGGTCAACGCGCTCACCGACCTGCTCCACCCCTGTCAGGTCCTGGCGGACTGCTTCACCCTCCGCCAGCGGTTCGGCTCCCTCAAGGGGAAGAAGGTGGCGTGGATCGGCGACGGCAACAACATGGCCAACTCCTGGATCAATGCGGCGGCCATGCTGGGGTTCGAACTCACCCTGGCCTGCCCCGAGGGCTTCGATCCGGACAGCGCCATCCTGGATGCCGCCCGGAAGGACGGTGCCGTCGTCCTGGTGGTGCACAATCCGCGCGAAGCGGCCAGGGGAGCCATTGCCGTGAATACGGACGTCTGGGCCAGCATGGGCCAGGAGGCCGAGGCAGAGAAGCGGAAACGCGCCTTTGCCGGCTATATCGTGGACGATGCCCTCATGGCCGAGGCGGACCCTCAGGCGGTGTTCATGCACTGCCTGCCGGCGCACCGGGGCGAGGAGGTTACCGAAGCGGTCCTGGAAGGGAAGCGGTCCATCGTGTGGGAACAGGCGCAGGGCAGACTCTATATCCAGGAGGCCATACTGGATTTCCTATTTCAGCAGGGAAAGGAGACATCATGAAGAACAAAAAGGTGGTACTGGCATATTCCGGCGGACTCGATACATCGGTCATCCTCAAGTGGCTCATCGACGAGTTCGGATACGAGGTGATCTGCTTCGCTGCCGACGTCGGCCAGGCGGAAGAGCTTGACGGCCTGCAGGAAAAGGCGAAGAAGACCGGGGCGAAGAAGCTCTACATCGAAGACCTCAGGGAGGAGTTCGTCCGCGACTATGTCTTTCCTGCCTACCGGGCCGACGTGGCCTACGAGGGCCTCTATCTCCTGGGCACCTCCCTGGCCAGGCCGCTCATCGCCAAGCGCATGGTTGAGATCGCCCGCAAGGAGAAGGCCTTTGCCGTTGCCCATGGGGCGACGGGCAAGGGCAACGACCAGGTCCGCTTCGAGCTCGGTGCCTGGGCGCTCTACCCCGAGATCAAGGTCATCGCCCCCTGGAAGATGGACGAGTGGAAGCTCAGGTCCCGGGACAAGATGATCGACTATGCGAAGAAGCACGGCATCCCGGTGCCCGTGACCAAGAAGAAGCCCTACAGCATGGACCGCAACCTCCTGCACATCAGCTTCGAGGGCGGCATCCTTGAGGACCTCTGGAACGAGCCGGCAGAAGACATGTTCGTGCTGTCCTGCTCGCCCGAGAAGGCCCCGGACAAACCGACCTCCATCGTGGTCTCCTTCGTGGACGGTGACCCCGTGGCCATCGACGGCAAGAAACTGAGCCCGGCCCGGCTGCTTGCAAAGCTCAACGAGCTGGGCGGGAAGAACGGCATCGGCCGCATCGACATCGTGGAAAACCGCTACGTGGGCATGAAGTCCCGGGGCGTGTACGAGACGCCAGGGGGGACCATCCTCAAGGTGGCCCACCGGGGCATGGAGCAGATCACCATGGACCGGGAGGTCATGCACCTCAGAGACGAGCTCATGCCGCGCTATGCAGCGCTTCTCTACAACGGCTACTGGTTCTCTCCCGAGCGCGAGGCGCTCCAGACGCTCATCGACCAGTCCCAGAAGGGTGTGACCGGCGACGTGAGGGTCAAGCTCTACAAGGGCAACTGCTTCGTCACAGGGAGGAGGGCGAAGAAGTCTCTCTACAACCCCGAGATAGCGACCTTCGACGAAGACGTGGTATACGACCAGAAGGACGCCGGGGGCTTCATCAAGCTCAACGCCCTGCGCCTCAAGGTGAGGGCTCAGGTCAGGAAATGAAGGACAAGCCATGGTCCGGCAGGTTCACTGAAGGAACCGATGCCCTGGTGGAGGCGTTCACCGCATCGGTGGACGTCGACGCCAGGCTCTACCTGGAGGACATTGAGGGCAGCATTGCCCATGCGCGCATGCTCTCCTCGTGCGGCCTCATCACACCGGCCGAGGCTGACGATATCGTGAAGGGGCTCCGGTCCATCCGACAGGATATCGAGGAAGGGGCGTTCACCTTCGATCCTGCCCTGGAAGACGTGCACATGAACATCGAAACCGAGCTCACCCGGAGGATCGGGGAAACCGGTAAGAAGCTCCATACGGCCCGCAGCAGGAACGACCAGGTGGCCACGGACCTGAGGCTCCATGCCGGGAAGGCCCTGCGGGATCTGGCTGCAGGTCTCAGGGCGTTCATGGCCGCTCTCTTGGACAAGGCCTCCGGCCACGTGGACACCATCATCCCCGGCATGACCCATCTCCAGCACGCCCAGCCGGTCTCCCTGGCTCACCACCTGCTGGCCTACTTCGAGATGGCCCTGCGCGACCACCAGCGCATCGTGGAGGCCCTCAGGCGGGTCGAGGTCTCGCCCCTGGGCAGTGCGGCCCTGGCGGGAACCCCGCACCCCATCGACAGGCGCTTTACCGCGGATGCCCTCGGCTTCTCCATGCCGGCCAGGAACTCCCTGGACGCGGTGAGCGACCGTGACTTCGCGTGCGAGACGGCCTTCGTCTGCTCCATGGTCATGATGCACCTGAGCAGGCTCGCCGAGGAGATCATCATCTGGAACGCCCAGCCATTCTCCTTCGTGGATCTCCCGGATGCCTTCTGCACGGGCAGCTCCATCATGCCCCAGAAGAAGAATCCGGACGTCGCCGAGCTCGTGCGCGGCAGGACAGGCGGCGTGTTCGGGAACCTCGTGGCCCTGCTGGCCATGATGAAGGGCCTGCCGCTCGCCTACAACCGGGACATGCAGGAGGACAAGAAGCCTCTCTTCGAATGCCTCGACACTGCCCTTGCCTCGGTGCGGGTGATGACCGGCCTGATATCCGGCATGAACCCGAACAGAGAGATCCTGGAGAGATCCCTCAGGGACGGATTCATCACGGCCACCGACATGGCGGATTACCTGACGGCAAAGGGCATGCCGTTTCGGGACGCCCACCGCGTCACGGGAGAGATCGTGGCCCACTGCATGAGCCGGGGAAAGGGTCTTGTTGACCTCGAACTCGACGAGCTGAAGGGGTTTTCCGTCCTGTTCGAGCAGGATATCTTTGCCGCGCTGGACCCGGCGGTCTCGGTGGACCGGAGGAAGAGCCTCGGCGGCACGGCACGGGACAATGTGCGCTCGGCTCTCACCGAGGCCCGTGCCTTCCTGGAGGCGCTGACGCATGAGAAGTAAGGTTCTCTGCGCCGGCGTCATCCTGATGCTGGCGTGCCTGGGCTGCGGGAGAAAGCTCCCCCCCCTGCCGTCGACGCAGCCCGACCCGGTGGTGATCGGAGACCTGCGGTTCGAGGGCCCCGGAGTGAAAGCCGAGGTCAGGACCAATGTGGAAAACGCCACGGTATTCCTGCTGGGCAAGCCCAAGGGGATCTGCCCCCACTGCACGGACGATCTTGTGGTGAAGGACAGGGGGACCACCACGAAACCGGGGGAGGTGGTCCTGAAAGACCTTGCCCCGACAGCGGACGCCATGGTCTACCGTGTCGCCGTCGAGTATGGGGGTTCCAGGTGGATGACCCCGGTCCGTATCGTGGTGAAGCACTAGCCCGGAGCATGATATAAAGAATGGAGGCTGCAAGAATCCATGCATGATTTCACCTATGACGACAAGGGGCGGCTCTGCTGCGCCGACGTGCCCCTGGAGAGGATCGCCCGGGAGCAGGGCACGCCGGTCTACTGCTACAGCCTGCCAACTCTCAGGCGCCATATCCAGGCCTTCGAGGAGCCGCTGGAGGGCATCGACCACCAGACCTGCTTCGCCATGAAGGCCAACTCCAACATGGCCATCCTCACCCTCATGGCGAAGCACGACCTTGGAGCCGATGTCGTGTCCGGAGGAGAGCTGTTCCGGGCACTGAAGGCTGGCATCCCGGCCTCCAAGGTGGTCTATTCGGGTGTGGGCAAGACCACCGAAGAGATCGACATGGCCATCGGCGCGGGGATCATGATGTTCAACATCGAGAGCGAGCAGGAGCTGGAGGTCATCAACGAGCGGGCGGGGGCACTGGGGAGGAAGGCGCCCATCTCCATCCGGGTGAACCCCGATGTGGACCCCCAGACCCACCCCTACATCTCCACGGGCATGAAGCAGAACAAGTTCGGCATAGACATCGAGACCTCGGTGAGACAGTACCTGCGGGCAAGGGACATGGTTCACACCGAGATCGTGGGCATCGACTGCCACATCGGCAGCCAGCTCACCGACATCACCCCGTTCATCGATGCCGTGGACCGTCTGAAGGTGCTCATCGCGGACCTCGAGGGTCTGGGCATCACGTTCAAATACCTCGACCTAGGCGGCGGCCTGGGCATCACGTACTCCTCCGAGCAGCCGCCGCACCCCAGGGAGTACTGCGCGGCCATCATCGATGCGGTGCGCGGCCTCAACCTCAAGCTCATCTTCGAGCCGGGCCGGGTCATCGTGGGGAACACGGCGGTGCTGCTCACCCGGGTCCTCTACCGCAAGGAGACGGACAAGAAGACCTTCATCGTGGTGGACGCGGGCATGAACGACCTCATCAGGCCGGCGCTGTACCAGGCCTGGCACGAGATCATGCCCGTGAGCAAAAAGGACGGCCCGGCCGAGAAGGCCGACGTGGTGGGCCCCATCTGCGAGTCCAGCGACTTCATCGCCAAGGACCGGGATCTGCCTGTCCTCGCCCGGGGCGAGCTGATCGCGGTCATGAGCGCCGGGGCCTACGGCTTCACCATGGCATCCAACTACAACTCGAGGCCCAAGCCGCCGGAGGTTTTGGTGGATGGCGCGAGTTATTCTGTGGTAGTAAAAAGGCAATCCTATGAAGACCTCATCGCGGGAGAAAAAGTCCCCGAAGGTCTGGGCTAGAGAGGGGGCACAGAGATGTTTTCAGGTGCGATCGTCGCCATCGTGACACCCTTTAAGGAAGGCAAGATCGACGAGAAGGCATACAAGGCCTTGATTAACGCCGTCATCGCCGGCGGAGTCAGGGGGATCGTCCCCTGCGGCACCACGGGCGAGTCGGCGACACTGTCCCATGAGGAGCACGAGAGGGTCATCGACATCACGGTGGACGAGGTGGGCAAGCGGGTGCCGGTCATCGCCGGCACGGGATCCAACTCCACCCAGGAGGCGATACGCCTCACCAGGCACGCCAAGGATGCCGGCGCGGATGCGGCGCTGCTCATTACGCCGTACTACAACAAACCCACCCAGAGAGGACTCGTCCAGCACTACCGGTCCGTGGCCGCGGCGTGCGACATCCCCCAGATCCTCTACAACGTTCCCGGCAGGACCGGGGTCAACATGGCCACCGAGACCGTGGTGGAGCTCTCCCGGATCGACACCATCGTGGGCATCAAGGAGGCCAGCGGCGATCTGGTGAAGTGCTCCCAGATCGTGCGGGATACAGCGGATGATTTCTGCGTGCTCTCAGGCGAGGATGCCCTGAACTACCCCATCCTCTGCTGCGGCGGGACAGGGGCCATCTCGGTGACGGCCAACATCATGCCCGCAAGGCTCTCAGAGCTCTGCTCCGCCTGGGAAAGGGGAGACATCCCCACCGCCCGGAAGATCCACCTTGATCTCCTGGAGATCAACCAGACCCTGTTCATCGAGACCAATCCCATCCCCGTGAAGACCGCGCTGGCCATGATGGGCAAGGTGCAGGAGGAATTCAAGCTGCCCCTGTGTCCCATGGCGGATGCCGGCAGGAAGAAGCTCGCCGAAGTGCTCAAGCGCTACGGCTGCATCTGATCCGGTCATTGGAGGTTCCCCCATGATGAAAACCGGAGTCGTCGGGTTTGGCGGCAGGATGGGCTCGCTCATAGCCCGTATCGTTGTCGACAGCCCCGGGATGGACCTTGCCGGAGCCCTGGAGGACAAGACGCATCCCGCCGTCGGCAGGGATGCGGGGGTGGTCCTGGGCATGGACCCCTCCGGGCTGACGGTGTCAGCCGCCATCGAAGAGGCCTTTGCCCCCTGTTCCTGTATCATCGACTTCACCTTTCCCGAGGTGACGCTGAGGGTCGCCCGATATGCATCCGAGGCCGGCAAGGCCATGGTCATCGGGAGCACCGGGTTCACCGAGGACCAGAAAAAGACGATCGCCTCCTATGGCGGGAAGATCCCCATGGTCATGTCGCCCAACATGAGCATAGGGGTCAACGTGCTCTTCAAGGTTGTAGAGATGATGGCCGGGCTGCTCGATGAGAGCTATGATGCAGAGATCGTGGAGGCGCACCACCGCATGAAGAAGGATGCTCCCTCGGGAACAGCCCTGGCCCTGGCCCAGTCCCTGGCCAGGGGCCGTGGTATCGACCTGGACGACCATGCCCGCTATGAGCGGCACGGGATCATAGGTGCCCGGCCCACCGGCGAGATCGGCATCCAGACGGTCCGCGCCGGGGATATTGTGGGAGAGCACCTGGTCATGTTCGCCGGGGGAGGCGAGCGCATCGAGGTGGCCCACAAGGCGCACACCCGGGAGAATTTCGCCCGGGGGGCCGTGCGTGCGGCGCGGTGGCTCGAGGGGAAGACCCCCGGCCTGTATACCATGATGGATGTCCTGGGGATCGGCCATGAAAGTCGGTAGGGGCGTCTCACCACGTACCGGAGTGTGCTGGTTCTGCACCGTGGACGGTCAAACCTTCCGCGAGTGGAACCCGGCCACGGAGGAGGCTGGCGGGGATATCGAGATCACGAAGTTCCTGGCACCGGCGCTGCCGGGCAAGATCATCGCCGTGGGGCTCAACTACCGAGACCATGCCTTGGAGATGGGTCTTACTCTGCCAGCGGAGCCCATTCTCTTCATGAAGCCTTCCACCAGCGTCATCGGGCCCGGCGATGCCATCGTTTACCCGGAACAGTCCGGACGGGTGGATTTCGAGGCCGAACTCGCGGTGGTCGTAGGCAGGCGGTGCAGGAAGGTGAACAGGGAGGATGCACGCAACGTGATTCTGGGCTACACCTGCCTCAACGACGTCACCGCAAGGGACCTCCAGGCAAAAGACTCTCAGTGGACCCGGGCCAAATCCTTCGATACCTTCGCCCCGGTGGGTCCGTGGATCGAGACGGCCGTCGGAGACCCACATGACCTTGCGATCTCGGCCCGCCTGAACGGGCAGATCATGCAGGAGTCGAATACCCGCAATCTGATCTTCGACGTCTTTGACCTCATCGCGTTCATCTCCTCCGTCATGACCCTGGAGCCCTTCGACATCATCGCCACGGGCACCCCATCGGGCATCGGCCCCATGGTCAGGGGAGACGAGATCGCCATCGAGATCCAGGGCATCGGGACCTTGACGAACACCGTAGCATGATGAGAGGCTTCCTTTCTCTCGGGACGAACCTGGGCGATCGGGCGTCCCTCCTCAGCGAGGCCCTGCGGCTTCTGGAGGGTCGGGGCTTGGTGATCGCCAGGAAATCGCGGAGGTATGAGACCGTCCCTGTGGAGGTCGTCGATGCGCAGGGGAGCTACCTCAACATGGTGGCGGAGTTCACCTTCGGGGGAGGGGCTCTGGAACTCCTCGACCTCTGTCAGGGGGTCGAACGTGCCCTCGGAAGGGACAGGCCCTATGTCCATGCCCCCAGGACCATGGACATCGACATCATCCTCCTGGAGGGGGTGGAGGTCGCTCATGAGCGCCTCGCCATACCCCATCCCCGGATGGAGCAGAGGGCCTTCGTCATCCATCCCCTTGCAGAAATCGCTCCGGACCTTATTCTTCCTAGTGGGAGGACGGCGACGGAGGTCGGGAAAGCCCTAGGGGATGGAGAGATCATAAGGATTCTGGACGGATAAGATGGAAGAACCCGGACCGAAGAAGTGGAAGATCATGGTCGCGGACGACAACCGGGACCTGAACGATGCCATGCGGGAGATGCTCATCGAGTATGGCTTCGATGTCGTGCAGGCCTTTGATGGCGAGGAGTCCTTCGATCTCTACTGCCACGAGAAGCCCGACCTCATCTTCCTCGATTACCTCATGCCCAAGATGGACGGGGTGGATGTTCTGGAGGAGATCATGACCGTGGACCCCGAGGCCCTGGTGGTGTTCATCACCGGCGAGGGTTCGGAGGACACGGCGGTCCAGGCCATGAAGGCAGGGGCAAAAGATTATGTCACCAAGCCTTTCTCCATGCAGTACCTCGTCCATACCGCGAGGAAGTTCATCAAGGAGCATGAGCTTCAGATAGAAAACATCAGGCTCAAGGCCAGGGGGGACGCATACAAGGACAATCTGGTCACCATCACCGAGACCATGGGGGAGGCGGTCCTCACCATCGATGCCCGGGGGACCGTCCAGTTCATGAACCACATGGCGCGGAAACTCTGGGGGTCCCTGGAGGACATGCGGGGCAAGCCTGTGGACGTGCTGATTCCCGATCCCAATGTGAACCTCTTCGCCGATATCAGGGATGCCTCGACGGAAGGAGACGGATACTTCCAGAACGAGTATACGTTCCGGAAGGCCGACGGGGGCATATTCTCCGGCCTGCTGAGCGCATCGCTGCTCAAGAGCGAGAGGCTCTCAGGCAGCATCGTGCTCGTCATCCGCGACCTCACGGACATCGAGATGATGCGCAGGCAGGTCATCAATGCCGAGAAGCTGGCATCCCTTGGCAAGGTGGTGGAGGGGGTGGCCCATGAGATCAGGAATTCGCTTACCTCCTTGGGCGGGTTCTCCCGGAGGCTGAGCAAATCGGTGGATCGCAACTCCGCTGAAAAGATCTATGTCGATTATATCATTGAAGACGTGAAGAGGCTCGAGTCCATGATCCTGGATATCGAGGAATATGTGAACTACACCAAGATCCACCGGCCCGACTTTTCCATGGCCCACATCGAGGACATCATCGAGAATGCCCTCATCAAGACCTTCGGCTCCGGAAAGTTCGGCGGTATCGCCTATGAGGTCAATGTACCCCCCGGGATGGAAGAAATCTATGCAGACCAGGATTTTCTCGTCGAGGCCTTCTGGCATCTCTTTGTGAACGCATGCGAATCCATGGAGGGGAAAGGATCGCTGACCGTGAATGTGAGCCTCCACCCCCACTATCTCATCGTCGACGTGATCGACACGGGCAGGGGGATTCCCAGCGAGGAGATCAAGGACATCTTCAACCCGTTCTACACCAGTAAGCCCAGGGGGGCCGGCCTGGGGCTTTCGAAGGTCTATATGATCATCGAGGAGCACGGTGGTTTCATCACCGTGAACAGCATGGTGAACCAGGGTACGAGGATGAGGGTGTTCCTCTCCCGGAAGCGGGGACTCAAGACTCTACAATCCCAGGAGCTCTGAGGGATCTTCCTTGACAGAAAGTACAATATTGAAATATTTAAAAAAAATATTTCACCTGACGATATAGTTGGATATGAACAGGGCTATTCTCATCTTCTTGTGTGCGCTGGCCACTGTGGCCATCTGTCCGCGAACTTCGCATGCGGATATTTATATGCGGCGGGGTCCCGACGGCACCCTCCATTTCAGCAACTGCCCCATGGGCACCGAATGGAAGCTTTATGCCAAGGAATCGAAACGGCAATATCAATACGCCTCGTACACTACGCAAAAAAAGTATTCCAGGACGCAGTACGACAACCTGATAACCTCCGTTGCCAGAAACCAGGGCATGAACCCCTCCGTGATCAAGAGCATCATTGAGGTGGAATCGGGATATAACCCTTATGCCAGGTCCTCCAAGGGCGCCATGGGCCTCATGCAGCTCATGCCGCAGACGGCTCAGGATCTGGGCGTGACCGACCCCTGGGATCCCATGGAAAACATCACGGGGGGCACGAAGTACATCTCCTGGCTGATCAGGAAATACAACGGAAACCTTATGCTCGCCCTTGCAGCATATAATGCCGGCCCTTCCGCAGTGGATTCCTACGGCGGAATTCCACCCTACCAAGAGACAGCCGATTATGTTAGGAATGTCCTTGCGAGAATCTATGGGGGAGGATATGCAGGGGAATGAACATTTCCAATGCACTGACCGTGTCGCGGATCTTCATGGTCCCGGTCATTGCCCTTCTGATCATTCGTGACGACCTGATCCAGTCTGTCATCGCTGCGGTCATCTTTTCGGCCGCCATGGTCACGGACTACCTTGACGGCTACTTTGCAAGGAAGTACCATATCGAATCAGATCTCGGAAAGCTGCTGGATCCCCTGGCAGACAAGTTCCTGATCGGAACGGTCCTCATCATGCTCATTCCCCTGGGCAGGGCCCCGGCCTGGATCGTGGCCATGATCGTTGCACGGGAGCTGGCAGTGACCGGGCTCAGGAGTATTGCCGCGGAGAAGAATATCATCATTGCAGCGGACTGGGTGGGCAAATACAAGACGGCATTCCAGTGTGTCGCCCTGATCCCCCTGCTCGTCCACCACACGATTCCTCTTCCCTTCATAGACCGCCTGCAGTTTCAGCTGGCAGGGGAGTTCTTCCTGTGGATCGCCCTGTTCTTCACCCTCTGGTCGGGTGTGGATTATTTCGTACGTTATGCCAAGGCTGCTTCCTGAACCTCAAGAGACAGGACAGTGCTTCAAGATGAGGTGGTCTAAGCCTTCTTCGGCTCTTCCTTGGCTGTGCTGAGGCCGAGCTCCGTATACAGGGGGCATATGCCCGAAGTCGCGCTGGAGAACAGCATGCCTCCCACAAGCAGGCTGACGGCGGCCAGGAAGGAAACCTTCCCGCCCTTGACCAGGACAAAGAGGATGATCAGCGCAACAACGGCACGTACGACCCTGTCGATGGTGCCGACATTCTGCTCCAGGGATTCCATGGCTAACCTCCGATGTAATATCGGCCCCATTCTCCACTGAAATCATTTCCTTGTCAACAATGAGGCTGTTTTCCAAGGACAGACAGGATTGAAATGGTTGGACTAAATCATTATGGATAAGAAGAAAGGGGCATACAATGCAAAAGACCATTAAGATTTTCACGCTGAGTACCTGCAGTCACTGCAAGGCGGCGAAGAAATTCCTCAATGACCTTAATGTTTCCTTTGACTTTACGGATGTGGACTTGCTTGATGCCGAGGAAAAGGCTTCGGTCATTGAGGAGGTGAAGAAATACAACCCCAGGTTGACCTTTCCCACTATTATCATCGATGGGGAAAAGGTCATCATCGGGTTTCAGGACCGCGAGATCAGGGAGGCACTAGGGTTATGACGGAAGCGGAGAAGCTTTTCGAGATGCTCAGGCCGACCCAGGAGGCCAGGGGGTATTTCTTCAGCAAGGACAGGAGCCAGGTGTTCGAGCTCCTGGAGGCGCTGCTCGTCAACAAGAAACGCTACGGCTATATGTGCTGTCCGTGCAGGCTTTCCTCCGGCGACAGGGATAAGGACCGGGACATCATCTGCCCATGTGTCTACCGCGGGCCTGATGTGGAAGAGTTCGGGAGCTGCTACTGCAACCTCTATGTTTCTCGTGACTGGAACGAAGGAAAGATCCCCCACCGCTATGTCCCGGAGCGAAGACCTCCGGAAAGGTACCTCTGAAAGGAAGGGATGAGCAGGGGTTAAAAGCTCAAAAGCGAGGATATGTCTTCATCATTAGCATAGGTGAATTGAATCGCCATGCCTCGATCGTCGCTCCGGACCACCAGCCCCTGGATGTATACCGGCTTGCCGATGTAATTCTCCGCATTGAGACGCATGGTTACATAGGCATCCTTGTTTAGTACCGCCTCGGTGAACATGAACATGCCGCCGCCGCTGATGTCTCCTATGAGGCCACCGGGGACCCGCTTGAGGTCATCGCTGTAGGTGATGGTGGCGTCCATCTTGGCCGGGAGATGGATCCTTCTTTCTCTCCTGCGGTTTTTCATAGCCTGTCCTCCCGCTCGTGGGGTGGCGCGACAAAGCCATGGGAAGGTGCTCTCTCCCCAGGCTCAAGGGATACCATGACAACGATGCTGAACAGGAGTTGCATTACAACCGAGAGAAATGAGTGAACTCGCAATCCCCAATGATAAGCCTCTCGGTATGAATGTCAATGGGATTCTGCAGCGCGAAGTTGGAGTGTCATGAAAAGAACCACGACCTTTGTGGGCCGTGGTTCCGGATGGATCGTTCGGTTGTGGTTGGGGAGGTGCCTTACCTGTGTGCCTCCCTGCGGGGAGCCCGGGCCTCGTGCCCGGAGAACCGGGCGGTGATGGCCACAAACGCCGCGATGCCGGTGGCGATGAATATCAGTGTCATGGCTAAGCCCTCCGTGCCTTTCTCTCGATGACGACCTCTTCGATGAACCCCTTGAAGCCCAGGGCGATACCAGCGATGAGCCCCACCAGGGTGAAGTTGGGGGCCATGCCGAAGACCCTGTCCAGATACATGCCGCCGTAGAGGCCGAGGAAGGTCATGGTCACGAGCACCAGGCTGTAGCCGCTGATCCTGCAGAGCCGGTTCTTCACTTCGCGGGTGACTGTCTGTCTGTTCGTGCGTTTCATGGCCTTGCCTCCCTTCAGGGGGATGATCCCTTTTCCTTGTCCTAGAAGAGGTTCATGAGGAGCTGACGGGCCGGTGCCGTGTTGATGCCCACCAGAGCAACCACCAGGACGTACACTGCCACCGCTTCGGCCGGGTTGAGGCCGAGGACCCTGTGGGTGAACCTGATGCCGATACCGATCATGAACAGTGCGCCGAGAACGATCCATAATGTCATCATTGTCTTGCCCTCCTGGGGTTTGTTTTTTTCTTTCTGCCCTCTATAAGGCAAGGGGCGTGCCAGGTCGGGCATGATCATAACCCACTGAAATCATGGATGCTCAGGAGAGGCAGGAACCTCGCCCTGTGACAATCTGTCACTTCTGAAGGATTGAGAGGCCCTCGACAGTACAATCTGGCAAACCGATACCCCCTGGAGCAGAGGGTAGTGACAGAATGGCA
>ERZ795048.2109-NODE-2109-length-16496-cov-5.108996_pt1 | contig 16496 bp, 12 predicted proteins | sample MGYA00375132_ERZ795048 | MGnify/ENA primary metagenome ERZ795048 (study PRJEB30177, sample SAMN05720225) | activated sludge metagenome | isolation source: Anaerobic digester | place: Hong Kong | collected 2014-12-17 ...
CGTAAAGGCCCGCCCCCGCTGGCCACTAGATACGCTCACCGCTTGACCACCACGCATAAGATAAGGCATTCTCATTCCCATGTCAGAATCCAATCTTAAAATAGGCGTTGTCGGCGCAGGGGCCTGGGGCACAGCCCTTGCCCAAATGCTCAGCAACGGCGGGCGCGATTGTCTAATCTGGGCGCGTGAACCCGAAATCGTGGAATCCATAAATACCCGCCACGAAAACACCGTCTTTTTACCCGGCATCGCTCTATCCAAACCCTTGCGCGCTACAGGCGACCTTACCGAAACCATCCAACGCGATATTGTATTGATGGTTACACCCGCACAACATCTACGCACCACACTAAAGACCATTAAAAACGACCTCCGCCCGGAAACCATTCTCGTCCTATGCTCCAAAGGCATCGAACTGGATACCGGTCTGCTGCTCTCCGAAGTCTGCGAACAAATCATCCCTGAGGCAAAAATCGCCGTCCTCACCGGCCCCACATTTGCCAGCGAAATTGCCGCCGGACTTCCCGCCGCTGCAACCATCGGCGTAAGCGACCCCGAAACCGGAAAAACCCTCCAAAACGCCCTCGGCGTCAAAGGCTTCCGCCCTTACATATCCAATGACGTAATCGGCGTTCAGCTTGGCGGAGCACTCAAAAATGTTATCGCCATTGCCTGCGGCGTTGTCTATGGACGAAAGCTCGGCGAAAGCGCCCGCGCTGCCCTTCTCACGCGCGGCGTGACCGAAATATCCCGTCTCGGTAAAGCCATGGGCGCACAGGAAGAAACCTTTATGGGTATGTGCGGTATCGGCGATCTGATGCTCACCGCCTCGTCCATGCAGTCACGAAACTTTTCCCTCGGCGCCGCATTGGGTGAAGGCAAAACCCTGGAAGAAATCCTAAAACAAAGAAACGCCGTCACCGAAGGCGTACACACCGCTCACGCCGCCCTTAATTTGGCCGAAAAATACGACGTCGAAATGCCCATCACTCAGGCCGTATACCAATGCCTGCATGATAATCTGCCCGTCGATCAGGCAATCGAAAACATGCTCACCCGCCCACTAAAATAAGGATCTGCTTCAATAAACATCTGTAACACCACAGACAAAAGGAGTGATTGAGATGTCTGATGAGAAAATATCAAATGTAGGAGACAAGAAACGGAAAATATTTTTTTAACAACGCTCTTTTTGGTTTTTTGCATCGCGCTGCTTATTTTTACAAATACACGAAGAGACCTAATCAGATATGTTTTCAGTGTTCCAGAATCCAAAGATATAGTACTGGGACATGAAGGAAATTCTCAAGGATTTTACACAACAGATGAAGAGCTAAAAAAAGCACCACCCCAGAGCATTACGAAGCCTGGAAAAATAGACTTCAGAAGGAAGTGACAGATGATTGACGATGAAGATTATAAAAGTCTTCTTTTTCCTTATAACCTTATTGGGGATGATGACGGGCTAAGTGAAACAGCATTGGTTCCTGATCAAGAAGTTCATAAAATTGGCATAGATTATATTATTGAATACTCATTCTTTACCTCGCAATCAGATATTCTCTATTCAGGCTATTATCTCAGCACAGATGAGGAGGTAGTAAAGTTTATTGGCTCATCGGACTACCAACAAAATATTGAGGACAATTTGAGACTTATTTTTGCTCCGTCTCTAAAGGAGAAATAAAATGCATTGCCCCATCACAAAAATTAACATCCCGCGTTTCCTTATCGCCACAATCGTTGGTTTCGCCTTTGTTTTTGGACTGGACTTTCTGGTCCACCAAAACCTGTTTTCAAACATATATGAACAAACCACGCACCTTTGGAGACCGGTTGATGAAATAGCAAGCTTCATGCCCTATATGTTTGGATACCAGGCCCTGCTCGTCATCATCATCGGCTTTATCTATACTCGTAATCACAAAGGTAAAGGCATCACCGAAGGCCTGCGCTTTGGCCTACAAATCGGTGTCTTGCTAGCGCTGCTCAACGCCGCCGCCTACATCTGGATGCCCATCCCCAAAGCACTGGCTCTAAGCTGGGCGGCTGTCGGCCTGGGAACGGGTCTCGGCCTCGGTATCATCTTCTCACTGCTTTATAAAAAATAGGAAACGCGCACATGGCCTATTGGTTGTTAAAATCCGAACCTTACAAATTCTCCTGGGACGATCAGGTTAAAAAAGGCAATGGCCGCTGGGAAAAGCGCGTCCGCAATTATCAGGCGCGCAATAACCTCGCCGCCATGAAGCCGGGCGACAAAGGGTTTTTCTACCACTCCAATGAAGGCAAGGAAATCGTCGGCATTCTGGAGGTCACCAGCGAAGCCTACACTGACCCTGATCCTGAGAAAAACGAAACCGGAAAATTTGTCACCGTTGATGTCAAACCGCTTACAGCGCTTAAAAACCCGGTCACGCTGGCGGACCTAAAATCCCATCCCGTTCTGTCAAACATGAAAGTCGTTAAACAGGTCCGCCTGTCCGTTTCTCCAGTCACAGAGGAAGAGTGGGAAATTGTCACCGCCATGGGCAGTGCGTAAGCGAATATACGCAACATCGCTCTAGCGACATCTTCGTTATGGCCGTCTGGAGCATGTACTATACTATCATTCGCGTTAGCACATACCCTAAACACAAAAAATTAAAACAATAACAATAAATTATGAAATTAAGTTGGCAAAAAACATTTTCATCATGCTATACTTTAATTATGAAAAATATATACAATTTTAGACAAATAAAATACAAGTTTTACCAATTCCTGTTGGACGAACGCGGATCGACCGCGCTAGAATACGGCCTGATGCTAGCCGGTTTCAGCCTTGCTATCGCAGGCGCAACAAGCCTCATAGGTAATGAACTCTCCACAACCATCCACGATGGCCTCTCCCCGCTACTAAGCACACAAATTGAAAGCAGCGAAGGCGGAACATCAGGACATCTCCTCCGTTAAGATAAATTACGTTTGCCGACCCTTACGTAAGAAAACAAGCCACGCGCGAATTGTTTATTGTTTTAGCTCTCTCTTTTTAATGGCATAGTAAACATCTAATCATAATTTAAGGAGTTTACGCATGGCCGACACTTTCGCCCCCTCCAAAGACATTCTGGACAACGTAGGCATATCGGAAGACCAGTACAAAGCCATGTACAAAGGTTCAATAGAACAGCCTGAAATTTTCTGGGCCGTGCAAGCCAAACGCATCGACTGGTTCAAAAAACCCACCATCATCAAAAACACATCCTTTGAAGGTGACGTTTCCATCAAATGGTATGAAGACGGCCAGCTCAACGCCTGCTTCAACTGTATCGACCGCCACCTGCCCGAAAAAGAAAATGACGTAGCCCTGATCTGGGAAAGCGATGAACCGGATATCGATAACAAAGTTACCTACGGCGAATTACTCAAAGAGGTCTCCCGCCTGGCTAACGCCCTAAAACAGCTTGGCGTAAAAAAAGGTGACCGTGTCATTATTTATATGCCCATGGTTCTGGAAGCCACCTATGCCATGCTGGCCTGCGCAAGAATAGGCGCCGTGCACTCCGTTGTCTTTGGCGGGTTTTCCCCACAATCTCTGCATGATCGAATCGTCGATTGCGATGCAAAAATTGTCATCACCGCCGATGAAGGCGTGCGCGGTGGCAAAACTATTCCTCTCAAGAACAATTGCGACGAAGCAGTCAAAAACACACCAGTCGAAAAAGTTCTCGTCCTTGAACACCGCGACGGCGAAATCAGTTGGGATAACAACCGCGATGTCTGGTGGCACGACCTTGTCGATGACCAACCCAATGAATGCCCGTGCGAAATCATGCATGCCGAAGACCCGCTATTTATACTCTATACCTCCGGATCGACCGGAAAACCCAAAGGCGTCCTGCACACCACAGGCGGGTATATGGTATATGCAGCCTTAACCCACGAAGTCGCTTTTGATTATAAACCCGGAGAAATTTACTGGTGCACCGCCGATGTCGGCTGGGTTACAGGCCACTCTTACATCGTCTACGGCCCGCTTGCCAACGGTGCAACAAGCTTGATTTTTGAAGGCGTACCAAATTACCCCGACTGGTCACGCTTCTGGAACGTAGTGGAAAAACATAAAGTCAATATCTTCTACACCGCCCCCACCGCCATCCGCGCCCTGCTCCGTGAAGGCGACGAGCCTGTGACGAAAACAGACCGCAGCTCACTGCGCATTCTTGGCACCGTCGGCGAACCCATCAATCACGAAGCCTGGATGTGGTATTATAACGTCGTTGGTGAAGGACGCTGCCCTATCATAGACACATGGTGGCAGACGGAAACCGGCGGCTTCATAATCACCCCCTTGCCCTGCCACACCCTCAAACCCGGCATGGCGCAAAAACCGTTTTTCGGCATAAAACCCGCTATTGTCGATAGCGAAGGCAAAATTCTCGACGGAGAAACCGAAGGCAATTTTGTAATTCTTGATTCCTGGCCCGGACAAATACGTACCGTATTCGGCGACCATGAACGCTTTATTAAAACTTATTTTTCTGACTTCCCCGGCATGTTCACAACAGGCGACGGCGCCAAGCGTGACAAGGATGGTGATTACCGCATCACAGGCCGCGTTGACGATGTCATTAACGTTTCCGGCCACCGCCTTGGCACCGCTGAAATAGAAGATGCCATCAACGAACATGCAGACGTCGCCGAAAGCGCCGTCGTCGGATACCCACACGAAATTAAAGGCACCGGCATCTACGCATTCGTAACCCTAGCAGCAGGAAAACAACCCAGCGAAGAGATCAAAAACGCCGTCATCCAAACAGTACGCGCTGAAATCGGTCCGATTGCCTCACCCGACATAATCCAGTGGGCCCCCGGCCTGCCCAAAACCCGCTCCGGCAAAATCATGCGTCGTATCCTGCGCAAAATCGCCACGCATGAAGAAGATCATATCGGCGACACATCAACACTGGCCGACCCGGCTGTCGTTGAAGACCTCATCAAAAACCGCTCGAAATAGCTAATCAAGCTGCTGCAACAAAGGAAATTCCTGTGCACCAGCGGAGGTTGGACAATCAAGAAAAGCAAACCCCTGCCCGCCGCCCGCTCGGCGCGGTAAAATATCAGCCCCTCCATTCATAATCTCGGCTGTATTACGAATAGAAGCCCCCAAAGCTTTGGCAGCCTCAGGATCGCATCCGATAGATGAAAGCTGATTGGAAAATATCCGATATTGTTCCTGATAATGATAGAGTTCGCTCAGAAGTCCAGTCCTGTGCTCCCACATCAATGACGCCAACATGTCCGGATTATACTTTGCCGCCAAAGTTGAATCCTTGGCTGATGTGTTCAAAAGATCGGTAAAATGATGACCGTAGCGCTCCAACTCAGGCCCCAAACGCCCCACCACATCACGAAAACCCAGCGTTCGCGACACACTAAACAACAATGGCATAAAAACTTTCTGAACCAGCGCATGTTCATCATGCCCCTGCCCATTCAATTCCCCCATCGTGCCCAGCAACGAATCCACAGGCTCATCCGCATCCGGCCACCTCATCCGAAAGTCATGCGCATCGCGCAACAACTGAGAAAACAGAGCACGATCAGATAATAACAACGCCTTCTTAAATTTCCCAAGCGCTTCCTCCTGTATATCACACGCCCGAACCATAGCCTGTTGGTTAAATCGATAAACCGGCATCCACATCGTCTCAGAACCAACTGACGCGCGCATAATCGTCGCACCCAGCCCCGTGGCCTTACCCTTAGTCGCATTAACCAAAACCCGCAAAGCCGCAGTATTTTCATGCGAAAAAGCTCCCAAAAGCTGATCATGAATATATGCAGGCAAAACTTTAACATCCATGCCCAAACGCTGATTAATATCCATCAGCTTCGCATGCGCATCACGCTCTAACGCATTCGCATTTTCCGGTAAAGCCTCAATCACACAGATTTGCCCCGCAAACATTTCGGGATAGCAGTGCAGCTCATCCCCCGGAGAAGCCTCACGCCCAACCAGCATATGCGCACCAAAATGCACGCGCCCCTGTTCAACATGCGGTAAAATTTGCTGCAAAGCATACACCTGCGCGGAACCACGGTTGGTCACAATGCACCCTTTCGGTAAAACCCCGCGCACAAACCGTTGAACGTCGCCCATCTTGTCAATCGGCACACATTGATCAAAGACTGCCGCCCGCCGCGCCGCCTGTAAAAACGAATTCATATCCGAAAGCACACATACATTCTCAGCGCCTCGCTCTTGTATAACATCCTGCAATGCCGCGCATATTTGCGGATCACGGTCATACAAACAAATCTCGAAATTTGGAAAATTCTGCGCATACGCTAGCGCCAGCGAACGACCAATCACTCCGGCTCCAACCAGCAAAACCGTCTGCGGCTCAAAAGAAGAAGCTTTTTCAGAAAAATCTGTCATCACAAAAAATCAACCCAACTCTTTTACACAAATAAGCAAGAGCCAGACACTATAAGTATTTTCATAAAAAATGAAAGGGGTTTATTGAAATTTCTTCACAACCGCTTGGTACTGCTCTGGAGTAAAAGTTTTCGGAACCGGATAATTATAAAGATCCTGCATCACCGCCAATGCTTTATCCTTGTCCCCTCCGATAAAATACATATGTGCAAGCCCAATGCGCACATCCAATAAAATCGGATTCGCTGCCAAGGCTTCTTCCAGCAAGGTCTGTGCTTTATCACGCCCCTTCGGGTCGATATCCGGAAAACCGGCAAAATAAATCAAAGCCTTACGATTGAGCAAATTCACAAACCCTGGATTAAGCGCACTGGCCCGGTCAATATAATTATGTGCTTCCTCATACATTTTTCGGCGCTGTTCAGGAGGCATGTTTTGCCGCTTCGCATTAAGCATATGCAACCGATACTTCGCCTCAACATCATACAATGAGGAATAATTTTTAGGACTGTAGCGCCGTGCCTGATCAAGCGCCAAGCGCGCTTCTTCTTCCTGACCGGCCTGCATCAGGGAATCAACTTGATTTAAATAGTGCACACCCGCCGTTGCCCGTGCTATCCATACCATTGGAGCAAAAACAATAACAAGCAAAGTCAAATAGATAGCCATTTTTATCCAATTATGATGCGCCTCTAGACTATAACGAGAACTCTTCAACGCAGCTTCAGTCGCAATAAACCACCCCGCGAGCAAAAACGCCGCCAAAAAAAGATTGATCGGCATGTAGAGATGAAAGCTGATATGCGCATGCCCGGCCAAAGCCAACAGCCCGCAAAAACACGCATATATCCAACCGCGTTCCAGCGAATTCGGAGCACACATCATCGTCGCTCGAACAGTACGAATAAGAACCAAAAGCAAAACCAGATAAAACAAAACCGGGGCCATCACCCCCATCTCCGCCCAAAACTGTAACGGGTCCATATGTGCGAAATACCCGTCGCTATAATCTTTTGGATGTCTGTACCGCGGATAAAAATAAGTAAACGTCCCCAAACCGGTCCCGCCCCAGAAATGATCCTGAATCAAATGCCTGGTTGAAGCCCAAATAAGCTTGCGCTCAGACACTGTTTTAGACTCAACATCCTGCGGCGCGACAACCTCAAGAAACGATCCGCCAAAAGACTTCGTACTTACCGCATGTACAACAGCAAAAAGACTGAAAGCCACAATCGCTATTGCAACAATGCGCCGCCAATTCATCCCTGCCTGCCCGCGCACAAAGATAAAAAACACCGCCAATACAATCAAAAACGAAAGCAACCCGCCTTTACTCTGCGTCGTAAACATCGCCAGCAAAAACAACGCGCTTAAACCAAATCCAATCAGCATCAAAGCCCGTCTGCGCGCGCAAAAATACAACGCCAACGCCGGAAACAGCGCCATATTAAACACCACAGCCAGATTGTTAGGATTAAGCATCGGATGATGCACACGCCTGCCCGGCTCAATTGCAAAAAACTGCACCCCCGCCCAAACAGAAACAATCGCTACCGCCACCGCCAACGCACCCATATGCACCTGCAACCAACGCAATGGCTGCGGTGTCACCACCAATGCAAAAAACATAAACGGCAACACACTGAAAATAATTGCAAACAAAGTACTGTTATAGGTATTCGTAGACCAACTGATACTGATGATCACGTAGAACCAATACGCCAGCAAAGCAAAAACCAGCGGCCCACGCGGCAACTCCCAAACCTGTTCACGCCCGCGCCACAATGAAAAAGCAGCGAAACAAGCCATCGCCATCAAATGCGGAAAAATAAGAATGTTATCTGTACCGCGAAAAAACATCCCGCTTGCAAAACTAACCAAAATAAGCGGTACAGTAAGAAAAAAGGGCCACAGATATTGTTTCTCGACCGAAATCATACCCTACAGCCCTCTATCAAACAAATTAAGTAAAGGCCCTAGCCTCTAAACCATACCAATCGCGGTTTTATAAAGATCTAAAAGCTCTTCAGATTCACGGCGCTTCTCATAATCCATCTTGCGCAAAGACACAATCTTGCGCATCGTTTTGGCATCAAACCCAACGCCTTTAGCCTCGGCATAAACTTCCTTTATGTCTTCCGCAAGCGCTGCTTTTTCCTCCTCAAGACGCTCAATCCGCTCAATGAAGCTACGCAACCGCTGTCCGGCCACACCGCCAACATCTTGTGATTCACCACCACCGGAAGCCTCACTATCATTTTGTGTTTCAGTTTCATCAATTTCATCAACTTCATAATCGACAGCGGCATCGGACATAAAAACTCTCCTTAAAAGATTTATATTGATTCGGATGGCCCAATTGTAACGCCCGAGACCAAACTGTGAAGCCTCAATTCATAAAAACCAAACGTCTTTTGATAAACGATAATTTTAAGGCTTCTTAACCGACCTACCGCTCCAGCGTTCAACAAACGTACCAAGATCACCCTTCGCCTCTTCGTTCCGGCCAACTTGCACCTGCAACAAAAAATGCTGATTAGTGGCTTCCACCCCTTTATAACTGGTTGTACCTTTTTTCAAATAACTAACTGTCACCGGCACCTGGTAAAGCCAACGATAACGTTTATTAACCGCACCTTCATTCAGCAAAAGGGGCGGTGCACTCACATAGCTCTGTACGCTATACTGTGAAGATTGCAATACATCCATAATCTTATTGTCTTTTAAAAACGCCTCAAACTCACTACGCCCTCCGGCATCAAAATGAACAAACGATTTCTTTATATCGTCTTGATAGTTCTGACCGTTAAAGTTCAAAGAATCAGACACAGCAGTCACGACCCAAGTAGAAATAATTTCTTCCGAGCGATGAGGCAAATGAAGAGGAACCATACTGGCCTCACTATGCGCCGCACCCCCTCCCTCATTCGCGGCAACCACATCATCCTCGGCGAAAGGCGCTTTCAGAGTCTGAGATGGGTCCGGCCCTGCATCACGCAAAGACGGAAAGAAAAATTCAAGCAGCTTACCGGCATGCGCTGGCTGAGAAACAAACATAGCCCCAATACAAAAACACACAAGAAAAAGAAAACGCTGCATTACGACACCCTTTTAACCTTGTTAATAACCTTACCCAATTGCATCACATTTTCGATACGTCTGTCTAGGAAAGCTCTGGTGTTGTCCAGCGTTTCTGTTTCGTCATTTAAAAACGCCAGCGTCGTCGAAACGATAACCCCCGAAAGCAACCCCCGCTTGGTATAGTGATTGTAATCTGTAGCCCTATCCCCGGCATACCTCCAAATCTTATCTGCACTGTGCCACACGAGCCTGGCTCCACAAGGCTTATTCATCGGAACCATCCAAAATTGTAAACTCTGACGCAAAGCCTCCTTATGCTGTGCAAGCCACTCAAAACGCGCCATCAAGGCCGTAGAAACACGGTCCCGAATGCGCAAATCTTCAGGGTCAACCTCTTGCAAAACCTCCAGCATCTTTCGATCCGCCAAATCGGAAAATGCCGCCAGCACATCTTTAAGCTTACCGGGAAAAAGAGCATGCAACCCTTCGGCGCTATAACCCTCTTTTCGCGCGATACGCTGAACCAAAGACCAATGCCAACCGTCGAAGGCAACCTCTGGAAGCACTTTTTCTAAAATCTTATCTTTGTTTTGAATATCATCAGCCTGTTTCATATCTGGATAATGTCATTTTTACCTAGACATTCCAACCAAAACCGCCATCTTATCTCCCATGAAAAATAAAGCAGACTTCAAAGAAAACACAATTGGCACGAAGCTAACGCGCTATGGCAAAGTTTCCGGCACCATGGCAGGACTGGCTGCCAAAATCGCCGGCGAAAAATTCCTCGGACTGAAAATCGAGCGCGAAGAACATGCTCAGGCGCTCATGACGGCGCTGGGAAATCTAAAAGGCCCGCTGATGAAAATCGGACAGATTCTGGCGACTATTCCAGAAGCCCTTCCTCCCGAATACGCCAATGCCTTTCAAGAACTTCAAGCTGATGCCCCGCCAATGGGCTGGCCATTCGTCCGCCGCCGCATGAAGACCGAACTCGGACCGGACTGGGAAAAACGTTTTGAAACGTTCGAACACGAAGCCGCCGCCGCAGCCTCCTTGGGACAAGTTCATAAAGGATTAGCTAAAAACGGCCAAGCTATTGCTTGTAAACTACAATATCCTGACATGAAAAGTGCAATTGAGACTGATTTAAATCAGCTCAAAATCATTTTCGGTATCTATGAACGCTACGATAAAGCCATTCAGACAAACCAGATCTACGCCGAATTAGCCGAACGCCTTTTAGAAGAACTCGACTACGCCCGCGAAGCCAAGCACTGCAAACTTTACGAATATATGCTTAGAAGTGAACCGAGCGTCCACGTCCCCCACGTCATCGATGACCTATCTACCGACCGCCTGCTCACCACCAGTTGGATGGAAGGAAACAAAATCCTAACCTATAAAGACGCCCCGCAAACGCAACGCAATGCCATCGCCATGAATATGTTCCGCGCGTGGTATGTCCCGCTTTATTATTACGCCACCATCCACGGCGACCCGCATTTAGGAAACTACACCGTGCGTGAAGATAACAGCATCAATTTGCTTGATTTCGGCTGTGTCCGTATCTTCCCACAAAAATTCGTCGGCGGCGTCATCGACCTTTACCACGCATTAATGAACAAAGACAATGAGTTAGCCGTCCACGCTTACGAAACCTGGGGCTTTACAGACCTGACCAAAGAACAGGTCGAAACCCTGAATATCTGGGCCGAATTCCTCTATGGCCCGATCATGGATGACAAAGTCCGCGCCATCGGCCACGCCGACGGCGCCGTTTACGGGCGCGATACCGCCGAAAAAGTCCATGCCCGTCTCCGCGAACTCGGCCGACAGCGCGGCGGCATAACCGTCCCGCGCGAATTCGTTTTTATGGACAGAGCTGCACTGGGCCTCGGCTCTGTCTTTATTCACCTCAATGCGCAAATCAACTGGTATCGGGTCTTTAACGAACTTATAGAAGATTTTGACGTTGACGCTCTAGCCACCCGTCAAAAAGAAAGCTTGACCCGATTCGGTCTCCTCAAAACGTAATTCCGCCAAAAATCATTCAGAATCACCAACCGATTCGCAAATATTAAGACATTATAAAAACTATAAAAAACCATAAAATACGTACACCACCTCTTTGTACGCATCATTATGGAATAATTTGTGCATATCCACAGGTCTCAACCTCATTTTTTTAGAAACGATAAGGATTTAGTAAGGTTTCTTATTCATACTTGAAGGTGAGATTCTTAAATTGTTGTTGTTTTACAAAATCTGGGGCTTGGGGGCTTACGCAGGTGGACGCGAATAAATTTTTCGGCATATTTTCACGCATGACGCACATCCGCGCACAGCAAACACACATAAACCCAACCCAAAACCCAAAACAACAACGCCCCCAAACAACAAAACGCTTAAATGAACGTGGCAACGTGTTCTTCACCCTCTTTGGCGCTGTCGCCATCGTCGGCGTTCTTGGCGCCGGCATCATGTCCACCATGCGCGGCCCCCTCTCTACCATGGTCGAAGTCAATCGCCGCGAACAGGCCAAAGCCGAAGCCCGCGTCGCCGCCTCTCTCGTCCTTGTCAACGCAAGCGATGAAGCTGTTGAAATCATCTGCGAAGGCGGAACGATTGGCGTTGACGAAGACGGCTATACAGAAGGCCCTGAACCGGTCGGCGGCGGCGGCCCAACTGGTGGCGGAACGCTACCTGCTGTCGGCGCCCCTCAAAACGACCCTTGGGGCAACGCTTATGGCTATTGCGCATGGGACCACGGTCTTGCCGCCGCTGATTATAGCGGTTGCGGCAACTATCTCGCGGGAAACGTTGACACCAATAATATAGCCATTGCCGTTTTATCCGCCGGTCCTAACGGCGTTTTCAATACGACTTGTGTTGATCATGCGGGCGGCTATATGACTCCCAATACCGGCGGCGGCGGCGACGACATCGTTGTATCCATGACATATAATCAGGCCATTGCAGGATCGGGAGGGCTGTGGAATCTAAAAGCCACCGATCCTAACATCGCAGAAATCAACAAAAACCTTGAAGTCACCGGCGGCGGTAAGTTTACTGACGTCCTCGACCTCACAGATGCCGCTGCTCAGCTTCAGCTTGGTGAAAAATCATTAACCTTGCCAACGCAAGCTACACTGACTACCTGTAATGGCGCCAACGAAAACCTGCTGCGTATTAATACAGGACCAAACCCGGATGTTGTTGAAATCTGTAACGAAGATGATGGTTCCCCCGGCAGCTTCGCCTGGGTATCAGTGGCAGCAGGTGCAAATCTCTGGAGCCAAAACGGCTCTGACATCTATTATGGTTCAGGAAATGTCGGCATCGGCCTGAACAACCCCAACGATGCTCTCGACGTCGTTGGCACAGCCGAGATCACGGGCGCAACGATTTTGGGAAGCACACTTGGCGTAACCGGAGCCACCACACTCTCAGGAACGCTCGCGGTTACCGGAACATCGGCGCTTAACAATGATGTCACCATCACCGGCGGCGCCACAGGCGGCACGACCGATGCCCTCAGCGTACGCGATAGCTCCGCCTCCGTTATTTTCACGGTACAAAATGATGGCACTGTTGGTATCGGCTTAAGCAACCCAGCCGAAGAACTCGATGTTTCCGGCGACATTCAGGCTTCAGGCATTTACCTGCTCGATGGCACACAAATACTCAGCAATGGCGATGACACCTCCAATATCCTGCTTGGCGATGTCGCCGCATTCAGCTCAAGCTCAAATTACATGAATCTCGGCGATGCCATCCACGCAGACCTGACCACAGCAAACAAACGCGTCGGCATCGGATTTGCTGACACATATGATGTCAGTGCCTTTAACGACACACTCGAAGTCAACGGCACCGTCGACATCTCTGATACGCTCAATGTAACCAACGACACAACTGTTGGCGGAGATCTCACAGTCTCCGGCGATGATATTACCATGGCCACCAACACCGCTGGCCATATCATGGTCGCCGACGGCACCAACTTCAACCCTGTTGCGATGAGCGGCGACGTGGCAATTGACGGCACAGGCGCAACCACCATTCAAAATGACGCAGTTCAGGAAGACGATATAGATGCCAGCAGTTTTGGCGCAGGCACAGGCGCAACCTGTCTAAAAACTGATGGCTCAAGCATCTTCACAGAAGCTTGTTCCGGCGGCGGTGGCGGTGATGGTCTCGGCGGCAAAGGCCTGCCGGATGTTCTCGCTAATGATAACGATGCAGCTGGCGCAAACGCAATCGGTTTTGGCGGTGTAGCGATTGGTTCTACAACGCTAAGCTCCGGCACAGCCACTCTCGAACTCGACGTCACAGGAGAAATCGGCGCCACCGAATATTGTGATGCAGACGGCAATAACTGCTTCACCACCGGCGAGATGAATCAGGACATCGCCGAAGTTCTTGGTGTCGGCAACAATGCAGGCGGTGCCACCAGCCTGATCAACCTGCCGGGCCTCGCCATCGGCTCAACCGTCTTCAGCACCGGCGCACAAACACTAGAAGTTGATATCACCGGAGATGTCGGCGCTACCAATTACTGCGACGCGGACGGAAATAACTGTTTCACAGCAGCAACAGTTTCTGGCGGCGGCGGCGGAATCTGGGAAAATGCCTCCAATGTTGTGCGCCTGTCAAGCTCAGGAGCTCACGCAAATGCGGATTTTGTGTTTGGTAGTCCGCAACTCGAAGATGACGGGAATGCCAGCCACGATTCCCGCATATATTTCGATAAATCCAAAGGCGCCTTCCGTGCGGGATCTGCTACTGGAAACCAATGGAATTACTCCAGCTCCGGCCAATATAGTGTAGCGCTCGGTTACGATACAACAGCTAGCGGAATTTACAGCACAGCCACAGGGTACGGAACAGTAGCCAGCAATAACTGGAGCACCGCGATCGGCGCCACCACAGTGGCCAGTGGCATGGCAAGTACGGCGATGGGTGCCACCACAGTGGCCAGTGGCATGGCAAGTATCACGATGGGAAGCAGCACAACAGCCAGCGGAGCTATCGCTACAGCCATGGGCTTTGACACAGTCGCCAGCGGTAGTACGGCCACGGCAATCGGTGAGAGCACGGTAGCAAGCGGCTCTTACAGTATCGCGATGGGACGAGATGTTATTGCCGGATCTGGCACAGCCGGTGATGGCTCAGGTGACGGCTCCATTGCGATGGGGTTAAGAAGCCCGCCAGCTCCAATCGGAACAAAACCAAAAATCACAGGAGATCAATCCCTCGGCATCTTCATGGGCGATCAGGATGGCGGTGTTGTAATGAGCTCTTCCAACACGCTCGGCCTGTTTGGCGGACGCATGATTCTGGATCCTAATGTTCCCGCCACAGAGCTTTCAACCTCCACCGGCGGGGAACAGGACCTGGAAATGGACATCACAGGAGATCTGGGCGCTATCAATTATTGCGATGAAGACGGGAATGACTGTTTTACAGCCGCCGATATTGCCGCCCTGTCCGGCAGCGCCCTGCCCGGTGCGCCCGACCGCGGCATCCAGTTCAACTCCGGCGGCAACTTCGCAGCCGAGGCCAACTTCACCTATACGAGTGCAGGTGACCTCATTGTCGGGTCTTATCAACTCGATGATACCGGCACGGGATCAGAAGACAACCGCATGTTCTTTGATGTCTCCAAAGGCGCCTTCCGTGCCGGAGGTGTTGGAGGCACGCAATGGGATGATGGAAATGTCGGAACTTACAGTACCGCGATGGGTGCTGCTACCACCGCTAGCGGCTATTACAGTACAGCGACGGGGGGTGCTACATCAGCAAGCGGTATCCTCAGTACCGCTATGGGATATGGCGTAATAGCAGGAAGCGGCACTGCCGGAGATGGTGCAGGCGATGGTTCCTTCGCCATTGGTTTGACCGATGAAACCGTCACCATCACCACACCGTCCCAAATCACAGGCATCCAGTCCATGGGGATCTTCATGGGCGATCAGGACGGACTGGTCATGAGCGCATCCAATACCATGGGGCTCTTTGGCGGCAAAATGATTATAGATCCTGCCGTTCCCGCAACACAGCTTGCCGCCTCCACCGGCGGAGAGCAGGATCTGGAGCTTGATGTGACGGGCGATATCGGCGCGGTGAATTACTGCGATGCCGATGGAAATAACTGTTTTACCCCAGACGAAGTCGGCACCGGAGTTTTTGAAGATAATTCCGGCGTAATCCGCTCCACCAGTGGCACGGTTAACTATACCACCGCAGATTTTGTTTTCGGCTCCCCGCAACTTGCTGATGATGGCGATGCCAACCACACTTCCCGCATGTTCTTCGATAAATCCAAAGGGGCCTTCCGGGCGGGAACTGCTACAGGCGCGCGATGGGATGATGCCAATGTCGGGACTTACAGCGCAGCCTTTGGCTATGATGTAACAGCCAGCGGTAACAATAGTTTTGCAACCGGAAATTCGGTAGTAGTTTCCGGCTACGCAGCCTTTGGTGTTGGAGAAGGGCTGGGTGTTACGGGAACACACGCCGCGGCGATCGGACAGACTATAACGTCAAGCGGCTGGGCAAGCTTTGGACAAGGACAATTTATCTATGCGCTCGGAAATCTCTCTCATGCATCTGGCTATGAGGCAGGAGCAAGCGGTGTCCTCGGCACGGCCAGAGGAAATTATGCCTCGGCCTTAGGCTGGGGCAGCACGGCCTGGGGTAACCATGTCACCGCCAGTGGTGATAGCGCCTACGCACTGGGTCTGATTGCCTCCGCAACGACAATTACAACAGAACCAGAAGTCACCGGCAATCAGTCCATGGGGATATTCATGGGCGATCAGGATGGCGGTGTTGATCTATCTGATGCTAACACACTCGGCCTCTTCGGCGGGCGAATGGTCATAGACCCGAATGTCCCGGCTACAAATCTTTCCGCCGACACAGCGCTGGAAGTCGACGGCACGATTAAAATGGCCTATGGCGGCGAAGCCTGTGATGCGTCCCG
>ERZ795048.2114-NODE-2114-length-16464-cov-5.775916_pt1 | contig 16464 bp, 13 predicted proteins | sample MGYA00375132_ERZ795048 | MGnify/ENA primary metagenome ERZ795048 (study PRJEB30177, sample SAMN05720225) | activated sludge metagenome | isolation source: Anaerobic digester | place: Hong Kong | collected 2014-12-17 ...
GCAGAATAACCTCCTAAAGCAGAAAATTATGAAAGAAGAAATTATTATAGCTGGTTTTGGTGGACAAGGTGTCCTATCAATGGGTAAGATTCTTGCTTACTCTGGTCTTATGGAAGATAAAGAAGTAAGCTGGATGCCAGCATATGGTCCAGAACAACGTGGAGGAACAGCAAATGTAACAGTCATTGTAAGTGATGAAAAGGTATCTTCACCAATCTTATCAACCTACGATGTAGCTATCGTACTTAATCAACCATCTCTTGAAAAGTTTGAGCCAAAGGTAAAACCTGGGGGTATGATTATTTATGATGGATATGGCATTATCAACCCTCCTACTCGTAAGGATATCAAGGTATACCGTATTGATGCTATGGATGCGGCTACGGAGATGAAAAACACCAAAGCATTCAATATGATTGTATTAGGTGGATTACTTGGTCTATGTCCTATGGTTAAGATTGAAAGTGTGTTGAAAGCGCTAAAGAAAACACTTCCAGAACGCCACCACCATCTTATTCCAATGAATGAAGAAGCTATCAAAAAAGGAGCGGACTTAATTTATGAAGTTAAGTAAGTTAATCTTTAGATAATTTACCTACAATATTTGCTAGTTAGTAGCAACACTTTTGAAACAGGTCAGTAATTTCACATTTACTGACCTGCTTCTGTTTTTCTTATTTCATTAGCTTTTTCGATTATGTGCAATTCAAAATTCCATTTATCTCAGTTATATAACTTGTTAAAAAAAGAATATGAATACGAGAAAGAGATGTTTCATCTTGATTCAATAGAGATGCCTATAAGGCAAAAGATACGTAGAGGTATATGTTGGGCACCAATTACTATCAGTAAATTCTATTACAATTCTCTAAATCAATACGTCGTAGAAATTCATCGCACAGAAGACACCGATATAGAACATCATTTTGAATTTGGACAACCTGTCCTTTTTTTTACAAAAAGTGATGATAAGAAATCAAACGACCTAACTCCCAACAAAAAAAACGTCTTAAAATTTATTGGTGTTGAAGGCACTGTAAACTATGCGTCTTCACAACGTATGGTAATAGCAGTCAACAATCCAAGTGTAATCACAAAGCTTGAGAAACCATCTTTTCTAGGTATACAATTAGGTTTCAATGAACAAGATTACAAAGCAATGTTTGCAGCATTAGAAGAAGTACAAACGACTAAAAACAAACATTTAATTCTACTCAGAGAAATAATACATGGACAAGTTACCCCTTCATTTAACTATGCCATTAATGTATCCATACCATGGATAAACAATAGCCAACAAAAAGCTATAAATACAATCTTAAGAGCTCAAGACATTGCTATAGTTCATGGACCTCCAGGTACTGGAAAGACAACTACATTAGTAGAAGCAATTTATGAAGTTCTACATCGAGAGAGTCAAGTACTAGTCTGTGCACAAAGCAACATGGCAATAGATTGGATTGCAGAAAAACTCATTGATCGTGGTGTCCCCATATTACGTATAGGTAACCCTTCGCGTATTACAAAAAAGATACAACAATACACATACGAGTCTCAATTTCAAAATCACAATAAATATAGCGATTTATGGAGCCTTAGAAAAGAAATTAGGCAAATACAACAGAGGCGAAAGACCGACTATACAAGTAGAGAAAAAGACAGAAATCAAATACGTAAGCTACGAGAAAAGGCTGATGAAATACAAATGGAAATTCACACAGCTTTATTTTCTCAAGCTCGTGTAGTAGCTAGCACACTTAGTGGTAGTAACCATAAACTGATGTTCAACCAACATTTTTCGACTCTGTTTATTGATGAAGCTGCCCAAGCAACTACTCCAATGACATGGGTAGCTATGCGCAAGGCTAGAAAAGTAATCTTAGCAGGTGATCACTGTCAACTTCCACCTGTAATAAAAAGCTCAGATGCAATTAAAGGTGGTTTATCAAAATCATTAATGGAAGTCATTGCAAACAAACATCCACATTGTGTAGAATTACTAACTTTACAATATAGGATGAACGAGGAAATCATGCAATTTTCATCCGACTGGTTTTATAATGGATTACTCAAAGCAGCAGCAAGTGTACAACATAGAAACATTCTTGACTTAGATAAGCCAATAGAATGGATAGATACATCTTATTTAAACCCAACAGAAACGATAAAAGAGGATAGTAACTTTCAAGAAGAATTTATTGGCAATTGCTTTGGGCGCATTAACCGAGGCGAAGCATACTTATTATTAGAGTATTTGCAAAGATATATCAATCGTATTGGCAGGCAACGTATATTAGATGAAAATATTGACTTTGGAATTATATCTCCCTATATGAATCAAGTTCAACTTATGCAACAGTTGATTCAAAAAAATGATGCATTAATCCCATTAAAAAATCGGATTACAATTCATACTGTTGATGGATTTCAAGGACAAGAAAGAGATGTTATCTTCATCAGTTTAGTACGTGCTAATTCTAATGGGGATATTGGATTTTTAAAAGATTTAAGACGCATGAATGTAGCAATGACAAGAGCACGCATGAAGCTTGTTATAATAGGCAATGTAAAAACACTATCGAAACATAGATTCTATAAAGAGCTCATTGAAAAATGCAAATAATATAATAATAGAGCATGCCAAGATGATTGACATGCTCTATTCTACATCGTACAGAATTAGGTAGTTGAATACTAGTCTAATAATTGATTCATACGGGTAATATATTTCCCAATAATATCAAATTCGATATTTACAATTGTTCCTAATTTAAAGGTATGAAAGTTTGTATTTTCATATGTATAAGGTATAATTGCCACTTCAAAGGTATCCACTGTTGGATTACATACAGTTAAACTAACGCCATTCACTGTAACAGATCCCTTATCCACAGTAAAATAACCACGTTTAATCATATCCTGTGTACTATCATACTTAAATCGAAAATAAAAGCTTCCTTCAGCATCACGAATCTCAACACACTCAGCAGTTTGATCCACATGCCCCTGAACGATATGGCCATCTAAACGACCCGCCATAATCATACTGCGCTCAATATTGACTTTATCTCCTTTTTTAAGAAGTCCAATATTACTACGTTTAATTGTCTCAGACATTGCAGTTACAGTATATGTATCCTCTGTTAGGCTAACGACTGTAAGACACACACCATTATGTGATACACTTTGATCTATTTTCAACTCATTGACAAAACTACAAGTCAATGTCAAGTGCAAATTCTCTTGTTCTTTCTTCACTGCCACAACGGTGGCAAATTCCTCAACAATACCAGAAAACATATGTTTTTTTATTTTTAATTATTAACTAATCAGACAAAAAAAAGTTTGGACACAGATTAAATACGTAGATATCATTATGCTATGACTTAATAGGACATCAACCAATATAAAAGGTCTATTAGTTTCAAAAAGTAACAACGACACCTCTCATAAGACAATACAAACAAACTATTTGGTTGAATGCTCATACGATAAATCCTTCATACATAGTATAAATGAATTCAATATACCCATTACAAAAAACACTTTGTAAAAACATATCAAGCTCGGTTTATATGGAGAATCTATCGCATAGCAAAAGTAAAACAAAAACGAGAGTATTCCTAATATAAACAGAGAAAATACTATTAATAAAAAGATCTCAATTAAAGAAAATCATAGCAAAACTAAATCTTAAACAGCCTTATAAATAAAGTATCAAAAAAAATAAAGAAACCATATAATAACAAAAGCGGCCCTTTTCACAAAGAGCCGCCTTCCATTCAATAGGTATTAGTTTTTTTAAGGTAAAAAGATTGTTTTCAGGATAACAGTGCAAATATGAGGATTTTTATCGAAACTTCCAAATCCTCAAACATGTTGAAAAGCATATTTTTACTTTTCAGCCTCTTTTGAGGTATGTTTTAACACTTTTGCATCTACTATAAAGACAATATCCTCTGCAATATTTGTTATATGATCACCAGCTCTTTCAAGCTTACGCATCACATTATTTAGACCAATTGCAAAAGCGACATCGTCTTTATTTTCTATAATATAAGTAGAAATAACCGAAGTTACAGCTGCATTGATCTCATCCAATATATTGTCTTTTTCAATAACTTGTGCAGCATATTCTACTGATTCCTCTTCAAAAGCACGATTAGCCAATTCCAACATTTGTAAAACAGTTCGTGCCATTTCACCAATTCGCAAACTTTCAACTAAATCTGCTGGTACAGCTGGTATCTTACATTTTGAGACGAACTTAGCTAGATTTTCCGCAAAATCCCCTAACCGTTCAAGGTTATTATTGATGCGCAAAACAGCTAATGCAAAGCGCAAGTCAACACCTACCGGACTATAAAGTTCGATCAATTCTTCAACATCACGGTCAATTTTCAATTCAAATGCATTGACACGTCTCTCTCTCAAAACGACTTGTGCAGCCAACTCGCGATCTAAGGTAAGCACAGACTCAGTTGCTCTGTCCATTTGATTGTAGACAATTGTCCACATTTCATTTAGTTGTTGACGTAATATTTCAAGTTCCGACTCAATAAATTGTATCATGCGATAAAAAATAATGGATTAAAAATTAAAGCGAAATAGCAGCAAGATAAAAAGACTGCTTTTCCCTTTTTAAAAGGTTGACTGTATACATGCAAAGGTAGAAAAAACCACCTAAAACACAAATAATTAAAGGAATTAATATAGTAAAATGAAACATCTTAGTATTAATGACATAAAAAATGACGGTATGCTATCACTAAGTTGTACTTAGTCAAGAGAATACAAAAAAAATACATTATATTTGCAGGGAATGAAAAGCAAATCTGAAATAAATTAGATGACAGAAAATATGACAAATGAAACTTCAACTGAAAAGCGTAGCTTGCACTTTATTGAGCAAGCTGTAATCGCCGATTTAGAAGCAGGTAAAAACGGCAAAAAAATTCAAACCCGTTTCCCTCCAGAACCTAACGGGTACTTGCATATCGGACACGCCAAAGCCTTCATTCTTGACTTTGGTATTGCTGCTCAGTATGGTGGTACATGCAACTTACGTTTTGATGACACCAATCCTGAAAAAGAAGACACAGAATATGTAGATTCAATTAAGGAAGACATCAAATGGCTAGGGTGCAAATGGGATAATATATACTATGCCTCAGATTATTTCCAACAAATCTGGGATTTTGCTGTTGAACTGATTCATAAAGGGCATGCTTATATAGATGAGCAAACAGCAGAGGAAATAGCTAACCAAAAAGGTACTCCAACAACACCTGGAAAAGAAAGCCCATATCGCAACCGTCCAATAGAAGAGAGCCTTGAGCTCTTTGAAAAGATGAACAGTGGAGAATTAGAGGAAGGATCAATGGTTTTACGTGCAAAAATTGACATGTCACACGCCAATATGCACTTCCGTGACCCGATCATATATCGCATCATTAAAACTCCTCATCATCGAACTGGAACAACATGGAATGCCTATCCAATGTATGACTTTGCTCATGGCCAAAGCGATTACTTAGAAGGTGTCACACACTCGTTGTGCACACTTGAGTTTGAGGTACACCGTCCACTGTATAACTATTTTGTTGAATTGATGAAGGACTCAACACTAGCTCGCACAGATGGCCGTCAACCAAGACAGATTGAATTCAATCGTCTTAACTTGACGTATACAGTAATGAGTAAAAGAAAATTGCTCACTCTAGTGAAGGAAGGATTAGTACATGGATGGGATGACCCACGTATGCCAACACTCTGTGGTTACCGTCGTCGTGGCTATTCTCCTGAATCAATCCACATGTTTATTGATAGAATTGGATACACGAAATACGAAGCCCTCAATGACATTTCGCTTCTTGAATCTGCAGTACGTGAAGATTTAAACAAACGAGCTATTCGCGTTTCAGGAGTCCTAGATCCAGTAAAATTAACCATTACCAACTACCCAGAAGGCCAAGTTGAAATGATGGAAGCAGTCAATAATCCAGAGGATGAAAACAGCGATGTTCATACTATCCCATTTAGTGGGCAACTATGGATGGAACGCGAGGATTTCATGGAAGATGCTCCAAAGAAATTCTTCCGTATGACCCCTGGACAAGAAGTACGTCTAAAAAATGCTTACATTGTAAAATGTACTGGTTGTCAAAAAGATGCCAACGGCAAAATAGTAGAAATTTTCTGTGAATACGACCCCAATACTAAAAGTGGTATGCCTGAGTCTAAACGTAAAGTCAAAGGCACGTTACACTGGTTGAGTCGTGAACACTGCATACCAGCTGAAGTAAGACTATACGATCGCCTTTTCCGTGTAGAAAATCCTGGTGCAGAAGCATCAGAAGATTTTCGTACTTTATTGAATCCTGATTCTTTGAAAGTATTAAAGGAGTGCTACGTAGAACCATATGCTGGAAGTCTTGATGTAGGTAGCTATATGCAATTTCAACGCTTAGGTTATTTTACTCTAGATCCAGACACTAAAAAGGAAGGTCGCCTGATATTCAATAGAACAGTGGGACTTCGTGACACATGGAGCAAAATGAAATAACAAACATATTTCGCAATGATTGAAACACTTTTGCAAGGATTGATAGACAATCTGAATTACTGGACCATCACTATATTGATGGCAATTGAGAGTTCATTTATACCCTTTCCCTCCGAGGTTGTCATACCACCAGCAGCGTGGAAAGCAGCACAAGGAAACGAATTGAATATTTTCTTAGTTATTCTCTTTGCCACTATCGGTGCTTGCATCGGTGCTTTGATCAACTATTTCCTCGCTTTATGGCTAGGTCGTCCTATTGTATATAGATTTGCCGATAGTAAATTTGGACGAATGTGCTTACTTAATCAAGAAAAAGTTGTACATGCAGAAGAATATTTTGAAAAAAATGGCGTTGTATCGACTTTAGTAGGCCGACTTATTCCAGCAGTACGTCAACTGATATCTATTCCAGCTGGTCTTGCTCGTATGCCTTTGGGCACTTTCTTGTTATATACAGCAATTGGAGCTGGGGTTTGGAATAGTATTTTGGCACTCATCGGGTATTTACTGGCGCAAGTTCCAGGTATGCAAGAAAAGGACTTGATTCCAACCGTAAAAGAATATAGCCACATTATTGGTGGGTGTATAGCACTCGTTGTAATTGTAGCATTAGTCGTTCTGTTCTTTAGAAAAAAAAGAAAATCTCATAGACAAAAATTTAGCTAATTACATTATACTTAGACATTAAATTAAAGAAAGTATCAATATGAATTCATGGAACAAACTAACAGCAGTTTTCATACTGCTCTTCACGGTGCTTATAACCAGTTGTAGCTCGTATAAGCAGGTACCTTATTTGCAAGAAGCAGAACATTTTAAGTCACAGCCAAATCAAAAGATGTACGATGCCAAGATTATGCCCAAAGATCTTTTGACTGTTATTGTGTCTTGTGAAGATCCAGTTTTGGCAGTGCCATTCAACTTTGTAGCTGCAACACGTGGGACGCAAAATGTAGTTACAGAAGTATCTATGGGGAGTCGAGGTACTTTACAAAGTTATTTGGTAGACAACGATGGATATATTGAAATGCCAGTATTAGGTCGGGTAAAAATTGGTGGATTAAACAAACGTGAAGCTGAAGCAGTAATTGCTAATCGAGTAAAAGCATACATCAAAGCACCGATGGTAACAGTACGTATGGCCAACTACAAAATATCAGTGCTTGGAGAAGTTATGCATCCAAGTACATTCACCGTTCCTAACGAAAAAATCAATATTTTTGAAGCTCTTGCCCTAGCTGGTGATATGACTATTTATGGTATGCGTACCAATGTCAAATTAATTAGAGAACAAAGTAATGGTGAGAAGCATATTGAAATTTTAGATTTAACATCCTCCGATGTAATCAATTCACCTTATTATTATTTACAACAAAACGACATCTTATACGTACAGCCTAATAAAACTAAAGCTAAGAACTCAGATATCAGCCAAAGTACAACTATTTGGATTTCTGTCACAAGTATTCTGTTGTCTGTAGCTAATTTAGTCATTGCTATAACTAACTAAGCAAAATGAACGAAAATATACATTCTCAATTAAATAAAGATGCCCAACAGGAGGAATCTATAAATTATGCAGCAATCATTGATGCTGTGTTAAGTCATTGGTTTTGGTATGCTCTGAGTATAATAGTGTGCTTGGCTCTAGGCTACCTATATATAAAAAGATCAACTCCAGTATACAGCATACAATCAACCATCATGATTAAAGATGAAATGCGTGGTGGGGGTAGTGTTGGTGCAGATGCTCGTATGCTTGAAGGACTTGGGGTTATCGCCAACTCGAACAATATTGATAATGAGATCATTGTAATGGGGTCACGTACTATTGTTGCACAAACACTGCTTGACACAAAACAATATGTAGTCTATTACAAAGAAGGAATGCTGCGTGACACAGAATTATATAAGAGTTCTCCCATTCTTGCAGACATGGCCACAAATGATTTACGTAATTTGGCAGGTGCCATTGAGCTTGAATTGGAACAAAAAGAAGATAACACATGGAATGTAACTTATCCAAGTGAAATAGTAATAGATGATGACAATATAGAATCAACTATAAATGTCAAAGGTTTTCCAGCAACAATCCCAACTGCTCTTGGTAATGTTATTTTGGCAACTAACAAAGACCAATCTGTAGAACTTGATGGAAAAAAATTGAAAATTTGGGTCGTATCCCCTATGCTGATGGCACCAGGGGTTGCAGGTGCTATTAGTATTATGCCTGCGTCAAAAATGACTTCAATAGCTTCTATTACATACAACAGTACAAATCCCCAAAAAGGAGTAGATTTCGTAAATCAATTGGTACGCGTATACAATCGTGATTCAAATAATGACAAAAACCAAGTAGCACTACGTACAGAAGCGTTTATTAAGGAACGCCTTGCAATCATTAGCGGTGAATTGAGCGTAACTGAAAACGAGTTGGAACAATACAAGCGCAATACAGGATTGGTCGATTTAAAAGCAAATGCTGCTTTGTCACTAAAAGGGAATAGCGAATATTCCAAAAGAAGTGCTGAAAATTCAACACAATTAAATCTTGTAAACTACCTAGAACAATATATTCGGGATGCAAAAAACACTTCAGAAGTCATCCCTACAAATGTTGGTCTAAATGATATTCCTTTATCTTCTCAGATTTCTGAGTACAACGAGGCATTATTGGAATATAAACGTTTGCTCAAAAATTCAAATGAAAATAACCCAGTACTTAAGCGTTCGCACGAAAAAATCGAGTCTTTTCGTAATAGTATTTTGACTACAATTTCTAGTGTCCGCAATGGTTTAGAAATCATGCAAAAGGATTTAGATAGACAAGTAGGCCGATTCGATAATTTGATCAAAAATGCTCCTGCTCAGGAAAGAGCCCTTGCTAATATCACGCGTCAACGTGAGATTAAGTCTGGATTATATCTTCTATTACTAGAAAAAAGAGAACAAAATTCTATCAATATTGCTGCGCAAGCAGATAATGCGAAAGTGGTAGATACTGCAATGTCAACGCGTAATCCAGTATCTCCACGTAAAAAAATGATTATGCTCATTGCTTTATTTTTCGCATTAGCTATTCCAAGTGCTATACTATATATTAAGTACTTATTGCACTATCAAATAGATCATAGAGGTGATATCGACAAATTAACTACTTTACCAATTCTCGGTGATATTCCACTAGAAGAAGATTTCAAAGATTCTCGTGAAGTTAGTGTAGCCGTAAAAGAAGGAACAAATAACACTGTAGCGGAAGCTTTCCGTCAATTACGAACTAATCTCAACTTCACTTTAGTTGCACCAAACAACAAAGTAGTTGTTGTGACCTCAACGACTGGTGGTGAAGGGAAAACGTTTGTAGCAGCCAATTTGGGTATCTCTCTCGCATTACTTGGAAAAAAAGTTATTGTAGCAGGATTAGATTTACGTAAACCACGTATAGCATCAGCCTTTGGCCTAAACGAACATGTAGATGGTGCAAGCAATTACCTATTAGATGCAAGAACAGACTTAGATGCTTTGATTAAGCATCCACAAGGAGTACCTGAGTCACTAGATATTCTTCCAGCTGGCCATATTCCTCCTAACCCCGCAGAATTGTTAAGTCATGACTCGCTCACAACTTTAATGAATGAATTGCGAGAACGCTATGACTATGTTATTCTTGATTGTGCACCTAGTGCTTTGGTTTCCGATACACAAATTGTTGCCCGAGTAGCCGATTCTACATGTTATGTCTTACGTGCTGGGGTTACTGCTAAGAAGGATGTCAATTATGTAAACATGCTGAGCCAAAACTCTCGTCTTCCTAATATCGGATTCATTATTAATGCTGCGGAGTATAAAAGAAAACGCTATGGATACGGATATGGGTATGGATACGGATATGGTGGCTATGGCTATGGATACGGGTATGGAGATGACGATGACCAAACAAAATCCAAAAAGAAAAAGAAGAAATAGAACGATCTAGTTACATATTTTAAATCGGACCTATCAAAACATATTGATAGGCCCGATTTTATTTTATACAAATGTGAGTGTATCTATTAAATAAACAAATTGATATTGGACTTATCTGCACGGTTAATGTATGTTGCAACACCACCATAGTTCACTTCATCCATCAACTCCTCAGCTTTAACCCCCATCACATCCATTGACATCTGACAAGCTATAAATTCCACTCCATTATCAAGAGCTTGTTGACGAAGAGATTCCAATTCATCCACTCCACGTAACTTCATGATATAACGCATCATCAACGGTCCCATGCCCAACATATTCATTTTAGACATACCTAACTTCCGTGAATGACTTGGTAACATCCACCCAAACATACGTCCGAAGATATCTTTCTTTACACTTGGTTTATTGGCCTTCTTAATCACATTGAGACCCCAAAAAGTAAAAAATATACTCACTTTTTGTCCAGTTGCTGCAGCGCCATTAGCGATCACAAATGTAGCCAAAGCCTTATCAAGGTCATCACTAAACATAACTAATGTACGATTAGCTGGTGCTGCTACACCGTCTCTTGTCTGTTTCATTTCTTCACAATTTCCTTTTTCCAACACAGCCGTATATCTCCCATCATTGGTTGTCTTATCCAAAACATGATTACCAGTAGAATCACACCAAGCATCGATGTCTCTATAGAAGGCAGAATCTGTAGAAGTTACTTTTAATTTTTGTCCTGCACTAAGCACATCCATTTCATGCTTAACACGCATTATTGGACCAGGACATTGTAAGCCACAGGCATCTACTACAACCATTTCTGTTTCAACATCTTCAGAGGCAATTTTAGCATTATAAAGTTTAACTGGTTCACTCACTATTCCATCCTCATTAGTAAATTGATTCCAATCGGTCAAGTCAGATACCACAGGAGCTGTAGCAGCCTTATATATTTTTAATCCTCCCACTAGATTGCGTACTTGAAAACCTTCACTCATTAAGATACGTTGAGCTAAATATCCACGCAGGCCAACTGCACAGAAGACAATAACAGGCTTACTTTTATCTATCTTATCTAACTGACTACGCATTCCATCTAATGGTACATGAATAGCTCCAGGTAATGTACCCATGTTCACTTCTTCATCAAAACGCACGTCGACCAACTGTGGAGTATCCTCTGTTTGAAGTCCAGCTTGATAAGCTCCAACAATCTCTTGAACTTCACGCCAATAGGCAACTGGCATAGATTTATTCAACACGTTCACAGCAGCATAACCTGCGATAGCGATAGGATCTTTTGCTGATGAAAATGGAGGAGCATAAGCATGTTCCAACTCCATCAAATCATAGACTGTCAACCCATGCTTAATGTGAATAGCCAGTTGATCAATACGTTTATCAACACCATCAAAACCTATAATTTGTCCACCTAACAATCGTCCCGTTTCTGGATGAAACATCAACTTAATCGTCATCTGATTGGCACCTGGATAATAACCCGCATGACTTCCTCCATGAGTTGTAATAGTTTTATATGGCATACCTAGCGCCTTTAGTTTCTTTGCCGCCAATCCAGTACTTGCGACTGTCATATCAAAAACTTTGGCAATAGAAGTCCCAATGGCTCCTTCGTACTTTGTCACATTACCATGCACCATATTATCAGCAACAATACGCCCTTGACGATTGGCTGGATTAGCTAAATAATTCAACCAAGGCTGACCAGTAATAGGATGTGGAAATTCAATTGCATCACCCACTGCATAAATATCTTTAGCCGAGGTCTCCAAATATTCATTCACCCAAATACCATGAGCTTCGCCTATTTTCAACCCCGAATTTATGGCTAACTGTGTAGCAGGACGAACACCGATAGATAAAATAACCAAATCCGCCTCTAACTGCTGACCACTATTCATCTTAATTGTTAGCCCTTTATTTGTCGATTCAAAACCACTTACAGCTTCTTCAAGACAAAGTTTCACTCCTTTTTGTAATAAATGTTCATGAGCTATACTAGCAATAGAATAATCGACAGGTGCCATTACTTGGTTCTGCATTTCAACAATAGCCACTTGTGCACCAGCCTCATGCAGATTTTCTGCCATCTCTAGTCCTATAAAACCAGCTCCTACGATAACAGCACGCTTGACATCATGTGCTTTCATATAAGCATAAATAGCGTCTGTATCCTGTACATTACGCAATGTAAAGATACCTGGAGAATCGATACCTGGCAAAGCAGGACGCACTGGATTTGCACCAGGAGATAACAACAATTTGTCATACGATTCTTCTATATTAGTTCCATCTGCACGATGCAAAGTCACCACTTTTTTCTGTGTATCGATTGCCGTAGCCTCTGTTAAGACACGTACATCAACACGGAAACGTGTACCAAATGCTTCAGGTGTTTGTACAAACAATTGGTCACGATCTGTAATAACTCCACCTAAATAATAAGGGAGTCCACAATTGGCATAAGAGATGTATGGTCCCTTTTCCACAAGTATAATTTCAGCATTTTCGTCAGTACGTCGAATACGTGCTGCAGCAGTAGCACCTCCCGCTACGCCACCAATAATAAGATGTTTCATATTCACCAGTATAATTGTTGAGTTTTATTATATTCTGGTGCAAAGATACGCACTATAAAAGAGGCTATCAAACAGATATTATCTATGGTATAATAGACGCTACCTATAGCCTGAAAGCGCGCTAGATATAAGGAGAAAAAAGAGAATTATAAGATAGGAAAAGTTTATCGAAATATAATATCTTTAATAACTTTTGCACGAACCTCATTATTGAGTCTACGCACCAAGTCATCACGTCCCATCATAAGTTCTTGACGAAGTGCTGCAGAAGTTAGCTTAACATATAAAATATCTCCTTGAATATACACTTCACGTGTGTGTTTAGTAATCAACGGGTTAAGTTCCATCCATGCTTTCTTGATCATGACATGTTGATACGGATGCTCCAATCCTTGATTGCGCATGATTGTTTGTACGATCAAATCGACCTTAATGGATCCTTTTCTTTTCATAAGTATACACTAAATCTTTATTTGATTACTCTGCAAACATCCCATCTTGTACCATAAATATCTTATGGTTCTTATAGATACCATCTAGAATACGATCAAGATGTTCACGATTAGTATCAGTAATGAATATTTGTCCAAATCGATCTTCTTTCAACAAATCCATTAAACGAGTTACACGATGAGCATCCAATTTGTCAAACAAATCATCTAATAATAAAATAGGAGTATGCTTTGTATGAATTTTTAGCCATTCGAACTGAGCCAATTTCATCGCCACTAAATACGTCTTATTTTGTCCCTGTGAGCCTTCTACTTTTATTGGATATCCCTCAAGCTCCATAATCAAATCATCTTTATGTATACCTCTAATAGAATATCCTAAAATACGTTCTTTAGGACGACTTGCGCGTAACAAATCCACTAAAGAGCCTTGAGATTGATGCGACTCGTAGGTCAGACAAACTTGTTCTTCACCTCCCGTAATCACGCTATAATAACGTTGAAATATTGGGATAAAATCTCTCAAGAAATCCTTACGCTTAGCATAAATATTGGCCGCATGCTTAGCCATAACCTCTTCATATGTTTCTAAAATTTCGTCCAAAACAGCATGCTCCATTTTAAGCATAACATTGCGTTGTTGTAATGCTTTATTATAATGTTGTAGAGCGTACAAATATTCAGAATCAAACTGCGAGATCACCATATCCATAAAACGACGGCGCACATCACTACCACCAGCAATCAAAGTACTATCTGCAGGTGAAATCATAACCAACGGAATCAGTCCAATATGTTCAGCAATTCGCTTATAACTCTTCTGGTTTCGCTTAAATGTTTTTTTACGTCCATACGATAAGCCACAATAGATTTCATCTTGAATATCCTGTTCTTCTTCATTTTCAGATAACGAATACACCCCTTTAACCACAGCAAAATCTTCACCGTGCCGTATTGAAGGAGTATCGGTAGATCCCATCAATCCCTTAGTAAATGAAAGCATATAGATTGCTTCCAACAAGTTGGTTTTACCCATTCCGTTAGCCCCTATAAAACAATTTAGTTTAGGGGAAAAGTGCATATTCGCTTCCGCTATATTTTTGAATTGTGTAATGGATAATCTATTCAGTTTCATACATATTGTGTCAAATCATCGGCTTAGTATACTCTCTAATAAGCCTTATAAAGAAGGACAAAAATACAAAGAAATAATGGTTTCACCCGCGGCTCTACTGGAAAACTATCCTAAAAAAGAAAGAATGATAGATAAAATAAAGCATGATGAAAAAAAGGTGTGAATAAATTTCCAAGAAAGAGAGAAAAAAGTTACTTTTGTTCCCCAGATTCCTTTCGTTTTATTATGATCAATCCAGAAACTGATAAAGTGACAGGTTTCTTTTTTGCGAATCTAATAGAAATAATAACAAAATCAAATTATAGAAATGACAAACAAGAATCAAGAAGCAGAACACATCGAGAGTGAGTCTACAACTCATGCCGAGGGTTTTATTATCAAAAACATCAATAAGTTTTTGACTGCTCTCCTAGCTATAGTCGTAGTAGTTATTGCTGTTATTGCTTACGGTCACCATATTGTTGAACCTAAAGAAGCTAAAGCTCAAGAAGCTTTATACCCAAGTCAAAACTATTTTATGCAACAACAATTTAAATTGGCACTTGAAGGAGATAGTATTAGTAGTATCGGTTTTATCGCTATCACTAAAAAATATGGTAACACTCCAGCAGGTAATCTTGCTCATGCTTATGCAGGCCTATGCTACAAAAAACTTGGTCTAAACGACAAAGCCATCAAAGAACTTGAAGCTTTTCATGCAGAGGATAAACAAATTGCTCCAGCTATTCTAGCTGCAACAGCAAATTGTTATGCAGATGCAGGTCAAACAGAAAAGGCAGCTGGAATGCTTATTGATGCCGCTGACCGTGCTAATGCAGTAACACTTAGTCCGATCTACTTGTTAAACGCTGGTCAATTGTACCAAGCAGCTAAGCAATACCAAAAGGCAATTGCAACTTTTGAACAAATCAAAAAAGAATATCCTAATAGTCAATTAGGACGTGGGATTGAACGCTATATCGAACAAGCGAAAGCTCAAGCTGGCGTATAATCTCAAGTAGGTTTATTTATAACCTATAAAAAAATAGTCGGGCGTGCGCTATACATCTTTCAATGTATGTCGTACGCCCGAAATCTATTACGATAGGAAACGTACAATAATCATTTATAAAACATATAATTATGGCAACAGCTTATCATAATTTATCTGACTATGACCCATCAACAGTTCCAAATGCTGAAAACATGCGTTTTGGCATCGTGGTATCTGATTGGAACGAAAACATTACTTTCGCCCTTCTTGATGGTGCCATTGAAACGCTAAAGCGTCATGGATGTTTAGAAGAAAACATCACCGTAATGCATGTACCTGGTAGTTTCGAACTTATTTATGGTGCACAACAATTCACACTAGCAAAATCATACACAGGACAAGGGCATAAAGTAGACGCTGTTATTGCTATTGGATGCGTCGTACGTGGAGACACTCCTCACTTTGATTATGTATGTCAAGGTACCACACAAGGGATTGCACACCTCAACGCCACACAAGAAATTCCCGTAATCTATTCATTGATTACTACAAACACTATGCAACAAGCAGAAGATAGAGCGGGTGGTAGTCTTGGCAACAAAGGAGATGAAGGAGCTATCACAGCAATTAAGATGGTTGACTTTGCACGTCAACTATAAGTGTAGCTTTTGATACACTCTCTTCCTTTTACTACGTTTTTTAAGAGATATGCTTTAATCAATGGCTTCTTTCCTTTATGCGTGTCGATTCAAACGTTTGGTCCCATCGATTCAAAC
>ERZ795048.2115-NODE-2115-length-16458-cov-7.312199_pt1 | contig 16458 bp, 8 predicted proteins | sample MGYA00375132_ERZ795048 | MGnify/ENA primary metagenome ERZ795048 (study PRJEB30177, sample SAMN05720225) | activated sludge metagenome | isolation source: Anaerobic digester | place: Hong Kong | collected 2014-12-17 ...
ATACATTTTCAACAGACTCGTCCCCACTCCCGCTCTGTCATTCTGAGGAAGCGCAACGACCGAAGAATCTCTGACTAATCGTTTCCATCGTCCGCTGTATAGACCGGGGAGACAGCTAACCTGCATTTCTCACCAGCGCAGGTTAAAAATCTTGATAAGGCTGATCAATACAAGGAACAGCGAGTGAGTGGCGAGGAAGCACACTGTGAGGTATGCAACTCATGCACAGAGCATAGCTTGTGCATGTCACCCGGCGCAGCAGGACAGGTGTTATCACGATCTTCCGGATTTCTCTGTTAGAAATCCGGGCTAACTCATCATCAGACTTTTCCAAGGGTGCAGAAACAGACCTTATGCCTCGCTATGATATCCTTGTTGTTACCGCGCTGTTTAATATTAGGTTTTTATTATTATAACATATTAATCGCCGAACTTCCCGTATCACCGACATGAAATAATTCCAACCACGCCAATCCATTCCGACTCGACTTCCGCAGGCCGCCCGCTCAAAAATCGCCCGCTCCCGGGCCCGGGCCGTGTTCCACATAATCCATGTCAAGAATATCTCCCGCCGGCGTGAAAAAATCGCGGACCGTTTCGTAGATCGACACCACTATCAGCACAACATAATGATACGCCGCATAAATACCAAACAAAATCATCAACAGCGTCTTTATTTTTTCAAACATACCGCACCCCCCCTTGATCATATTCCACCTCTATAATACCCCTCCGCCGTGACGAAAATCTCACCCTGTATCACGACTAATATTTTATAGGCTCACACTGGGTGATCTGTTATATAATTATCTGACGTATAAAATTTGTGGATTGAGTTCCATCGGGGGGCGGGGCGCGCTATGAACAGGTTTCTCCTTTTTGCTTTTCTTTTGACTGTTGCTGTTTTCGGAACCTGCCGTTTTGCTGCGGCGGAGGTTTCGGTTATTCCGAGGCCGTTGTCGGTCGAGGAGACGGGCGGGTTTTTCACGCTGACGGCGGATGCGGTGATTGCGGCGGATGCGGAGTCGAGCGTGGTGGCGGAGTTTTTAGCGGGGCTGGTTGCTCCGGCGACGGGTTTCGGGCTGAAAGTTGTGGACGGCTCGGCGGGCGCGGTCAGGCTTGCCGTAGACGGCGTGGTTGCGGACCGGCTGGGGCCGGAGGGCTACACGCTGGTGGCCGGGGCGGACGGCGTGGAGATTCGCGGCGGCTCGGCGTCGGGGGTGTTTTACGGCGTGCAGACGCTGCGCCAGTTGCTCCCGGCGGAGATCGAGAGCGGCGTGCCGGTGAGCGGCGTGGCATGGCGGGTTCCGTGCGTGCGCGTCGAGGACGCACCCCGTTTCAAATGGCGCGGGCTGATGCTGGATGTCGGGCGTCATTTTTTTCCAAAAGAATTCGTGATGAAATATATCGACACGATGGCGATGTACAAGATGAACAGCTTGCATATTCATCTCACCGAGGACCAGGGGTGGCGGATCGAGATCAAGGCGTTTCCCGCGCTTACGAAGATCGGCGCGTGGCGGAGCGAGAGCAAAATTCGTGATGAGCTGACGGGCAGCCCCGCGGGCCCGGCGCACGGGGGATTTTTCACGCAGGACGATATGCGCGAGATTATCGCGTTTGCGGAGTCGCGGTTTGTCAATATCGTGCCTGAGATCGAGATGCCGGGCCACGCGCAGGCGGCGATTGCGAGCATACGGGGTCTGTCATGCGTGGATAAGAAGTTCCCGGTGAGCCGTCACTGGGGCGTGCATCGCGAGGTGTACTGCGCGGGCAAGGAGAAGGTGTTCAATTTCCTTGAAACCGTGCTTTCGGAGGTTGTGGAGTTGTTCCCGGGCGAGTATGTGCATATCGGCGGCGACGAGGTCCCGAAGGAGCGCTGGCGCGCGTGCCCGGATTGCCAGGCGCGGATCAAGGCGGAGGGATTGAAAAACGAGGACGAGCTGCAGAGCTATTTCATAAAAAGAATAGAGAATTTCATGGACAGCAAGGGCAAGAGGATTATCGGCTGGGACGAGATTCTCGAGGGCGGGCTGCCGCCGCGCGCGACGGTGATGAGCTGGCGCGGGATCAAGGGCGGCATCCAGGCGGCGATCGAGGGCCACGATGTCGTGATGAGCCCGACGAGCCATTGCTATTTCGACTACAAGCAGGCGGAAAAAGGCGAACCGAATCCTGTCGGTTCTCTGACAACGCTCGAAGAGACTTATTCTTACGAGCCGGTGCCGGATGTGCTGACGCCGGAACAGGCGAAGCATGTGCTCGGCACGCAGGGCAACCTGTGGACGGAGCGTGTGGATACGCAGGAGCATGCCATGTATATGACATACCCGCGCGCTATCGCGCTGTCGGAGGTAGGCTGGACACGCGCGGACCTGAAGAGCTGGCCGGATTTCGCAAAGCGCGTCCTGCCTGCGCTGGACCGGCTTGATGCCCTCGGGGTGAACAACCGTAAACCAACTGCTTCGGAACTGCCCTGACTCGACTGCTTGTTGTTTCGTTACTTCATTCGAAAGGAACTCCCGATGCGCAGACTTTTTTCTGTTGTTTTAGTTTTTGCATTTCTCGTTACTGCCGCCGCCGCGTTGTGCGACTACAGCTACGACGGTGCCCCGGACTGGGAAAATCCGTATATATTTGAAATCAACCGCGAGCCGGCTCACGCTACGCTCACGCCCTGCCCCGATGCAGCGTCGGCACTGACCGAATCCGGATCGCCATGGGTTTATTCGCTTAACGGAGACTGGCTTTTCAACTGGGCGAAGGAACCCGCGCTGCGGCCTGCGGATTTCTATGAAACCGGTTTCGATTCGTCAGGCTGGGCGTCTATCCCGGTGCCGTCGAACTGGCAGTTGCACGGCCACGGCGTTCCGATCTACGTGAATGTGAAGTACCCGTTCAAGAAAAATGCGCCGCGTGTCACCGACGCGCCGGATGACGAGTCGTGGACATCGTTCATGCACCGCAACCCGGTGGGTTCTTATCTCAAATCTTTCAATCTGCCTGACGGATGGGCGGCGCGTCGCACTTTTGTCGTGTTCGACGGTGTGGACTCCGCGTTTTACCTGTGGGTGAACGGCGTGAAGGCGGGCTACAGCCAGGACAGCCGCCTGCCCGCGGAGTTCGACATCACGGATTACGTCCGGGAGGGTGCGAACACGCTCGCGGTGGAAGTCTACCGCTGGTGCGACGGCAGCTATATGGAAGACCAGGACATGTGGCGGTTGAGCGGTATCTACCGAGATGTGAAACTGGTGTCGCGCTCCGATCTGATGATCCGCGACTATTTCGCGCTGCCCCAGCTCGACAGGGAGAACATCGATGCGCGACTGTCCGTCCGCGTTAGTATCCGTAATTACGGCACGTCTGAAAAATCCGCCCGCGTCGCGCTGTCACTTCTTGACGCCGGCAGCCACGCGGTTTTCGAACCCCTCACCGAACCGGTGACAGTCCCCGCGAACGGCGAGTCCGTGATCGAGTTCAAGCAGCCTGTCGCGAACCCTGCGAAGTGGTCCGCCGAGGTGCCTAACCTGTACAGGCTGGTTATCTCGCTGGAGAACGCGGACGGCGGGGTTATCGAATCGGTGGCGGGCGACGTGGGGTTCAGGTCGGTAAGGATCATTGGTGACAGGCTGCTGGTCAACGGCAGACAGATAATGATAAAAGGAGTCAACAGGCACGAGCACGATATCGAAACGGGCCATTACATCACGCGGGAAAGCATGTTGCGCGATATACTGGTGATGAAACGTAACAACATCAACGCCGTGCGGACGAGCCATTACCCGAACGCGGAGGAATGGTACAGGCTGTGCGACCGCCATGGGATATATGTTTTCGACGAGGCTGATATAGAATCGCATGATTACCGCAGCAACCAGATCCAGCGAATATCGAACGAGCCGGATTTCGAGCCTGCGACCGTGGCGCGGGTGAGCCGCATGGTCGAGCGCGACAAGAACCACCCGTGCATCATCGCGTTCTCTCTCGGCAACGAATGCGGGATCGGCAACAACCTTAAGTCCGCGCGGAAATGGGTCAGGAAACACTACCCGATGTTCGTCGTTTCGCACGAGTCCGGCAACAGCTTCCACAGCGATGTCTACTGCCCCATGTACCCGGCGCCCGACGAGATACGGAAGAAATGGGACGCTTTCGGGAAAAAGCGCCCCATGTTACTGATCGAGTACGCTACGTCGAGCGGCAACAGCAACGGCGGGATCGAAGGATACATGGATTTCTTCAACACGCACGATTTCATTCACGGCGGTTTCATCTGGCAATTCTCCGATCTCGCGCTTCCCAAAAAAGCAGCGGACGGATCGGAGTTCCCTGCATACGGCGGCGATTTCGGGGACATCCCAAATGACGGGACCTCGACCTTCAACGGTATCATGCTGCCGGATCACACGCCGAAACCATACATGCATGAAATAAAGTGGGCATACCGCGACATATATGTCGAGCCGTTGGACGCGGTTTCGGGCCGAGTGCTGATAAGCAACAGAAACCTTTTCCGTAACCTGTCATACACGAAGGCCGGGTGGGAACTGACGGAAAACGGGGCTGTCATACAGTCCGGCGACCTGCCCTCTACGGACGTTCCCGCGGGTGAATCCCGTGAATACACGCTCGGTTTCAAAAAGCCCGATCTGCGACCCGGCGCGGAGTACCACGCGAAAGTCATTTTCCGGCTCGCCGCCGATACGCCCTGGGCCGGCGCCGGGTATATTGTTGCGCAGGACCAGTTCGCAGTACCGTTCGACACACCACCCGCGCGTGATGAATCGTCTTCAGACACCGAGATAACAGTCACCGAATCCGGCAGAGATATTACGATTGATGCAGGGGACATTAAAGCCGTTTTCGGTCGGGAGTCCGGCAATCTGGAATCTCTTGTGTTCATCGGCGCGGAACTGCTCGCGTCGCCGGTGAAGCCGAACCTGTGGCGGCCCGCGGTAGATCGCGACCCTGAAAAGAACGGCGAATATTCCTGGCGCGACATCGAATCAGGCCTGAAAACCGTATCGGTCGCATCAACGCGCACCGATGAATATTCAATAAAAATCGAATCGGTGAAAGCATTGTCCGACAACAGTGTTAGGTTGACAACCGGCTATACGGTTACCGGCGGCGGGCTCCGCATTGAGAGCAGAATCGAGGCCGACCCCGCGCTGCCGGAGATGATGAGGCTGGGCATCCGATTCGAGATGCCGCGCGCGTATTCTAATGTGATCTGGTTCGGGCGCGGACCGCAGGAGAGCTACGCCGACGGCAAACGCGGCGCGGCTGTCGGGCTGTACAGGTCCACGGTGGAAGATATGGTCACGCTGTTCGGGCGGCCACAGGATTATGGCAACAGGACAGACGTCCGCCGCGCGACGTTCACCGCCGGAGACGGCTCCGGTTTGAAGGTGTCGGGCGATCCGCTGTTCGAGTTCAGCGCGTGGCCTTTCACTCTCGATGCAATCAGCGGCGCGGCTCATATCAACGAGGTAAAGCCTTCGGGCAAAGTGCTGATCAACATCAGCGCGCGCAACAGGGGCATCGGCAACACGTCCATAAGAAAAGCGATTCCGGACAGGTCGGGAGCCATCCCGGCAGGCGACTACAGCTATTCGTTCACGATAACGCCGGTGATTTCGCCTGATCCCGATTGACGGGCGGGCAGGTTTACGGTTTATATATAGAATGAAAACAGCACGACAGGGGGAGGAACCATGAAACACATCCTTACAATATTTTCAGCCGCATTTATGCTTGCGGTTTTTTCAATCGTCGCGTTCGCGTCTGACGAAAGCCTCGAATGGGAGAATCCCCGGGTATTCGGAATAAACAAGGAGCCGGCGCACGCGACGCTGACGCCCTACCCCGACGCCACATCGGCGCTGGGCGAAACGTCTTCGCCGTGGATAAAGTCGCTTAACGGCGACTGGCTGTTCAACTGGGTTAAAGAGCCGGCGCTGCGCCCGGTGGATTTCTATAAAACCGGTTTCGATTCTTCCGGCTGGGCGTCCATCCCGGTGCCGTCGAACTGGCAGATCCACGGCTATGGCGTGCCGATCTATGTCAACGTGACATTCCCGTTCCACAAAGACGCTCCGTATGTCATGGGCGAGCCGGAGGACAAAACATGGACCGCTTACAAGAACCGCAACCCGGTTGGCTCGTACCTGAAAAAGTTCACTATCCCGGAGAGCTGGGCCGGACGCGAGACTTTCGTGGTCTTCGACGGCGTGGAGTCGGCGTTCTACCTATGGATCAACGGCGAGAAGGCCGGTTACAGCCAGGGCAGCCGCCTGCCTGCCGAGTTCAACATTACGAAATACCTGAAGCCCGGCGAGAACCTGCTTGCCGCCGAGGTTTACCGCTGGTGCGACGGCAGCTACATGGAAGACCAGGACTTCTGGCGGCTTAGCGGCATCTACCGCGACGTTACGCTCATGTCGCGCGCGCCGCTGCACATCCGCGACTACTTCGCAGAACCCGAGCTTGATAAAAAATTCCGTAACGCGAAACTCAACATAAGGATAAACGCGAGGAACCTCGGCGCGGCAACAGCAAAAGCTTCGGTCCGCGCAACGCTGATCGACGACGGAGGAAAGACGGTTTTCTCCGAGACAACCGGTTCCTCGACGCTGGAGCCCGGCGGCGAAGCGGTTTTCAACCTCAGCCGGATCGTGAACGACCCGAAAAAATGGTCCGCCGAAACCCCGAACCTATACCGTCTCTCGCTCGAACTGCTCGACGGCGCGGGGAACGTCGCCGAGGCGGTCGCGGGCGTTGTCGGGTTCAGGTCGGCGATTATCCGCAAGGGGCAGATTCTCGTCAACGGCGTCCCTATCTACATCAAGGGCGTCAACCGCCACGAGCACGACCCGGATACCGCCCACTACGTATCGCGCGAAATGATGATACGCGATATCGAGATCATGAAACGCCACAACGTCAACGCCGTGCGTACCTGCCACTACCCGAACACGCCGGAATGGTACGAACTCTGCGACCGCTACGGCATCTACGTGCTCGACGAGGCGAACATCGAATCGCACGGGTACGGCAGCGGCGGGTTCCAGAGGATTTCGACCGGCGCCGATTACAAAAAAGCTCATATCGAGCGGATAAGCCGCATGATCGAGCGCGACAAGAACCACCCGAGCGTGATCATCTTCTCGCTCGGAAACGAGGCCGGCGTCGGCGGCAACTTCAAGGCCGCGCGCGCATGGATCAAGAACAACTACCCGCGCTACATCGTCTCATACGAATCGACAAACAGCTACCACAGCGATATTCTCTGCCCGATGTACGCGAGGGTCGAGGGCATACCTTACTACTGGCAGGCGCAGGGCAAGAAGCGCCCGATGGTGCTGATCGAGTACGCACACGCGATGGGTAACAGCGTCGGCAATTTCAAAGAATACTGGGACCTGTTCGAATCCCACAGGTCGCTCCAGGGCGGCTTCATCTGGGACTGGGTGGACCAGGGGCTGCGAGAAAAAACCGCCGACGGAAAAGAATACTGGGCATACGGCGGCGACTACGGAGACCAGCCCAACGATTTGAATTTCAACTGCAACGGGCTGGTCCAGCCGGACCGGAACCCGAACCCGTCACTGCTCGAAGTGAGAAAAGTTTACCAGAACATCAGTGTCGAGCCGGTCGACGCCGCGGCGTGCAAAGTTAAAATCAAGAACAAGAATTCGTTCCTCGGCCTCTCTTACGCGAAAGCGTCGTGGGAGCTGATCAGCGACGGTGCCCCGGTGCAGGCCGGCGCGCTGGAACTGCCCGCCGTCCCGCCGATGAAATCCAAAACCATCGATATCCCCGTGGATACCTCTAAGCTCACGCCGGGCCATGAATATTTTATGAAGGTAACGTTCGCCCTCGCGGAAGATCAATCGTGGGCACCCGCCGGCCACATCGTCGCATGGGACCAGTTCGAGGTTCCCGTTCCACCCGCCGCCGCTGAAAAACCTGAACCGGCGCCCGCCGCTTCACTCTCGGAAACACCGGATTCGTTCATAGTGTCCGGAGACGGTTTCATGGCCGCGTTCAGCCGCGCGACCGGTGAACTTGTTTCATACGAGGCAGGCGGAAAGCAGCTTCTCGCCCGCCCGCTCACGCCCAATTTCTGGCGTCCTTCAACCGACAACGACAAGGGCAACAAAATGCCCGAGCGACTCGGGTTCTGGAAAGACGCCGCGCCCGACCGCGCGACCGCGAACGTGTCTGCCGCCGAAGACGGCGGCGCGGTCGTCATCCGCGCTGAAGCTACACTTCCGGACGGCAGGTCTCCGCTGACAACCACTTTCAATGTCCGCGGCGACGGCAGAATAACCGTTTCGCTCAAGCTCGAAGCCGATGAGAAGCTTCCCAACCTGCCGCGATTCGGCATGCAGGCCGCGTTGCCGGAAAGCATCCACAATGTCAGGTGGTACGGGCGCGGACCGCACGAGAATTACCCGGACAGGAAAACCGGCGCGGCCATCGGCATATACACCCTGACCGCCGAGCAGATGTATCACCCCTACGTCGAACCCCAGGAATACGGAAACCACTGCGACACCCGCTGGGTGGAATTCACGGACAACACCGGGTTCGGGCTGCGCGCGGAAGGCGCGCCGACAATCGATTTCAGCGCATGGATTTTCTCCATGCAGAACATAGATGATTCGTTCCATCCCTATGAACTATCGCCCGCTGATTTCATCACGATCAATCTCGATTACCGACAGCGCGGCGTCGGCGGCGACGACAGTTGGGGCGCGCTGCCGATGAAGAAATACCGGCTCGAGCCCGGCAGCTACGGCTACGAATTCACAATCATGCCTATCGGCGGATAAAAAAGAGGTGCTTTTTGAAAAAACTGATTCTCGTATCGCTTCTCATTGCGATCATGTTTTCATGCTGCAGCCTGTCGGCGGAAGAAACCGGGTTCGACGGACTCGTGTTGAGATACCGCGATCCCGCGAAGCAATGGACGGATGCGCTGCCGATCGGCAACGGGCGGCTGGGCGCGATGGTGTTCGGCGGCGTGGGGCTCGAACAACTCCAGCTCAACGATGATACCCTCTGGGCGGGCCGGCCGCGCGACTGGAACAACCCCGGCGCGAAAGACGCCCTGCCCGATGTGCGGCGTCTCGTTTTCGAGGGCAGATACCTTGAAGCGGACAAAGAATCAAAACGCATGATGGGCCCTTACACCCAGCCTTATATGCCGCTGGGCGACCTTTACATAAAAATGAGCCACGGGAATAAAAAAGAAAAATACGCGCGGTCCCTCGACATCGATTCCGCGGTCGCGACCACGCGGTACGTCGTCGACGGCGTGACGTTCACGCGCGAGGTCTTCGCATCGAATCCCGATGATGTCATCGTTGTACGCATAACCGCCGACGCCCCGGGCGCGGTGGGTTTCAGGCTCTCCCTCGACAGCGAACTGCGGTCGCGCTCCAGAACAAATGGCGACACGGTGATAATGCGCGGCAAAGCCCCTAAACACGCCGAGCCGCCCAAATTCGGCGTACTGAAACCGCAGGTGTATTCGAAAACCGCGGACGGCGAAGGTATGAACTTCGACGTTCTGGCAAGGGTTATCAACACCGGCGGTAGCTTATCCGCGAATGATGCCGAACTGACACTTTCCGGCGCGGACGCGGCGACGATTATCGTCAGCGCGGCAACCAGTTTCAACGGCTACGACAAATCCCCCGGGCTCGACGGGGTTGACCAGTCGGCAATCGCCGCGGGCAGGCTGGAGTCCGCTGCGGATAAAAGCTACGAACAGCTCAGGCACGCGCACATCGACGACTACCGGTCGCTGTTCCGCCGCGTCTCGATCGATCTCGGGCCGTCGCCGGGCAATTCAGAAAAATCTCCGACCGACAGGCGCGTATCAAAATACGGAGGCGGCGACCCTCGGCTCGTGCGCCTGCTGTTCCAGTACGGTCGCTACCTTCTCATATCGAGCTCGCGGCCCGGCACGCAGCCGGCCAACCTCCAGGGCCTGTGGAACAATAAAATCAACCCGCCCTGGAACAGCAACTACACGATCAACATCAACACCGAAATGAACTACTGGCCCGCGGAGGTCACCAATATATCTGAATGCGCCGAACCGCTGTTCCGCATGATCCGCGAGCTGTCCGGCAACGGCGCGGAAACCGCCCGCGTCAACTACGGCGCGCGCGGCTGGACGGCTCACCACAACTCCGACCTCTGGCGGCAAACCGCGCCCGTCGGCGCGTACGGCAAGGGCGACCCCGTGTGGGCGATATGGCCGATGGGCGGCGCGTGGCTCTCCACTCACCTGTGGGAACACTACCTGTACAGCGGCGACATGGACTTCCTCCGCGAGGCCTACCCCGTGATGAAAGGCGCGGCCCTGTTCCTGCTCGACTGGCTCATCGAATCGCCGGACGGCTACCTCGTCACATGTCCGTCGACGTCGCCGGAGCACAAGTTCCACTCGCCGGAAGGCGGGCTCGCGGCTGTCAGCGCGGGCAGCACAATGGACATGTCGATCACCGCCGAACTTTTCACCGATTGCATCGAAGCCGCGGCAGTCCTCGGCACGGACACCGGATTCAGCAATGAGCTGCGCGACGCGGTTTCACACCTGAGGCCTCACCGCATCGGCGCGGACGGCGGACTCCAGGAATGGGAACACGACTTCAAGGACCAGGACATACACCACAGGCACTTCAGCCACCTGTTCAGCGTTCACCCCGGCAGGCTGATCACGCAGAAAAGAGCGCCGGAACTTTTTGCCGCCGCGCGGCGCGCGCTCGAAATCCGTGGCGACGGGGGCACCGGCTGGTCACTCGGGTGGAAAATCCTCATGTGGGCAAGGTTCCGCGAAGGCGACCACGCGAAACGTCTTGTAGATAATGTGCTCAACCTGACCGGCACGGAACTCACCGCGTTCAGCTCGGGCGGCGGCGTGTATCCGAACCTCTTCGGCGCCCACCCGCCATTCCAGATCGACGGCAACTTCTCGTTCACCGCGGGCATCGCTGAAATGCTCATGCAGAGCCATGAGGGCGAAATCAACCTGCTGCCCGCCCTGCCGTCCGCATGGCCCGACGGCAGCGTGACCGGGCTGCGTGCGCGCGGCGGGTTCGAAATCGACATCGCATGGCGCGGCGGCAAACTCGTTTCCGCGAAGATACTGTCCCTTAACGGCAATCCCTGCCGCGTCCGTTACGGCGGCGTCACAACCGAATTCGAGACTTCGCGCGGACAGGCCTTCGAACTCGGACCCGGCCTTGAATAAAACATGGAGAACCACCATGCATATTAAGCGCATATATCCCGTCTTATTTTTGATTTCGCTGATACTGACATCATCGGCGGCGTCCGGTTCGGTTAAGCTGGAGCCGGGTGACACCGAAGCGGATGTCGTGCGCAAGGCGTCGGGCGTGCGGCCTTCGGACCGCCAGCTCAAGTGGCAGTCGCTCGAATACACGGCGTTCATCCATTTCGGCATGAACACTTTCACCGGCAAAGAGTGGGGCGACGGCACGGAAGACCCCGCGCTCTTCAACCCGTCGGAGTTCGACGCGAAGCAGTGGGCGCGAACGCTCAAAGACGCGGGTTTCAAACTCGTAATACTCACGGCCAAGCACCACGACGGCTTCTGCCTCTGGCCGAGCAAGTACACTGAACACTCGGTGAAAAACAGCCCGTGGCGCGGCGGCAACGGCGACGTCGTGCGCGAGGTGTCGGACGCATGCCGGGATGCCGGACTGAAATTCGGCGTGTACCTCTCGCCCTGGGACCGCCATGAGCGCTCGTTCGGCAAACCAAAATACAGCGAATATTACAAAAATCAATTGCGCGAACTGCTTACGGAATACGGCGACATTTCGGAAGTCTGGATGGACGGCGCCTGCGACTGGATGAGCGACATAAGGTGCCGCTCGAAGAAATACGACTGGAAGGGAATCTTCAGCCTTGTGCGCGAACTCCAGCCCGGGGCGGTGATCTCCATCAGCGGGCCGGACGTGCGCTGGGTCGGCAACGAGGCCGGCAGGGGCCGCGACAGCGAGTGGAGCGTCCAGCCGGGCGGCATAAAAGCCGCGGACCCCGATCTCGGAAGCATCCCCCGCCTGCTCGAAGCCGCGAAAACCGGCGAATCTCTCCGATGGCACCCCGCACAGACCGACACTTCCATCCGCCCCGGCTGGTTCTACCACGAAAACGAAGACGGCAGCGTGAAATCACTTTTCGACCTGGTGGAAATCTATTTCAACTCCGTCGGCGGCAACTCGCAGCTGCTGCTCAACATCCCGCCGGACAAACGCGGCCTCATCCACGAGAACGACGCGGCCCGCCTGCTCGAATTCCGCGAACTGCTCGACGATTTTTTCGACGACGACCTCGCGCTCGGATGCCGGGCGTCATCGCCCGATTCGCGCGGACAGGATGAAACCCTCGCGGCCAACACCGTGGACGGCAACACGAATACTTTCTGGAGCACTTCGCCCGGCGTGAATTCCGCTTCGATAGAATACGATCTCGGCGCTCCGGCGGAATTCAATATCGTATCCGTCAGCGAGTTCATCGCGCTCGGGCAGCAGGTCGAATCATTCGCAATCGACGCGCTTGACGGGGACAACTGGGTCGAGATCACAGCAGCCACAACAATCGGGCATAAAAGGCTTCTCAGGTTCGATACCGTGACCGCTCGGAAAGTCCGGCTGCGAATTATCGATTCACGCGGCGTGCCCGCGATCTCGGGCTTCAGCCTCTACCACCACCAATGGCCCGGACCGGAAAAAGCAGACGCCCTCCCCCCGCTTCCGGCGGGGAAAAAGTTCAAGCTCGTCTGGAGAGACGAGTTCGACGGCGTCACTCTAGACACGTACAAATGGGAAACCGTGGACGGCAAACGGCGCGACGGCTGGTGGAGCGGCGATGCGGTGTCGCTCGACGGCAACGGCAACATGCGGATACGAACATACCGCGACGGCGGCAAATACATCGACGGTTGCGCACGCACCCGCGGCAGGTTCGAGCACGCTTACGGCTACTATGCCGCCAGGGTCAGGCTGCAACAAACCCACGGCCACTGGTCGGCGTTCTGGCTCTACAACGCGAGCGTCGGCAACATCGGCAACGGCAGCGCGGACGGCGCGGAGATAGACATCTATGAAAAAAACTCGCTCGACAACATCGTGCTGCATAACATCCACTGGGACGGCTACGGACCGGACCACAGGAGAGTCGGCTCCGAAACGAATGCCCACAACATCATGAAAGGGTTCCACACATTCGGCCTGCTGTGGGCTCCCGATTTCTACGCTTTCTATATCGACGGCGTGGAGACATGGCGAACAACAGCCGACGGCGTCTGCTCCGAGCCGCTCTACATCAAGCTCAGCGACGAGATCGGCGAGTGGGCCGGCGACATCGCGACCGCAAATCTGCCGGACGACTTCCTCATCGACTACGTTCGAGTGTATGATATTGTGGATGAGTGACCGGCGTTCAGAACCGGCTCAGCCGTACCCTTGCGGACACATCATATAATTTTGATCAAAAGAATCCCCTGTGTTTGCACCTGGGTAAGGATTGCCGGGTTGTATAACGATATCGTGGAGAGAAGCGCAATTGTCGCGCTTCTCGTCAAGAAGTTTTGAAAGAGTGTGAGAAAACTTTACTGTTTTCTCACGTATTTTGATACCCTGTCCGCTTACGGCGGGGCAGTTCATTAATTCGGCAGTATTTTTATGTCTGACATCAACTGGCGGCACGCTGTAAACTCAGTTCGTAACCTCGACGATTTCGTGTTGCTCGAAACCGGCTTGCCGACGTGCGGCGAACGCCACAATTTCATTTTTACCGCGCCCGAAAAACAATTCGCGCCCCGGACAAAGCACGAGGCCGAAACCGCGATCGACGATATCGGGAACGGCGTGCGCGACGGCCTGTGGGCCGCAGGATTCTTTACATACGAACTCGGGTACTGCTTCGAGGATGCGTTCGAGCCGCCCGCGCCGCAGTCTCTTCCCCTGCTCCGGCTCGGGCTCTACCGCGAACCGCTGATATTCGACACTGAAAGCGGCGGGTTGCTGTCGGGAGACATATCTTCGCTGCCCGTGCCCCGCCATCCTGCGGAAAACGGGTTCTCCATCTCCGAGCCGGTTCTAAGCGAAACCCGGCAGCGCTACGACTCGAACATAAGCAGGATCAAGCGGCTGATCGAGCGCGGCGACACCTACCAGATCAACCACACCTTCAGGCTGAACTTCCAGGCATGCGGCGACCCCGTCGCGCTGTACATGCGTCTGCGCGACAGGCAGAATGCGGCTTACTCCGGGATCGTCCGCGACGGCGACACCTGGATACTCTGCCTTTCGCCGGAGCTTTTCTTCCGAATAAGCGGCGGCAGAATCGAGGTTCGCCCGATGAAAGGGACGGCGAAACGCGGCGCAAACGCGGAGGAGGACGCGCGGCTGAAAGGCTTTCTCCGCAGCGACGAAAAAAACCGCGCCGAAAACGTAATGATACTCGACCTGCTGCGAAACGACCTCGGCAGGGTCGGCCTCCCGTGCTCGGTCCGCGTTTCACGGCTTTTCGATATAGAAACATATAAAACACTTTTCCAGATGACATCCACCGCTGTCGCGGATCTCGATCCCTCGATTGGGCTGCGCGACCTGCTTTCGAGACTCTTTCCGTCCGGCTCGATAACCGGCGCTCCGAAAATCAGGTCAATGCAGATCATCCGTGAGCTCGAAAACACGCCGCGAGGAGTTTACACCGGCTCGATCGGGTTCATCGCGCCGGGCATGAAATCATCGGTTTTCAACGTCGCGATCCGCACCGTCACAATACGCGGCACCGACGCCGAACTCGGTATCGGCGGCGGAATCGTCTACGATTCGCAACCTCAGTCAGAGTGGGACGAAGCACTGCTGAAAGCAGGGTTCCTGCTCGGCTGCTTCGAGGAAAACGGGCCGCGTGATTTCGCCCTGATCGAAACCATCCGCTGGACGCCCGGCGAGGGCTACTTTCTGCCGGACGCGCACCTGCGGCGTCTCGGCGCATCCGCCGCCGAACTCGGGTTCGGGTTCGACGCGGAAAAAATAATGAAACTCCTGCATGACACGGAACGGAATTTCGACGATCCCGGCGGCAGGCGGGTCAGGCTCCTTATGAATCGTGACGGAGCGGTTACCCTCGAATCCTCAGGGCTGCCCTCCGCGCCACGGCTGCCCTCGCTCACCGCCATCGCGGAAAAAGCCGTCCTGTCGTCCAACCCGTTTCTCCGCCATAAAACAACCGTGCGGGGTTTCTACGACCGGCAACTGACGGAATACAGGAGCAGAGGCTTCTTTGATGTGATTTTCACAAATGAACGCGGGGAGATCACCGAGGGGGCGATCTCCAATGTCATTATCGAGAAAGACGGAAAACTTTATACGCCGCCGCTGCGGTGCGGACTGCTCAACGGGGTGATGCGCGGGCACCTTGTGGAACGGGGCGAGGCAGTCGAAAAGGAACTGTATCCCGAAGACCTCCGTGAAGCCGGCGCGCTGTACCTTTGCAACTCGGTGCAAGGGATGGTTAAGGCCGAACTCGCCACGACGGATCATGCGGCATCGTCGCTCACCGGCACATCCAGTCCGTAAGCCACGCCGGCATCACGATCGCTCGGGTCGAGCAGCGCCTGGCAATTCGGACACCACAGCATCCCCGACCTCGGATGAAACAACATCCTGCCCCCGCAACCCTGTGTCCCGCAGTCTATCCTCTCGTTGCGCAGCAGCAGCCGCGGCACCGGCCAGTCCTCGTTCCACACACAATCCGACCAGTCCACGGACTCCAGCGCAAGCATCATCCTGCACTCTTCCGGCGCAGCCCGCCTGCCCGCAAGCCGCGCCGCGAGTGTTCCGAAACGCTCGTCGACAAAACTGCGCCGCGGCCTCAGCCGATTGTTCTCGTCCAGCACGCTGTCTATGCCCGTAATCATCTCGTCTATCTCTTTGCTTATTCCTGCTGCTTTTATTCTTTTCTTCGCCATTTTCGTTCTCCCTTTCCGGGCCGCCGCCCGCTCGCTTTTCCTCGCCGCCCCGCGACTGTCATAACTATAAACACAGGGTGTGACATTTTTTTAGGACGGCGGCAGGTTCTGCTCCATCCCTGCAATGACATACCAGATAACACCAGGCGTCCACCCCCAACCCCTCATCCCGTTTAAGGACTGCACGCACAAAGAACGGCGCTTTGTACGTGGCACACAGAAAAATGTTTTTTACATTAAGGCGTGGATTCCTGCCTTCGCAGGAATGACAACAACTTCGGGCGCAGAGCGCCCGGCTATCGCGTTACGACGCGGAGCATCGTAACGAGAACAATATTTTTACATTAGGGAGCGGATACCTGCCTTCGAGGCTGTTGAAAAAGTCGGGATTGCCGCGTCGCGCATTGCAAGACAGTTGCAACGCCGCT
>ERZ795048.2118-NODE-2118-length-16427-cov-7.363181_pt1 | contig 16427 bp, 17 predicted proteins | sample MGYA00375132_ERZ795048 | MGnify/ENA primary metagenome ERZ795048 (study PRJEB30177, sample SAMN05720225) | activated sludge metagenome | isolation source: Anaerobic digester | place: Hong Kong | collected 2014-12-17 ...
ATATGATGATCAGAAACAATGGACTTTTCCCGGCAATTGTTTTGATGACATCGTTCCTGTTCCGACACTGCAAAGCATTCTTGAACTAAGGATATTTGGTAAACTCTCAGAGATCCATTTATGGCGAGGATCTGACGGGGAACTGCTGGGCCGAATAGTTAAAGACCTAACATGCGAAGACATCTCGCCACTGTCGCCAAAAGATGAAAGTCGCCTGCTCCTAGGATACCACAGCAGGAAGATCCAGGAATGTGATAACGGATTTGTTCTTGTCAGGGACGACACGGGAGCACGCCAGGTGCTGCCGCAGGTAAATGGCGATGCCCCGCAAAAACTCAATGTTAAGCATTACTTCAACGAAGATGAGGAAACCGGCACGGTGCGATATTGCCTTTGCAGATTTGTGGAGGTAAGTTAATGAGTAAAGATTATAAAAAAAATCAATACAAGCCCAAACAGCAGCAGGGGAAGAAAAAATCCTTCAAAAGTGAAAGCGGTGGCAACCCAAATAATTGCAATAATTCCGGCAACCTCAAAAACAACAAGCTGTGCGAAGGTATCACCGCGCAGAATTGCAAATACAAACAGTGTTCGTACAAATGCAAAAAAGCTTTTAACAGCGGCAATCCGCCCACCCGAGCGCCATACAATTTCATTCCTCTCTACGAAAATCCATACGATGTGAGCGATGGATATCAAATCGCTTCGGGAGAAAAACTGAAACCCTGGGAGAAGAACGATACATACCACCCCGGATTACTCTCAGGTGTCATTCATCTCGATATCAAAACTGAAAAACCAACCTATGTCGGCTGTGGAATCAAGAAGGAAGATGCCGACATGATTAGCAGAATCACAGATCCAGATAAAAAGAAAGCCGCTGAAAAAAAACTGAAACGGGACTTCTTCTTCTCAAACAGTGAAACCCTGGAGCCCGTCATCCCCGGAAGTTCCATAAGGGGCATGACACGGTCTCTCGTTGAAATCCTTACATGCGGCAAGTTCACCGATTTTGTCGATGACAGGTTTATGTACAGGGCAGTGTTCAATAGCGATCCCGTGAACCATGAATATAAAAAAGTTTTCAAGACTCAGGACGGTTTCTATCCGTCCAGAAATATCAAATGTGGATATCTGCACATAAATGGGGTCGATTGGTCTATTATCCCCGCAAATGAACACCTAATAAACGAAGAGCTATTCTCTTTCGTCCACATTACCCCCAAGAAATGGGAAATGAGAAACAACAAGATAAAATACAACGATCAAGATATTATAGGTAGAAAAATCAAGCTTAAACTGCCATCAACTCTGAAGGGAAAACATATAGGCGCAGCCTCAATTAAGTATCCAGTCTGTTGCGATTACATTTTCAAAGATGAACTGGAAATGCTGTCTGGCGTCAAAAAGGCCGAATACAATTCTTACGTTGAAGCCGTAATCTTCCGCACCGGCAGCATGGGAAGCAGAAAGCATTACCATTGCGCGGTCTTTGAAAAACAAATGCAGGATTCAAAATCCATTTCAATCGAAATCCCCGACCGCATTAAAAATGTTTATCTCGATGATACATCCGCAAAAAAGGGAATAGACGCCCGCCCTCTCAAAGACGGATCACCCGTTTTTTATGCTATAGAGAAAAAACAGAATAATGAGAAACTCGTCTTCTTCGGGCCGACAATGTTTTTCAGGCTCCCGTACGAAAAATCTATCTCTGATTATGTCCCGCCCGAACTAAAAAATGAAAAAGCTATAGATATGGCGGAAGCCATGTTCGGCACGGTGGACGACGGGAACAGGATTATTAAAGGCAGGTTGAGTTTCGAGGATGCTCCGCTTGACCCCCAACAAATGGAAAACAACAATAATTTTGATCCATTTCTCCAGACGCCCGCAAACCATCCCGAAAAATATCAAGGGCTGTGGTCTCCGAAAATTCTCGGCGGCCCCAAAGCAACTGCCGTGCAGAATTATCTCCTCCAACACCCGCCCCAGAAAAGAAATGATCCTATTATGAACTGGAACTCAAAGCGCGGAACGGCAAACGCCCTGAAGAATGACGAAACACTGATACGCGGATACAAGCGCTACTGGCACAAGCCAAATGCGGATGAAAATTTCATCTTTGAAAATTTACCCGTGGAAGACAGTCAACATGTAGTCATGAAACCCGTCCGCGGCAGAGTCCACTTCTGCGGGAAAATTAAGTTTAATAATATCACTCACCTCGAACTGGGTGCGCTTCTTGCCGCCCTTGATCTACCCTCCGACATGCGCCACCAGATCGGCATGGGAAAACCCCGCGGCATGGGCAGCGTGCAAATAACACCTACCCTCGAACTGATCGACAGAAAAGAAAGATATCAGAATATGATGTTTGCCACTACCCGAACTCAGGAAAACACCAATGCCGGCGAGTCTTCCGATATAAAAGAACTAAAGAAAAACGCCCTGTCTCTTTTCCTGACAACTTTCGAACGTTGGCTGGGGAAAAAAGAGTGTGAACCACATGTGCAATTATCGTCAAATAGCAATAATGGAAACCACAGCTATGATGACATCAGAAAAAGCATCTGGGAACTTGGAAGAAACAGCGAGTTATCAAAAATAATGGACTGGAAAAACGCCCCCGATCAAAATGACACCGACTACCACCCGATTGGAATATTTCGTGACAATAACTGGTCGAACAGATACATTCTCAGAGAAATAAAACATTTTCCTTTTAATAAAGCAGATTAGTGCTGAATAATTGGCTCAAGAAGAGAACAGTGTTCAGGACTTTCTGATCTCGACTTCAGAACTACAATATTGATTTGTCTAACCCGGATTTCTCACAGAGAAATGCAGGCTAACCATGCTATAAATGGGAAGTCCATAGTGTTCGATATACCAATTATTATATAGGTTTTCTTTTATTTATTTCAAATAAGAGCATATTTCCGAATAGTATCTCGCAGATATTGTATTGATACAAAGATAGTAAGAAAATATGAAATATTTGAAAGGCGAGTGAAGATGATTGAATCGAATCTTACAGGATATTGGCGAATTACCGAAATGGAGATGTGGGACAGCAATTACCTGGATATGGAAGTTGAGTCATATATTAAGTTTGAAGATAACGGAACCGGTGAATTTCAGTTCGGGCTCATCCACGGATGGATAGACGGTGATTTCACCGCCATGGATGAAAAACCCGCAGTAGAATTTTCATGGGAAGGCAACGACGAGATGGACCCGGCTTCAGGCCGCGGCTGGGCGATGCTGGAAGATGATATTACGCTGTCGGGTGAAATATTTTTCCACATGGGAGATGGGTCCGGGTTCACTGCAACAAGGGAGAACAATGATCGGAAGACGAATGAATAAAGGAGATATTTGCTTCAATGGCGAAGAAAAAAAACCAAAAGAGAGATGCCCTTAATGCTCTCCTGGAAGCGGCGGAGGCAAAAGATTTAAGAGCTTTGATAGTGGAGTTAGCAGATGACCGACCGGAGGTGCGCCGCGAGTGTGTCGTTTTTCTTAAGGAACACGTGTCTCTAAAACCGGCATCGAAATCAACAGCCGATGTTGAAGAGGCTTGGGCTTTGTGGGCCGAACTCGAGCCGGACCTTTCCGAACTCGACGAATACGGAGGCGGCGATTACGGCGTTCAGGATTATGTGGTGGAACTCCTTTATCAGCTTGCACAGAAGCTGAGGGAAAACGATATTTCGTGGGAAGTAAGACAGGAATTCCTCGAAGAAGTTCTTCCATACATTAAAAGCAGTAATGCCGGATTGGACGATGATTTATATGAAGTAGCATATGCAGCATGTAAAACGAACGAAGAGGAGCGATACCTTGCGCAGAAATTCGAAACCCTTGGTCCTGATTGGGCAATAGAACACGCGATGAGAATATATAGGGATATAGGTGACCGGGACAAATACCTCGAACTGCATGCTCTGAAAATGAAATACGGCATGGACTATTACGATCTATCAAAATTCTACTGGGATGCCGGAGAAAAGGATAAAGCTGTCGAAGTGGCCCGCGAGGGAATGGAAAAGGGAGAGGGCAGAATGGACGAACTCAGAAATTTCCTCGCGATCCATGCCAAAAAGAGCGGCGATCGGTCCGGATACTTTAAATTGCAATTTGAGCAGGCCACGGACAGACTCACTGCGAAGAAATACCAGGAATTCAGAAAAATATGTGGCAAGAAAGAATGGGAAGAATATGAACCGAGGATAATGGCTGCGGCGGAAAGAATCCGGGAGGATGAACGGCTGAAAATTTTCATGTTGCGAAAAGAATATGATAAAGCGATAGAGACACTTTCGAAGATGGATTATCCCGACGGACTTTTTGGTAAAGAGGATGTATTGAAGATTGCCGCGAAGCTGGAGAAGAGATATCCTGAACAAGTGCTGGAATTCTATAAAACCGGGCTGGGTAACCTCAATATCAGTCTGACACGAAAAGACTACGCACGCAAAGCAACTGTCATTAAAAAAGTCCGCCATATGTGGATAGATATTATGAATGAGCCCGGCAAGTGGAAATTATTTGCCTCTCAGGTTAAAGAAGCCAACGACAGGCGTCCGGCTTTTCAACAGGAATTCGCAAAGGTTGTACCTGGATGGAAAGAATTATAAAATGTGACGGGAAACATGAAACAAAGGAGATTTTGGAATTCCACAATCAGCAAACATGGAAATAGCTTTGCAAATGAACAAATTTCGAGGGTATTAATCCGAGCAGATATGATGGAAAGAAACCCCAAGAAAATGAAAAGTGCGATTGCATCAGGACTATTTCATCGCACAGCAATCAGATTGCCGTTCCAGAGGTTCGCTGGACTCCACTGCTCCCGGTACACATTCTTCTCTATGCGCCACACCGCCGAGCCCTCTCCGTTAATCGTCCCTCGTGACATAATCCTTTGAAATAGCCACTACAATCCATGGCGGGATTTTGGTTTTTTATCTCTTACCTCTTAATGGAAAGCGGCAGTATATGAGATGAAGTGGTTACAGCGAAAAGTATATGAAACATGCAGTTTGAATTCTCAATACGCTAGCAATCAAAATACTTTAGGGTCATTGCAACTTCATGCAAGTATTCGTTTTTCTCAGCATAAGAAGACAGAAAAAGAGTAATATGTGCCGAATATAATCCTTTGGACAAATCCAAAATCAAATCAATTTTACCATCTTTATCCATATCTCCTGCCCAAATAAGTGCGGGGCCATTATCAATGTCAACCTGATCTTTTTTGAAGTCTCTAATTGTTTGAAACGGATAGTAATTTAATTTTTGCTGTGTCAACCTTAACGCATCAGAGTTCGATCTAAAGAAGACTCTATAATCCTCGACATAAACTGTGGGATGTCTATCCTGCAATTTAGCATTGCCGATGCTTGTAAGCTGATAACTGATCTCATCTAACTTCAAATGAATTGTCATTCCTGGATAAAGATACTGATGTCCCCAGAAACTCGTTTTTATCGGCCCTTCTTCTAATGATGGAATACCTTTTATTATTAAAAACGGTTCTGATTTTTCCCTGACATATAAAACATCTTCAATATCTTCATCAGAACAAATTCCCTCTTTATTGATCTGTACCGTATATTTCTTGACACTTAATCCACTTTCGGTTTCATACAAACCCAACCGTACATCGCCGGAGCTTATTACAATCTCTTTCTGTTGGAGTGAAAGAGGCATCCCTATTGGTAGAATTTCAATGTTTGATGAATTGGTTGATTGTGGAATACTCAAACAAGGAGTGAGACTGCAAATCGTTGCTATTATAAAAACCAGCAAAAATTCTAAATATTTGACCTTGGTTTTCATTTCTATATCCCTGTAAAGTTCTATTTATATTTTATTAAGGAAATCCAACTAATCCGTATGCAGTATATCGACGATCTTCTTGATAATTTCATCGATCTGTTCCAGTTTGAGATGTCCGATACGATAAAGGATGATACTTTTGTCAGCGGTAAAGATGCGATTCGGCCTGACGTTGCTACTTTGCTTGAGAGCGCCATTTTCAAAATCGGCATCTTCAATTGAGATAGCGTATCTGTCACCAATATTCCTGCTGGTTATCTGGCAGAGGATATAATCGTCTCCATCAAGATCGGCGATGATGAGCGCCGGACGTCTCTTTGCTTGAGTCAAGTCGGAGAAAGGAAAAGGAACAACAACAACGTCACCTCTTATAAATTTTGCCAAGCCTGCTCCTCCTCGGGGCTCAGCCAGTCTTTTTCGAGCGATGATTCACTTGCAATCGCGATGCCTAATTTCTCCCTGCAATCAACCGCTCTCAAAAAACGGATGAATTCCAGGACTTTTTCGACATATGATTCAGGAAGCCGATCAATTTCCTTAATGATTGAATCTTTTCCAGACATTGCTCTCACATCCCTCGCTTTTTCAATTGACTTCCATGCACAGCTTCAGTCTCTTCATGATTTTATTTTAGTTCAATCCGGGATTTCTTTCCAGCGCTCAGGTTTTCTGCCACCAACTTTGCCGCCTGTGCAAAGAAAAACCACTTGCCCCGAATTATGTATTGTCACCTAAATATTGCCCGTGTTCCATTTTAATTTCACTTTTCCTTAAATCGAAGATTTCTCAATAGTTCTGCTGCGATTACTACGTACAATACTATGCCAGAAGAAAACGAGGGGAAAAGAAATACTACTACCAATGGACCTGGAAAACCATAACTATAATCAATATATCTGGTATATTGTGGAGCGATCAATATTACCCACGATAGTGCGAAAGAAATTGTAGAACATGCAAGAACAGGCACTATTAACCTCAATATCATAGACTTTCTTCCAAGACGGAAGTAACTGAATATACCTATGAAAGTAGGAATCCCTATGCCTGTGATAAATATCGGGTGCAATGTTATAATCCCATGAAAAACAATTTTCGTCTCGTTAAGGAGTAATGGTGTTATCAGAAGTTGAATAATCAAGCCAATAAGAGAGAGTTTTCTTTTCTTTTTCATTTGTCGATCATTTTCGAACGTTATATAATGATTATATCACATATGCCAATCTTTGATTACTGAAGAATCACAAGGTAATCTTAAATAAATCTGACTTTGCTCCAACTGTCGATTTCTTACAGTAGTACCTTCTGAGGATTTGTACGACCCAGCAGGATATCATCTGTTTCTAATAAGGAAAGGTCTATTCAAATACTGTGTTCACATTTTCCCAAAATCAGCGAGATTTTCTATCAGGACCGGGAAATTACGGCGGATACCGATTCCACAGATTCGTTTATTCAAAGGAACCTCATATCGACCCCGTTGTTATGGATTTCAAAGCAAATCATCGTGCTTTCAGAAAACTGGCATTTGTTCTCTTTATCTGTTTTCCATTTCTCTTTATGATTTTCTGTTTTTTTTAGCAACTTCAGCATGTTGGTTTCAGGTCTTTTTCGTTGTGAGGGTTCGATATTTAATCCGCTTTACATTGAATTCTTACGAGGCAGGATAGAATCAGCCCACACTAACTTCATAAGCATTTCCGCCCGTGGGTTCACATTCGATTGCGCAGTCCATAAACCGCCTCACAATGCTTATGTTCGTCAACGTGTGCTTCGATGGTTTCAGTGTCCGAAATTTTCCACCGGCAGCCATCACCATCGGAATCAGGAGCTGGTCTGCAAGATATCTCCCGACCGGAACCCCTGCCATATCGTAATTTTCATATTGCTTCACCGTTTTCCCGGCGACCTGTTCGGACGAAACCCCGAGTTCTCCGAAACCCGAGAATATTTCTGTGATATTGCTATACCTCATTTCTATCAAGAGCACATTACCCGGTCCGGGGGAATCTTTCGACTCGATGACTTGAAGACAATCTTTCCCGAACCCAAGTTTCTTCTGCACAAATTTAAGTTCCCGCCGACCTATATTGCCGGACAGGTTCGACATGATGGCATAAGCTTTCTGTCCTATTAAGTCACCTCTCTCTGAAATATCCACCGGAGACAGTTTTTCAACCGGTTCGATATTTACAGTGAATCTTCCTCCGCCAGCAGGGTAGAATCCGCGTCGCTCCAGGTTGCACGCAACTGTCGGCCCCATCCTGTTTAAGCAAGGAAGAAAAACCTTCTCGATGAAATCATAGGGAGGTGCGAAAGGATTATGAGTCCCGCCTTCCAGTACAAGGCGAGAAGGGGATGATGCGGTTATAAGAGCAGGAAGCACAGTTTGCAATACAAGAGTGGCGCTCCCAGCCGTACCTACAGAGAACGTATATTCTCCGGGAACAACATTGCCCGGGGTAAATTCTATTTCGGTGCTGCCAATTCCTTCTCCATCAACCTTTGCACTACTGATCTGCATCGCGGCTTTTACAGCCGTCAGGTGTTGCCTCATCAGTCCGGGCTTTTTCCGCTTGGCGCGAATATTCTCGATTCGGAATGGCTGACCCGTAACCAGTGACAGCGCAAGCGATGATCTCAGGATCTGACCGCCACCTTCTCCTTTGGAACCGTCAATTGTGATCATGATATTCCTCTTTCCGGTTTCCAGTATACTATCATGCCGATCAGAGAAATTGCACAGAAGTAAATTATTCATTCGCCCCCCTCCGATACCTGCCGGGGTTCGCCTTTCCGACCCGGCAGGCTTTCTTCGACATTTCCGCCTTCTTGTTTCCCTTGATTCTCGTTACCGGATTTCTCGTCCACTTTCTCCTCACCGATTTATATAATTCGGAGAAATCCGTTTTTCCCTTATTCATTATCGCGCCAACCTCACTTCCCCGGCAGTCCGGCGCACGGAGCAAACATCCCCTGCGCCATACCCATGACGAAGGTGTTTCCCGGCACGCTGGAAGCGTCGGATAATGTCTGAAGAATCCTCAGGTTCATGAGCTCAGGATTCTTCTCAAGCATCTTCGCGGTATTTGCCAGGTTTCTGAGAGCAGCCGATTCACCGCGCGCTTTCTCGAGGACCGCCTGCCCTTCTTTCTTTGCCCTGATAACCTCGTTGAAGATTCGCTTCAGGTCCGCGGGAAACATGACATCCTTCACCTCTGTCATCTCCGCCTCAATACCGATAGGAACAAGCTCTTTTGATACTCTTTCAAAGATGTCCTTCCCGATCTCGTTTCTCTTCTCAAGCAGGTCTTCCACCGTTCGGAGGCCAATCGCAATCCTCAGCGCAATCTGAACGCTCGTGTATACAAACCCGTTGTAATTCTCAACACTGCGGTCAAGAAGCGCAGCATCGGCAATCCTGTAAGAGATTGTCATGCTCACCTTTATTCCTACATTGTCTGAAGTAAGCAATTCCTGTCCGGGCACGACCACAATGCTTGTCCTCGTGTCGAACTCCCTGGATGTAAGGACCGTAAACAGACAGATTACTCTGTGCATACCCGGCTCCAGAAGCCGATAAAATTTTCCATTGCGATACAGAACCACTACATGGTTCTCTCGTACAACAATCTTTCTAACTGCTGCGTAGTAAAAAATAACTGCCAGTACCGGAATCACTGCCGAATAAATTATGATGCTCATAACATCCTCCTTATCATATCCTGGTATCATGCCCCGTGGCGTTCGGGAATCCCGGCGGGGGCATTTGCCCGCATGGCCGGAATTCCGTCACACCAGGACAGTAGATACTACCTGCCCCCGGGGTACTACAGTCAGGGATTTGAACCCTTTTGGCATTGAGCCGTAACCATTTGGAAGCCAATGCGTGGAATCGCAGATGAATATTTCAACTGTGACCACTGGCGATTTCCCTTCTTTAGAATCAGTCAAGGAAGACCACGTTCTTTCTTGCAGGTGATTTGTCTTCCGTATTCATGAACACCCGGTGCCAGTCTTTAAGCACGATCGTTCTGTGATCCTTATGTCTCACTTTTCCCCTCGCATAAACTTCGGGGTTCCTCTTCATGACGGTCCAGTTCCAATTCCTGACTTCTTCTTTCATGTTGTCGGGAACCTGCTTGAACAACTCGTTTCTCTCTTCTTCGGTTATCCCTCCGGGAACTGATCCGCATACATAGACCGTCTCTCCGCCAATTCTGAACAATTCCTCAACGATATGGGGCTTGCTTCCGGTTCCTCTCGAAATAGGCTCGTTTCTCAATATGGTCCTGCTGTCAACCTGTATGTCGCCGGCAGGCACAAAGAACCATTCTCCCTGTCTGACAAACCCCTTATTCCGCCTCTTATTCCTGTTTTTCCTCCTGACCCGGTTCTGCTTCTGCGCCGTCTTAACTAAGTCCGGCTTCAGAGCTTCAATAGCGCCAGACACACTTGACGCGGGCTTATCGCTGTCAGGAATTGCGGCAACGTACCACTGCCGTTCGTCATGCCCGCACAAAAACCTGAGATTTGTTAAGTCGGATTTGACAAATAACAACAGGTGCCTGTTCCGGGGAACACAATCCATGACCCGAACATCAACAGCATCACCCGCTTCTATAAGAAAGATTTCTCCCTTCCTATCTTTTGCCACATCAATTCTTATGTTCGGCGTATCTGATTCTTCGGGCGGCTCATCGTTTATAACTGCCTTGCCGTTTTCAAATGTGACGAACGGCCCCCATAAATCCCACCTGCTTGATCTGGCCTCATTTCTATTGTCAGCCATCTTTTCAATCCTGACCCTTGCACCGATCTTTTCGAACTTGTCTTTTATCAATCTTGTGTTCATCTTTCTGCCCTCTGCTCGATTGAGTTTCGCCTATCAATAATCCAAACTCTTTGCCACGACGACTTATGCCTGGCGTGGACGCTAAAAATGCCTTTGATAGAAGGTATAATTAATTTATGGAAACGTACTACGGGCAAAGGGTTGACATAGCCGCAGGGGCATGTCTTATAATATATTCTATTATTTTAGAATACTGGATAGCGCCATGAAGAAAACAGTGGTAATTGGGTTGCTGGGTATCATACTTGATGCCTGCGAGAGGTCGAAGCGGTGGGAAAAGTGGAGACCCACAGTTTCGATATGTCAGCATGAAGAATTTCTGATCGACAGGATGGAACTGCTCTGCCAGCCGAAGTTTCACAAGCTGGCAAATGATGTTATCGAAGATATCAGGACTGTATCACCCGAGACGGAAGTCAACCTTGTGTATACGGACATTGAAGACCCCTGGGATTTCGAAGAGGTCTATGGCACTCTTCATGACTTCGCTCGTAACTATGATTTCGATCCGGATAACGAAGAATACCTGGTCCATATTACAACAGGAACACATGTTGCTCAGATCTGCCTGTTCCTTCTTACAGAGTCACATCTTATACCCGGCAAGTTGCTGCAGGCGAGCCCACCCAAGAGAAAGTGTACGCCTATGGCGGGCAGTTATACCGTTATTGACCTGGACCTGTCCAGGTACGACAAGCTCGCTTCAAGGTTCATCAAGGAAAAATCGGACGACATTTCATTCCTCAAATCAGGCATAGATACCAGGAATGCAGACTTCAACTACTTGATAGAGCGGATTGAACGGGTAGCGATAAACTCTAAAGCCCCGATATTGCTTATGGGACCCACTGGAGCCGGGAAATCACAGCTTGCCAGAAAGATATACGAACTCAAGAAGAACAGGCGGCAGTTGAGCGGCTCTTTCGTAGAGGTCAACTGCGCAACCGTTAGAGGAGATGCAGCAATGTCTGCTCTTTTCGGTCATGTCAGAGGTTCTTTCACAGGAGCCATGAAAGATCGGGCGGGGCTGCTTCGGGCTGCGGATGGGGGACTGCTGTTTCTCGATGAAGCAGGTGAACTTGGAATAGATGAACAAACGATGCTGCTCCGTGCCCTGGAAGAGAAAGTCTTTGTCCCGCTCGGAGCCGACAACGAGGTCCGGAGCGATTTCCAGCTTATTTGCGGCACTAACCGCGACCTCGCTGAAGAAGTCGCAAACAAGCGTTTCAGGGAAGACCTGCTTGCCAGAATTAATATGTGGACATTCTATATGCCAGGTCTTAAAGACCGCACGGAAGACATAGAGCCGAACCTGCAATATGAACTCGACCAGTTCGAACAGCACAATGGTATTCACGTCATGTTTAATAAAGAAGCCCGAGAGCGGTTCATGGCATTTGCATCTTCTCCGGCTGCAAAGTGGAAGGCGAACTTTAGAGACCTGAACGGAGCCATAGCAAGAATGGCAACTCTGTCAACAGGGGGAAGAATCACCCTTGATGATGTTGACGAGGAGATAGAAAATCTCATGAGGTCGTGGCGGGAGCCTGCCGCAATAAGTACAACTTCAGAACTTCTCGATAGTATTCTGGGAGATCGGCTCGAAAAGATAGATCCTTTCGATCAGGCGCAGCTTTCATATGTCGTTCAAGTGTGCAAGGAATCCAGCACCCTGTCCGATGCCGGCAGGAAACTCTATTCTATCTCACGCAACCGGAAAAAGAATACCAATGATGCTGATCGGCTCCGCAAGTACCTTGCCCGCTTCGACATAGACTGGAAAGATATTTAGAAAAGCCGGCTTCCCGTGCCGGCTTTATTGAGAATCGACGCGGTGTTGCTCCTTTTATATTTTCTCCCTCCACGGTCGTTGCGATAGCAAAGATTGCTTGTATAGAATACGCACAGTGGAATTATTAAAGTTTCATAAAAAACACGTTTAAAAACTATATGCGACAAAATTTTTGGGAGCCCATTTGCTGCCGTCGGCAAAAACGACAGTCGAAACGATGTTTCCCGTCAGTGTGTCAATATCGATAATCGTGGCGCCCTTGCGGCACCGGTCCCCGCCATACCCGCCATACCCGGTAGCACGGATATATTCGAGCCTCACGCCGCGCATATCGCCCCAGTAGTTGGATAAATGGTCGTGCCCGCAGAATGTCGCTTTCACATACCCGCTCTTTGCGAAAACCCTGAAAGGCGCGGCAGTCCCTTTATCGTAGGAAACGCGCTCGCCCTTTACACCGATTGCCCTGCTGGTGTAAGACAGGTCTTCATACTGCTTGACGGGTATATGGAAGAACATGAAAGCCGGCGGGATGCGGGTCGATTCCTCCTGAATCTCCTGCGTCACAAGATTGAACCAGTCCACCTGTTCCTGTGTCATTCCCGCTCGCGAATCGTTGATCAGAAGAAGATTGACAAGCGTTTCCTCGGACGACGCGCCCTTGATGGCAAGCCTGTAGTTTCCATCTGCGGCATCGCCCCTGTAAAGCGAATTCTCAGCGGCCCTTATCATCGCATGGCCTTTATTGTAATCATCAAGGCTGTCATGGTTTCCCCATACAAAAGCCCATGGAACGTCAACGCCGCCAAGCTGCTCACAACTCCATTCGCAGCGTTCGATCCCCTGCCCGTCGGGGTTGTTGTGCCATACATCCCCCGTGGGGATCATCAGGTCGGGCTTGTATTTTCTCGCAATGCTTTTTATGTCCTGCACTGTTCCGATATCCACGACATGATTCGCGAAAAAATGCAAATCCGTTACAAGCAGAATACGGAATTTCCCATCTGATCCGGCACGCAGGCTCAACACCTCGGGCTTAATCCCGGGCGGCGGCGGAGCCATCATGGAAAACGCGTCTTTCCCGATCGCCAGCGACGCGCCTGCCGCCAGCGCCCCGGCGAGAAATGTTCTCCTGCTGATTTGACCGCGACCGGTGTGTTCATCGTCCCGCATCGTATCCCCTCCCGATATCAATCTCTGATTATTCAATTTAGCATATTTCGGCGTAACTATACAAACGATCCGTATTCCCGGCAGCGCGAAATTAATGAAAAATAAATACGGAACACAAGAGATATAAGCTACAGAATCGGGCGCACGAATACATTTTGCGCAGAGAAGATGCTTTCGTGGAGCTCCGGCAACGGCAACACCGGCCTATTCCTCACAAGTCCGGTCCCTCTCTTCGTTCGCCGGATCATCATCTCTCCCGGCCGAAAAAGATTCGGCAAGAAAAGAATCCATCATGTTGTCGAACGCCTGTCGGACGACCGTAGCAAGGCTCGCAAAATCTTCGTCTGTAAGCCACAGCGCGACTCCCCCGATTTTCATGAATATCATTCTGCCACAGGGCGTCCGTTTCACGAATATTGTGTTGTTGTCATTATGCGCAAGCATCGATAAACCATCCTTTTGTCGTATTTGAAAAAGCAGAGAGAGGAAGCCCGGTGGAGGCTTCCTCTCTCCTTCAATGCCAAGGAGACATTTATGAAAAGGGTTAAAATGGTTCCCTGTATATACATCATTTCAATCCTGCATCCGCCTTTCTTTTATTTCACCCGGAAGGCAAGACCGGCACCTCATCATTATCCACGGCTATTTCCATTCCGCCTCGCATCTTCCACCATGTTCCCGGTCTGCATTCCTGAAGCAAGCATTTCCCCGGGGACAATTTTGCCGTCCGTCTTTTCCTTTCGCGCCATGTTCACGCCTCCGACTGCCGTTATTGCAATCAGCATATTCAAATCCATTGAAAATCGAGCTCTCATTCCGGGCAAATATCTCCTTAATGAAATCCGTCGGCACTTTAACCGGTTGGAATCTCCCGGTATATGTGCTAAATAGCAATGCCGGGTGCATGTGCGTTCCGGCACAGCGGAGGGGCCGCCGAAACCTTGCCATGGGGAGAGCGGCCCTTTCTTACTTAAGCAGACTTTCATTCCTGTTGAAACGCATCAACAGATTTCTATTGATGAGTCCGGTCAAACATTAACTTCTTTGCCCTTCCCCGCCGGAATTTTCGTTCCGGCGCCATCCTGAATATCGATTCCGTTTCAATCGAGCCTGAAGACTATTGAAACAGATATTTTCATCAATTCCATGCCGAGTTCCGCCGGTATGGGAGGAAACACGCCGCAATTGCGTATGGTGGTGATCGCGCCGTCATCCAGAACATCGAAATCCGACGAATGGGCAACCCTGATATCCGATACCGAGCCGTTCGCGGCTATAGTGAAACTCATCACTGCCGCCCCCTCGAACCCCTCCTCACGCGCCCATGGCGGATAATACTTATTCCGGGCCACTATCGCCGCGACACTTTTCTTGTATCCCAGCATGACCGCGTCGAGATCGATCAAAGAGCAATCCCCGGCACATGCACGCCCGCCGTCGCATTCTTCGCCCCGCTCGACCACACCGTTCCCGCAGACCGGGATAACCATGCACAGGGAACTGCAGTAACTCCCTCCGTCGCACTCCTCGCCGGGATCCTTTATCCCGTTTCCGCAAACAGGCACATACACCGGTTCAGGCTCCGGCGGCGGCACGTATATCTCCTCGTATGCCGGCCCGGTCGGGATATCGATTCCACCGGCATCCGCAACCTCGGCTTCGATGGGCAACTTCGGCGTCTCAGGTTCGGGCTCCGGCGGGGGTGGCTCAGGCTTTGGCACCGGTTTCGGCGGCAGTTTCTTCCTGGGCCTGGGCGGGGGTGGCTCAGGCCTGGGTTTCGGCGGTGGCGGCGGCTTCGGTTTCTCGAAAACCAGGCTGACCTTCTTTTCGTCGATCTGCGATTTATAGCTTGCGGCCATCGTGAACGGCACGGAAGCCAGCAGCAAATGAAACACGATAGATATCACTATCCCGATATTGCTCACGGAAGGACGCTTCATTACTCCCCTCCCCCATCCGTGCCCGCGTCAGCGTCCGATTTGAGCTTTGTTGAGATGGTGACACCGGAAGCGTTACATATCTTCGCGTAGTCCATCACCGTCACCACCGGCTGGAGAAGCGTCCCCCTGTCCGCCTTGATGATCACGACCTTTCGCTCATTCGCCTCGATCATCCCGCACAGTTCATGCTTTACACCGTCCACATCGACCGGTTTCCCGTTCAGAAAATATTTTTCGTCCCTGGTAATCGAGACAATAATATCCATCTTGTCCTGATTGCGGGCGGCCTGCGCCTTCGGCAAATCTATCTTCATGCCCGGCTGCTTGATGAACTGGCTGGTGAGCAGAAAAAACAGGAGAAGCAGAAACACGATATCGACAAGCGGCGCTATGTCAAAATGCACATCGACTTTTTTGCGGCCCTCAAACTCCATGATCCGCGCCTCCATCGCCTGCGCCGGCGGGCTCCTGCCGTTTCGGCTCGCACGCCAGGTTATATCCCCCCATTATCTCCGGAAAGATAACGGCGGAATCCTTGATGGATGATTCCATGTTGTCGACACGTCCCTCTATGAAATGGAACAGGATCATGACCGGGATGGCGACTGCGAGCCCCGCGGCGGTCGTGATAAGAGCCTCGGAAATACCGCCCGCGAGATCGGTTGCATCCACCTGCCCGCCGAGCGCCTGAATGGTCATGAACGCGCGGATCATCCCCACAACCGTGCCCAGCAGCCCCATCAGCGGCGAGATATGGGCGATGATGCCAAGGGTGTTCACGTTTCGTTCGAGATCACGCCGCTGGTTGCTGCCCACCCGCCAG